>Ga0209040_10000072_pt1 | contig 59058 bp, 57 predicted proteins | sample BogFormECP12_OM3_FD_188240 | JGI IMG/M metagenome (GOLD analysis project Ga0209040, IMG submission 188240) | Bog forest soil microbial communities from Calvert Island, British Columbia, Canada - ECP12_OM3 (SPAdes) (version 2) | ecosystem: Environmental > Aquatic > Freshwater > Wetlands > Bog ... | reverse complement strand
GCGGGAGCGATCATCCCTGAACTGGTGAAGGTTTTCACCTCGGTCAATTCGCGGCACGTAAAGGAAGTCGTCATCTCCGCGGAGGAGGGCGGCGCTTCGCTCGGAATTTTGTCCGGCTTCGTGGCCGGCAACTTCTCCGGCTACTACCTCGGCCTTTCCATGATGGGTTTGATGGCGGTCGCCTACTACATGAGTACGATGGGACTGGCTGGCGCCGCAACCATGTTGGCTCCCGCCGTCTTCGCCTTCGGCCTCGTCGCCTTCGGCTTCCTCGGCATGGGCCCTGTCACCATCGCCGTCGATTCCTACGGCCCGGTCACCGACAACGCTCAATCGGTCTACGAACTTTCTCTGATCGAACAGGTTCCCAACGTTGAAGCCGAAATCAAGAAAGACTTCAACATGGGAGTGAACTTCGATCGCGCCAAGCATCTTCTTGAAGCCAACGATGGTGCCGGCAACACTTTCAAAGCCACTGCCAAACCCGTCCTCATCGGCACGGCCGTCGTCGGCGCCACCACCATGATTTTCTCCATCATCATGGCGCTCACCAACGGCCTCACCGAAAATGTCGACAAACTTTCGCTCCTGCACGCTCCCTTCTTCCTCGGCCTGATCACCGGCGGCGCCATGATTTATTGGTTCACCGGCGCATCCACACAGGCCGTCACCACTGGCGCCTATCGGGCCGTCGAATTCATCAAAGCCAACATCAAGCTCGAAGGCGTCGTAAAGGCTTCCGTCACCGATAGCAAGAAAGTGGTGGAGATCTGCACCAAGTATGCGCAGAAAGGCATGTTGAACATCTTCATCGCCGTGTTCTTCGGCACGCTGGCTTTCGCCTTCGTCGAACCGTTCTTCTTCGTCGGCTACTTGATCTCGATCGCCATCTTCGGCCTGTATCAAGCCATCTTCATGGCCAACGCCGGCGCGGCCTGGGACAACGCCAAGAAGATCGTCGAAGTTGTGATGAAGCAGAAAGGAACTCCGCTGCACGATGCCACCGTCATCGGCGATACCGTCGGCGATCCTTTCAAGGACACTTCCTCGGTTGCCCTGAATCCAGTCATTAAATTCACCACCCTCTTCGGCCTGCTCGCCGTCGAACTAGCCGTCACTCTTACCCGCGATCAAGGCCCCACCATCACCAACGTATTGGCCTTGGTCTTCTTCGTCGTCTCCTTTTTCTTCGTCTACCGTTCCTTCTACGGCATGCGAATTCGTAGCGACAAAGCTGAATAGTTCTCACCCGTCACCAACAACAAACGCCATCCGGTTCTCCGGATGGCGTTCTTATTTGCGTCCCGCTCCGCGTCGGGTTTTCAATCACCCGATCGCCAAATCGCCCAATCACTCAATTCCCTACCGCCGATCCCAGTGCCGATCCCTCCGATCCCGATTCACATCCCGGTACTCTCGCCGCAACTCTCTTCGCTCATGCTGCGCCGCTCCATAATCTCCGCAATACAGATCGCGCCGCAGCTCCCGCCGGTCCTGCGTGATCCTGACTTCATCATGGCGAATGTCGCGCCGGTCGCGCCATCCATCATCGGCAAACATTGTCCCCGCACCCAATCCCACCACCAAAAGAACTCCTGCAATTGTCCGTTTCATATCCGTATCCTCCTCCGCACCTCGCGGATTCTACAGAATGAAAACACGACCACACCCACAGAGTTGCGCCCCGCAAGCGCCCAACAATCAATTCCGTGGGCAACTTTTTTCGTGCACCGCACATCAGCGCTGCAGCCGCGCACCCCAATCACCCACACTCAAAATTCAAACACTAATCCTGCGGTCGGAACCACCGGTAACTCCTGCTGCGTCTGGATCTTGCTCTGCAGAGTGCTGGGATTCACCCCGGTACTATAGATATAAATCCGGTTGTCATGATTCGTGACATTCAATACTTCGCCGTAGAGCGTGAACTTCCATCGCGTGAACGCCCAACTCTTGTCGCAGCGCAGATCCAGCCGCACATAAGCCGGCAAGCGCACGGAATTATTTACTCCAATCTCCTCATACGTATTTCCCACTTGCACGAAGTCTCCACTAGGCACGGGATATCCCGAGCCATACAGAAACTTTCCACTCAAACTAATCGTGGGCCGCAACCGGTAAGTGCCGAACGCGTTCAACGAATGCCGCTGATCCTCCAGAGTGGGGAAGTAAGGCGTATTAAAAGACAGCTGCTCCGCCGCCGTCGACGACAGCGGAAGCAAAACAAAATATTCTCTTTGTCGCGCGCGTGCCAGCGTATATCCCACCCACCCCGATAAACGGTTCGCGCTTCTCCGCTGCAAAACCAGCTGCACTCCCCGCGAATAATCTCGCTGATAAGTGGAATTCTCGCCGCTCAGCGGTTCCAGCGCCCCGCAAGGTGGATTCATGCCCGCAGGCTCGGCCGCGAAGCCACTCGGAGAGCCGACCAGATCGCTGTTCTGCCGGTCAAATACCTGCAAGCGGACGCGCGTCGATTCGCCCAATCGCTGCTCGATCGCAGCCGTGAAATGATCGGAACGTTGCAGCAGGTTTCCAAACGGCAAACAGTAGGGCGTCGCCACTCCCTGAAAATCGGGAAACTGCGCGTAGCGCCCCACTCCAAATTGCAACTCCGTCGCGGTCAACACTCGGATCGCCGTCGAGATCTGCTCCGAGAAAGGATGGACTCCAATTCTCTCGAGATTATCCCAACGGACTCCGCCGATTACGTGCACCCGATTCTTCCACAGCGTTGAAGCCTGTTGCAGGTAAAGGTCGCCTCTCAGACCGGTTCCATTCGCGTACGCCGAAAGCGCTGGCCCCGGGCCCCCGTAGAACACGCTGTATCCATCGTCTCGCAGCCGCCGCAAAGTGGCTCCGCCCTCGAGCACGTCGTTGTTTTTCCAAGCCCAGTTCAGATTGCTTCCTCCAAGCCACTCGCCGTACGCATAGCTGTCGAGAATCTGCCCAAAGGAATTGTGCGAGTCGTAAGGTTCGCTGAGATACGCCGCGTGGCTGTCCAGCAACAGGTGAGGACTGATGCTCCAGAGCCATCCCGCGCGCACCAGTGTAAACGCGCTGTTTCCTGCGGCAAATACGTCGGGGTCGCTGCTGTTGGTGAGTTGCGTCGAGGTCTGCCCGCCCAGGGCATGGAGGCTCACGCTCTGTTTCGCCGAGAGATCGTAAGTCAGTTTCACATCTCCGTCGTAGAACGATGCGTTCTGCACATCGTCCTCGCGATTGCGAATCAGATATCCGATATAACTTTTTCGTGCCGAGGCGATCCATGATCCTCGCGACGATCCGTGGTCGGACGGGCCCAGATCACCCTCGCCCAGAATGTCGCTATCCGCAATTCCCGCCGAGACTCGAAATACCGGCGTTGATCGGCTGCCCTCGCGCGTGCGAATGTCGAGCGCCGCTCCGATGCCGTCCGCAAATTTCACGGGATACGCCACCGGCATCAACTTCATCTCTTCGACCGTCTCGCTCGTAAGAAAACTGAGCGAGGCTCCGTCGGAAATGTCAGGGATGCTATGGAACGGTGATGCCAGCACGTCATCCAGGTATATGGAAACATTCTGGAACGGCGTCCCCATCACCGAGAACTGCGCATAGAACTCGTTGTTCCCGGGCGCGGAAACTCCCGGCAAGGCCTGAACGGCGCGGAATGGATCGTCGGCAAATACCGTCGACGCGGCCCTGATCTCCGAGGCCGTCAGGTTGCTCTCGCTGATTGCAGGCGAATCCTCCTGCTGAAAAACATCACCCGTCACGCGCACCCTTTCCGTGTGGCGAAAGTTGTCTGGAACCAGCGTGAGATCAAATTCTTTGGATTCTGCAGCGGATAGCAAAAAGGAAAAAGTCGAGAGTCGATAGCCGACTGCGCTCACTCGAAGCGTGTACTTACCTGGCGCAAGGTTTTGGATCGCGAAAGTGCCGTCGGCGCTGGTGTTCGTTTCGCGGCCGGCTTCGAGAACGGTAACCTGGACGCGCTCCAGTCGCTCGCCACCGGCCACATTTTTGACGGTCCCCTTAATCTCCGCCGCAGGCAGAGCCGCCGCACAGAGCAGAACGAAAGCGGCGAGGCGCAAAATCATCCAATCTTCCAGATAGAGCGGAAGAACAGGCTAGCACAGATGCGCCATGTGCCGAGCGTAAACGTTTCTCAATTACCCGATTACCAGATCACCCAATTCCTTGCTTAGTTCGGCCCCTTCATCTTGTCCTTCACGCTGTGGGCCAGCTTCTCGATCTCCTCGGCCTTCTTCAGCACGTCGACCGAAAGGACGTTTTCATTCGACTTGTCCACGTATTCTTTCAGCTCCCCGGCCAGCTTCACCAGTTTGTCGGTATCGGCCTTGAGCGCGGCCTGCCGTTGCAGATTGATTCTCTTGGCCAGTTCGCTGGAGATGCGATCCCGGGTCGCGTCGTCCGCCGTCGGTGCTGCGTCGATCCTCTGCGACGGTCCCTGATGGGTTTGCGCCGCTCCCGGTGTCGGGAGCCACAAAAACAGAAACAGACTGCAAGCCAACCATTTCGCTCGCACGATGTCCTCGAAACGGACGCGATTGTTCTGCCCGTTCCTAAAGTATGGCCATTTTTCTTGGAGACAGCAACGGAAATTGCTCAGGATAAAAGAAGGTCCCAGGAGGGATGCAGTCGGGAAAATTCGAAAGGAGTTAGCGTAGAGCTCGGGAAGCGTTGGGGCAAAGGCTCGGGAAAGGCTATGGAAGATTTTGTAAAGCTTGATGACGAGTTGGCTCGGGAAGGGCACGACCATCGTCGTGCCGCATCCGCGCCAGAATTGACTCCAACATTAGCTGCTGAGGTACTGCGTCGCCTACAGCGAACTCATGTTCGACAAGAACTCGCCATTCGACTTCGTCTTGCTCAGCTTGTCGATGAGCAACTCCATCGCTTCCACCGGCGACAGCGGGTTCAGCACCTTGCGCAGCACCCATATCCGCGACAGGTCTTCCCGCGGGATCAGCAACTCTTCCTTGCGCGTGCCCGACCGTTGAATGTCGATCGCCGGGAACACTCGCTTATCCACGAGCTTGCGTTCCAAAATAATTTCCGAGTTGCCCGTACCTTTGAACTCTTCAAAGATCACGTCATCCATGCGCGATCCGGTATCAATCAGCGCCGTCGCGATAATCGTCAGCGATCCGCCTTCTTCAATATTTCGCGCCGATCCAAAGAACCGCTTCGGCCTCTGCAACGCGTTCGAATCCACGCCGCCCGAAAGCACTTTGCCCGAGGGTGGAACAATCGTGTTGTAAGCTCGCGCCAACCGCGTAATCGAATCCAGCAAAATCACCACGTCGCGCTTGTGCTCGACCAACCGCTTCGCCTTCTCGATCACCATCTCAGCGACCTGCACGTGCCGCGCCGCAGGCTCGTCGAAGGTCGACGAAATTACCTCGCCCTTCACCGACCGCTGCATGTCTGTCACTTCTTCCGGACGCTCATCGATCAGCAGCACCATCAGCACCACTTCCGGATGGTTCGTCGTAATCGAGTTCGCAACATTTTGTAGCAGCATGGTCTTGCCGGCGCGCGGCGGAGAAACAATCAGCCCGCGTTGTCCCTTGCCGAGCGGCGTCAGCAGATCCATCACCCGCGCGCTGGAATTTTCCCGCGTCGTCTCCAACTTCAGCCGCTCCTGGGGATACAACGGCGTCAAGTTGTCGAACAGAATCTTGTTGCGCGCTTCGTCGGGAGACTCGAAGTTCACCGCCTCGATCTTCACCAGAGCGAAATATTTCTCACCCTCGTGCGGAGGCCTTACCTGCCCGCTGATCGTGTCTCCCGTCTTCAGATCAAACTTGCGAATTTGCGACGGCGACACATAGATATCGTCCGGCCCCGGCAAATAGTTGTAGTCCGGCGACCGCAAAAATCCGTAGCCGTCCGGCAAAATTTCCAGCACGCCTTCGGCAAAAATATGTCCTTCTTTTTCGCTCTGCGCCTGCAGGATTTTAAAGATGAGGTCCTGCTTGCGCAGTCCACTGGCACCCGGCAGCTCCAAGGTCCTTGCGATCTTGGTCAGCTCGGTGATGTTCTTTTCTTTTAGTTCAGCAATGGTCATGATTCACCTAAACCCGATTCACTCAAACGTGCAAGTTTCAGCGTTTTCGGGAGATTTTCAAAGGAGGGTATTCAGGGAAGACAAAACACCACAAGGCAGGCGGGCGGGGCTGTTTTACGCAGCCCGCCGTTGTGCCTCAGCAAAATTCTCCGGCTCCGACAGAATTTCCTGTCGCTCCGCGCCTGCGATCCGGTCCAACACTCCATTCATTGTTTCCTGAATTCTGGTGCTGGGCCGGTGGAACTTCCGCGTGGCCTTGGAGGCGAGCTGGCAAAGCATATAACGATTCCGTAATGTCTGTAAAGCGTCAAACACACGATCGGATCGCATGTGTGTCTTTCCCCTTCCTTATAAGTATGGGCATCCGCTTTCGCCCTGGTCCTCGTAGAATCGTAGCAAACCCACACTTCGTTCTAACTTGCTGATTCTACTGAGATTTTTAGGAGTTAGCGCAATTCCTTACTCAGAATAGATGCGCGACCGCACTCCGAAGATGCTCACTTTTCCTGATTGGACTCGCGGTCGAGGTAACTCAGAACGAACCTTGAGGCTTCGGAATGTCCCTGGAACTAAACAATGTACTCGGAATGTCCAAACCGGTCAATACCTTTTACGTATCTTTACGGGTTCCCGCGGGTGCCCCGTCCTTTATCTCTCCCGTCCTTTTGGGAGAGATAGAGCCTGCCCTGAGCGCAGCCGAAGGGCGGGGATTTTGACCTTTGACCTTCAATTCTTACCCCGGATTCCGACCCCAACCCTCCCCATCCTCCAACCACCACTCCCACGTCTCCCGATACTTCCCCACAGCGGCAACCTAAAACGAAATTACTCGATGGGCCGCAGCCCAGAGGGTTCCCGAGATTAGTTCGCGTCGTGCTTCTCTTCGCGAAGGCACCCTGCATCAATAGCCTGTTGTACTGTCCATTTCAACAAAGCATAGGCATCCTTTTCCGGATTACCGTTCACCGCTGGCGGGGGTGTCATCATCAAGGCCGGAAAAGCGGAACCGGGAATTGCGGCACGCGCCGAAGCCGCGGCCGGAGCACCTCGTCTCACCCTCGAGCCGCGCGGTTATGTGCTGGGTCAGTTGACTGGGAAACCCGACGGTCGGACTTTCATTCTCCACCTACTCAACTATGATCACCAGGTCTCGGCAGAGAACGTGAAAGTCCGGCTGGAGCCGAGCGGGTTGGTCAATTTGCGAGAAACCAAGGACCTGAGCGGCTGGGAAGTGAAGGTTCTTTCACCGGACGCGGCCCAGCCTCAGGTCGCTGGCCTCTCACTGCACGGTACCGTCGCCGAGTTCACCCTGAGCAGGATCGAGCACTACACCGTGGTGACTGTCTCGGCAAAGACGGCCAGGTAGGTGAAAGTCGCATTTTCACGAAGCTTTTGAGAATGGCGGGAAGGGGTTTTTTTTCGGCTCCATCTAAAGACCGCAGATTGATGCCATTATCATGGGAGGGTGACTTCTCATTGTCCATCCGGTTCGATCGACGATTGGCTATTCTCCCCTCTACGCTGCCGATCCTGGTAAGCAGCGACTTTGATCCTGTTCCCGCAGAGCCTCATACTGCACCACCGTCGAGCGTTCTTCTTGCTCACATCCAGAAACTGCACAGTACAGCTTTCACACTTCCGCACTCTGCCCGGCTCCGTGACCGTCAACAACCCCTCCGTTTCGTGCAGCAAAGCTGCCCAAAGAGTGTCGGCTAAGAATTTACCGCCAATCTGCCGGCTCTGCATCTTGCCGCTCTTCGTCGTAATTGCTCTGCGGACGGGATGCGCGAAAAGGCGTTTATTCAAATCCGCAAGGAAGGCAGGACTGGGCTGCTTGCCGTCTTCCAACCTCAGCACGGCCTCACGCAGCGACTCACGAAAAATCAAAAGCTCGCGCAGAAATCTTCTCCCGTCCGGTTTGCCACTCCACACCTTGAGTTCATCCTTTATCTCAGATATGGGTGGCAGACCCGAGATAACCAGCCAGCGCACGAGCGCGGACGTGTCCGTCAGCATTTCCTGTTGTTGGCCGTCCACCACGAGCCTAGTGTTCAGCAGGTCCAGGGCCGGTTGATTGCCGACCACCAGAAACCCGTCGATCCATTCTCGTAAGGAATCCGTCATCGCGCCTATCGATAAAATATTAACACCTTTATTGTATCTTTTGTCGGTGTTGCCATATCTGAGTGTTCAAAGGTGGTCGCTGTTGGGGCGCTCGCCTACTTTGAATGCAACAAGGAGGTAGCGCATGGTACCCGCGACACAGCACAATGATTCACATCTGACTCACCATAGGATAGCAATCGTAAACGGACGGAAAGTCTTTTATCGGGAGGCGGGCAATCCCGCTTCACCAGCCATCGTATTACTGCATGGGCTTCCAACCAGCAGCCAGATGTTCCGCGATCTCATCCGGGTGCTTACCGACAGGTTTCATCTCATCGCTCCCGATTACATCGGCTTTGGCCACTCCGAAGCCCCCTCGCGGAACGAGTTCCAATATACGTTCGATAATCTCGCCGCCCATGTGCGCGCGCTGCTCGATCAGCTCAGTCTCACGTCCTACATCCTATACATGCAGGATTACGGCGGCCCCGTGGGCTTTCGCCTCTTCGCCGAAAAGCCGGAACAGGTAAAAGGCTTCATCATCCAGAACGCCAATGCGTACCTCGAAGGCGTGGGTGAGGTGCCGAAGGGCGCACTCGCACCCCTGTGGGAGAACCGTAACGCCGAGACAGAAGAACCCGCAAAGCAATTCCTGAGTGCGGCCTCGACCAAGTTCCATTGGACTGTCGGCGCTCGCAATGAAGAGAACATTCCCCCCGATAACTGGATTCTCGATCAGGCATTTCTCGACCGTCCCGGCACGCAAACCTACCAGATCGATCTTCTGGAGAACTACAAAACCAATGTTGCATCCTACTCGAGCTGGCAGGCGGCTTTTCGTACCCACCAGCCCAAGACGCTGATCGTCTGGGGTGATAAGGATCCCTTCTTTGTCCCGCCCGGAGCCAAGGCATACCTGCGCGATCTGCCAAAGGCCAAGCTCGTCTGGCTCGACGCGGGTCACTTTGTCCTCGATGAGAATCTGCAGACAGTTGCAGAAGAGATCAGGACTGTCTTCGCCAACTGACCGGCCTCGCTTCCCAAAAACAACAAGCAACAACCGCTTGCTGCGTGATGACCGAAACCGGCGGCACGCAGCAGCGTTCCAAACCGGCATTCGCAAGGAACCTTTGCAAGGATTTCTGGCTAAGCGTGTGCTCGTCACCGGTTCGGACGAGGCATCGGCGCAGCAATCGCTCGCCTCTTCTCCCTGGAGGGAGCGCGTGCGCATCCCACAGCGGTTTTTCTAGGTTGCCGGAGGGTGGTTCTCTCGGCCAGACCGGGGCCGTAGTTCGATCGAACCGCCGGCAACCCGATCTCGCGTGCCTACCGGCTAGTTAACCAGAGCGGAGCGCGGTACTGCACTCCTCGATTCGTGGAGTGTAGTCGCAAATAAGGACGGTCAGGTCGTCGTCCTGTTTCCCCGACCATCGTCGAACTGAAGAAACAATGGAGTCCGCCGCGAGTGCAGGCGAAAGCGCTCTGGTCTCAGTCAAGAGCTCGCACAGCGTATCCTGTCCGAAGAAATCTCCCGCAGCATTGGAGGCCTCCACAATCCCGTCCGTGTACATCACGATTCGATCGCCTGGTTCGAGCTTGTGGACGGTAGTCGAATAGGATGCAAAAGCGAAGGCGGCAAGCATCAATCCATTCTCTTCAATTTGTGTAACTCCTCCATCCCTCACAAGCAACATTGGTGGATGCGCCGCGGCTGAGTATCGCAGCTCTCTCGATTCTGAGTTCAGGTGGACATACGCTGCAGTAACGAATTGATTCTGTGTGTTTCCCAATAGAGCCGAATTCATGCCGGACAAGAATCGCGAGGGATCAGCAGCAACCGCACGTTGCGAAGCGGCCGCGAGCTTTACCATCGATGCGATAAGGGCGGCGGGGACACCATGTCCCGACACGTCGGCAATGAGCAGTCCCAGCTGGTGGTCATCGGCAACGATGAAGTCGTAAAGATCGCCTGCCACGGACCTCATGGGCACATACCGGGCGGCTACCCGGAAGCTCGTGGAAACAGGAAATTCGCTTGGCAGAATGGATAACTGGATGCGACGGGCGACCTCCAGTTCGTTTTGGATCTCCTTTAATTGTTGATCCCGCCGTAAGGTGCTACGCGCAGCAACATAACCCATGGTGCCGAGAAATGCGGCGAACCCGAAAGGTTCGAGTTGGGGCAGAGAAGTGGGAAAGAATTCCATCAAGTTTTGCCAAACCACGAAAGCAATGAAGATCAGCAAACCCCAGCGAATTACTGCAAAATCGCCGGTCTCATGATTCTTACTCTCGCCGGAACTGTGCGCCACGAAGCGAATGAGAAAAAACGTCGATGCGCTGATTACCGCGAGGCTGTTCGTTCGCTCGTAGACGGCTGAATCACCGAACAGGAAGGTGGCCAAGACCAGGACGCAGCCTAAGCTAACCATCGCATACCCGACTGCCCGCTCAATTCGTCTTGGCAGACCGAGCGAGATGAAAAATAAGAATGCGGGGATCAGGATGATGTAGTTAAAGCCCGCGCGTACTCGGGCGTAAAGGACCGACCCCGGAACCGTCATCGCAAGCAGGGGTGACGAAATCCAGAGCCGAAGGCCATACAAGGCGGCAAACAATGCGAAGCAGATAAGGAGCGAGTCGCGCTTGCGGCGAAGAACAGCGAACGCAGCCGACACCGCGCCGACAGCGACAAAGGCGGCGCCTAGGAACAGATAAGGAGCGTCGCGCAGGAATGCGCTCAAGACCTCTTCAGCAGTCATTCCAAACCTTCCACCACCGGGTCAGAAGACTTTCCACGTCTGAAACCCGAAAGCTAGTTTCCATCAGGAACCGCGAAGCCCATCCAGCGAGTCGGGATTGCGAACGTGGTCGGAAGCAAGTCACCGCATCGACCGGGCGCGATGGCCCGAGACACGGGACTTAGAGCTTCTCGTCGCGTGATTTGCCCATTCCCATTCAGCAAGCCAGTTTCTGCGGCATCTCCCGTCACATTGGAATTCCGACATCGGCCCCCCGCATTGTGGGCAGACCAGATTGATGATCGACGAGATGATCTGCGCGTTCGATTCGCCCGGCAGTGTTTCAAAGGTGCTCATAATCGCTCTCCTATCCAGAGATCCGACAAATGCGCGAGGGGCAGATACCGGGGCCACAAACAACGGAAATGTGCCGCGCGGGTTTTGTACGCTCTGTGACATGCGCTCCGAACTGGTTGGCTGCGGAGTCCGTCTCGGCCACCAAATGCCTGCCGCCTCGCTGCAACGTGAGAGTGCACGCGCAATGCCAATGCCGAACTACCAATAGGAGCCGATAACGAAGCCTTTCCTACGTGCGCCGCATGTTGAATGTCAAAACTATTGCCCGGCGTTAGGCAGGTATGCCCGGATGTGGTCGCCACTTGAGTATCGAGCCGTCACTCCCCAACACGGCGCGCGGCAAAGACATGAAACGACAGCACTCGTTGAAGGCTCTACAAGCGCTTCAACGATTGGCATCTCGATTGCTTTTCAATGCGGATGTTAAAGGCTAGCTCCCGACTTGGCGAACGCTTGACCGTCGAGCAAAAAGGAGCAGTAGGAGCAGTGAATGCTACGAAGGCTAATACCTGTATTGACTCTGTGTCTCGCGACGTTTCCGGCGCTTTGCCAGTCCACGTCGAAGTATCAAATAGGATTTATTACTGACGTCAAGCCACGTCAGAGTGCAGGAGACGGTGCGTCCGATCCCGCCACCTATGACGTTTCCGTCAAAGTGGGCGACACAATTTACGTGGTACGGTACACGCAACCGTTGGGCGAAATTCCCGCCAAGTACGCTACAGGGCACGAACTGCTAGTGCTGGTCGGAAAGAACACAATTACTTACAACGATATATTAGGCCGGTCTCTTCAAGTGCCAATTGAAAGCCAGCGGGCGGTTGCAGAGCACAAAGACTCGAAATAACCTTTGCCGGTACGCGGCAGGCATTCGAGTGCAGGGGATCGAGCAGTTCCGCTCTTTTTGGCAGCAATTTGATACGGACGATAAGTTACGAAACGCCGATTACCAACTCGATCAGCAGCCGGGTCCATTACGATATGCGGCTCGCGCCAGGAGCACCGATGAAACCTCGACAGATTCTTATTCCGATGGTGATGCTTGCCACACTTTGGCACACTGCCGGAGCCCAGCCGAAGAAAAGGAACATCCAGGCAGAAGCCCCTCCACTGGATAGCGTTCTGGCGAGTACAAGCATTCAGTCCAAGGCTTTACTACCCGATTTGATTGCGCTCAAGCCCAAAATGCCCTTGGGCCCACAAGACGTTCTCAAATCCTACGAAATCGCCATGAGCATGGTGGCAGACAAGACATCGGCCGATTTCTCTGTAATCGTTCAGGCGCAACAAGCAAATCAAATTACTCGCGAACAGGCCGAATACCTTTTGCAGCAGATATACGAAGTGGCAATGATGCGGTATCAGGTGCTTGGCGCGCTCCATGACGTTTTAAAGCATGACATCGACGAAGCTAGCCAAGAAGGAACGCAGTCGCCGAGAACTTCCAGCGCCAGTACGGTTCTCGTGGTTCCTTTTCCGGGATCCGTCTCGGCATCCAGATGAAATCAAATTCCAGTTTGCCCGGGTCGCACGGAAAATCAGGTGCCTCGCTGGCAACAGAGGAGTCGCGAATATAACATGACATCCCTGGGGAAATTGATTGAGCACGGTGAGGGTGTTGCCTTGAGATCGGGGACGCCTTCCCGTGCACAGATGTCGTCTGTTCTGTCGCATTGCTTACCGTCTCTTTATCGATATGCATATAGATTTTTGGGGAACGAAGCCGATGCCGAGGATGCGGTGCAGGACGCGCTATTGGCAGCTTACAAGCACCTGAACCAATTCAGAGGCGACGCGCAGCTTTCAACCTGGCTGACCTCTATTGTTATCAATTGCGCAAGAATGCATTTGCGCAAGCGGTCACGCCATATCCACGTATCCCTCGATTCACGAATCGGAGAAGATCAGGAGTATCCGCTGTCCGATATTTTGGTGGACCATCGACCCAATCCCGAAGATGAGTGCCACAAATCTACGTTGCATGCGCGGTTGATGAAATCAACAGCACAACTATCCCCGATTCTGCGGAGAACGTTTCACCTCCGGTTTGTGGATCATCTTTCGGTCTGCGAAACGGCTCGCGTTCTGGGGGTTCCCGTCGGAACTGTGAAAGCGCAGACGGCGCGGGCTAAGGCTAAATTGCAGAAGTTAGTGCGAGGAGTACTCCACACGGGATCTCGTTCTCGTGGACGCCGCAGCTAGCACAACCATTCGATACTCCCGCTGAAGCCGTCTGACACAATCTTTTTCGCGTGAGCCAACCCGCAGGTCCAATCGCTCGCGCATACCGCATTGCTTACGCCTGAGCCGAGAATGTAAGAGCCTCTGAACGTGAGAAGCAACCAATCCGAGCTGATCGATGACCCAATAAGGTCAAAATCCAAACACATCTAACCTCATCTGCCCGTATTTGGGCGCGACTGCCCTGATAGTGTCCACAGGGTTCGCTTCACGATCCCGTCGGCTGCGCAAGTACTTGAGTTTCCTGTAATTATCACTGGCCACGCAATGGCCATGCTCTTGCCGATAGCATTTTCGGGTTGATCTTGGCGATTGTCCGTCATGAGGACTGCGAGATAGCGCCGAGGAGGAGCCGTTGCCCTTGCTCGCTGACAGAGAGAGCGTCGATAAACCGGGAATCGATATTGTGGAAACCAAAAATGGCGCTCTGGCGTATTTGACGGGCCCCATCGATATCGAGTCCTCTCCAGCGGTGCGCGACCGGCTTATCGCCCTTTTGCACGCGCCGCATTCGAGGACAGTGAGCATTGACTTGTCGGGCGTCACCCATCTCGACAGTTCTGGCGTTGCCACTCTGATTGAAGCGTTGAAGATCGCACGAAACTGTAAAACCGAGCTTAGGCTGCAGGGATTGCGTGATCGCTTACGTCACCTGTTTGAGGCGACGGGCATTCTATCCCTCTTCAATGAGGGTAGTGAGAGATGAATCACTTCTGGTGCGAGGGAGTCTGATGGCCAACGTTTTCGAGAGGGCCGGCAGAGAGACTCTTAGTCAACTTGACTACGTCGGGAGCCTCAACATTCAGTTGTGGGCTACGTTGCGTGCGATGCGGAAAGCTTTGCCCCTGATTGGAAACCGACATCGTTGGCACGCGGCCGTTCACCAAATGCTTGACATCGGAGTTGAAGCACTGCCGATGGTTGCTCTGCTGGCGATGTGCAGCGGATTCATCCTGGCGATGCAAGGAGCATCTGAGCTGAGGCGGTTCGGGGCTCTGCACTACGTTATCGATTTGGTCGCGCTCGGCTTCACGCGCGAACTTGCTCCGCTGCTGACGGCAGTCGCCGTCAGCGGACGCTCTGGGTCTGCATTTGCCGCCGAGATCGGAACCATGAAGGTGACGGAAGAAATCGATGCGCTTAAAGTCATGGCCTTCGAACCGGTGGAGTTCGTGTTAGCGCCAAAGTATCTGGCGGCGCTCGTGGTCGTCCCCTGTCTCAGTATCGTCGCGGGCCTTTCCGGCATTCTCGCCGGGGGGCTATTCATGTTCTTCAGCACGCACCTTGGACTCCCGCTTTATTTCCGATACGTGCTGACCTCGATTGAGCTGCGGGATGTAGTCGCCGGGATGATCAAGAGCCTGGCATTCGCCACCATTATTACTCACGTGGGATGCCTGGAAGGACTTCGTGTGCGCGGCGGGCCCGACGCAGTAGGTCGCTCTACAACCACGGCAGTCGTGCGATCAACTTTTCTGGTCATCATTGCGGATGCAATATTCACGACCATCTTTTACTTCGTGGGAAGAACGTAAATGTCCATAATTTCCGTGCGCGATTTGGTAGTCGAATACGATGGCCGGCGTGTGCTCGATGGTTTGAACCTTGACATCGAGCCAGGCCAGATCACGGTTCTGCTTGGGGGCAGCGGCTCAGGAAAGAGCACACTCTTGCGGCAAATTCTCGGTCTCGAGCATCCGAAATCGGGCAGCATCTCGATCAAAGGCACAGACATCACGCACTGCTCGGAGGCGGATTTGAACAAAGTCCGGCGCTCGATCGGGGTGGCCTTTCAGAGCGCCGCTTTGTTCAATTCACTATCGCTGGAAGACAATGTCGCCCTCACTTTGCGGGAACACACCGCGCTCGCCCCTTCAATCATCGACCTGATCGTCTGGTTGAAGTTGGCGGTGGTGGGACTGGCAGATTTCGGCAAACTGCACCCGCAGGAACTCTCAGGAGGCATGAAGAAGCGGGCGGCGGTGGCGCGGGCGCTTGCGATGGATCCCGAAATCCTGGTGCTGGATGAGCCTTCGGCAGGGCTTGATCCTATCGTGGCGGCAGAGTTGGACGAGCTCATTTTGTTTCTCAAGGAGACGTTTCAGATCACGGCTCTTGTTGTCACCCATGAGCTTGATAGCGCTTTCCGCATCGCCGACCGGATTGCAATGCTGTTCGATGGAAAGCTCCTCGCGGTCGGAACAAAAGACGAATTACGCGCAAACCAGCACCCACGCGTGCGGCAGTTCCTCAACCGTGTGCCGGCCAACCCGGTGCATACGCCGGCTTTGGCCTCCTATCTGGAGCGGTATGTGCAAAGTCAGGAGGCAAAGCCATGACCACCGAAGCAAAAGTCGGTGCCTTTGTCCTCGGCTGTTTCGCTGTACTCGCGTTCACCATCATCTACTTATTGAATGCGCAGTATAGTGGCGGCACCATGCAATATCGCACTTACTTGCGATATGCCGGAGGGCTTGAGCCCGGAGCATCCGTGCTGTACGGAGGCATGAACGTGGGCAAAGTTACCGCCGTGCGACCTTGGGGCGCGGATCCGACCCGAATCGAAATTCTACTGGACGTCAAGAAAGATACTCCGCTGAATGAGAAGTCAGTGGCCAAGCTGGGCTTTGTCAGCGTGATGAACAGCGCTGCATTGTCGATCACAACGGGCACCATTGATGCCAAGCGGCTCGCTCCCGGCTCAATCGTCACCTCGCAAGAAGCGGCCAGCCTGGATGAGATTGCCGGGAAACTGGCAACCGTTGCGGACAGCGCGAATACGCTGATTACAGAGGCACAGGGGGAACTCAATGGTATCAGCGGGAACGTAAACCATCTTATTGCGAACCTGGACACGATGACTGGGCCACGGAATCAGAAAAAGGTCCAAGCCATTCTGGGCAACGTTGATCGATTGGTAGCCGACGAGCGCCCAAAGATAGATCGTCTTGCAGATCAGTTGAGCCGGGTCAGCGAGCATGCCGACGACACCATTCAGAATGTGAACGGCACGGTGACGGATTTGCGCGATCCAATGCGGAAAGACCTGGCTGAATTACAGACCACACTCGAAGAGGCCAAAGGCTTGCTGCAGTCTATGCAAGTCGTTGTACGAGCTAACGATTACAAGATCGACGACACCGTAGAGAATCTGCGCGAGGCGACTGACAATCTCAACCAGTTCACGAATTCACTGAAGCAGCGCCCTTGGAGCCTGATCCGTACCACGCAGCCGGGGGACCGGCAGGTTCCGAAATAAGGTGGCCAGAGGAGAATCGGCAATGAAAAAGCTCACGACGGCGCTTGTGTTGATGGTGACGCTGTTGCCCGCTCTGTCCGGATGCGGCAGAGTAAGATATCCCGCATATTACACGCTCAATTTGCCGGCTCCGCCCGATCCGTCCGCTGCGGAAAACGTCCGAAGCTCAATCGCGGTGCGCGAATTCCAATCGCCGGGTTATCTGCGGCAAGGGCCCATTGTCTACCGAACCACGCCCGAGGAAATCGGTTTCTACGAATACCACCGCTGGGCCGCGGATCCGCGCACGCTCGTGACCAGCGCTGTCGTCGATCATCTGCGTGCCAGTGGTCAGTTCTCCGCAGTCTCGATGTATAACGGGCGTCCTGATATCAACTACGTCTTCAGTGGAAAATTGGAAAGGCTGGAGGAACTCGATTACGAAGCTGGGGTCAAGGTCGAGGTTGCCATCTCCGCACAAATCACCCGAGTCGCCACCGGTGCAACCGTCTGGAGCAACGCTGTTTCCGAAACTCGACCGGTGTCCCAACGGACTGTACCTGGCGTCGTCTCCGAGATGAATCGGACCGTGGTCTTAGCCATCAACGAACTCCTCTCTACTGTTCCGGCACCGCTGGCAAGTCAGAGATAGGAATGTCAAATGAAATGAGACCGCCGAGGTTAAAATCTCTGCGGAACGATCCGGATGTTGTTGCAGCAGGGAATTGATAGGCAGAGACCGACGTTGGGTTAGCGAAATCGTCCGGCCAATCGATTGCAATTACTGGCGAGACCATGCCGCTCGCATCTGTTAAGCCGAGAATTACGGAGAACTCACGTGCTATGACTATCAGCGAAGATCGATATCGAATGCTGCTGGATGCCTCCAGCGCTCTAGCCGATCAGCCCACAGTAAAGGCCGTCCTACAAAGCCTCCGAGGCGTTCTGTCCAGCACTTCCCGATTGCACGGGGCCGAACTATACATGCTCAGCGATGACGGCGAAAGCTTATCCACCTTCGAATTTGATCGAGATCCGGACGCTCCCGCAATAAAACGTGGAGCCAAATTGTTGCTCATTGGCCTGGTGGCGCAGGCGCTGGACGAACAGAAGCCGGTGTTTGTCCCAGACCTGTCGCTGACGATGTTGGAACACCCTGACATGGCTCCTTTTGCGACAGAGGTTGCCGGACGAAGCACCTATTTGTTCCCAGTATCGACCGCACAAAAACGCTACGGAATTCTGTCAACACCAAAGTTGCAGGGGCAGCGATTTGCTCCCGAAGACGTCGAGATGCTCACTGCCCTGGCCTCTCATGTTGCGGTCGCGCTCGAGTGCGCATTGGCAAGAGATAACGCGGAGCTTTACCACCGAGAGGTCGTAAAGCAGCGAGATCGGCTTGGATTGTTGCTGGAAATCAACAATCACATTGTCAGTAAGCTGGAAGCCGAGGAACTGTTTCAGGCTGTGGCAGGGTCGATGCGCAAACACCTGGGCAACGATCTCACGTCATTGTGGCTCTTTAACAAGCAGTCGGGTAGTTTGGAACGTAGATTTCTCGATTTCCCGACCGGGAAGGGCTTTCTCGATAAGGTTGTTGTCGTCGAGCCCACAAGGCTATGGAGTGAATGGTCTCACCTCCGGACGCCGCAGTATTACTCGCCCGCGAAAGCAGATATACCTCCGTCTCTGCGCGAGGCATGTCAAGCTGAATCCCTCCTGTCGGCCGTTCTGGTGCCACTGATGGGAGCCGACGGTCCCTTGGGCCTGTTGACCATGTGCAGTCGCAAGGCGAATGGGTTCAACGAGGCGGACCGCGACCTGCTGTCGCAGATCGGTACCCAGACATCACTGGTACTCGAGAATGCTCTGGCCTATGGACGGCTCCGTGCGTCGCGCGACGATCTGGAAGAGCAGAGGCTTTACCTCGAATCGGAAATCGAATCTGAGTACAACTTTGAAGACATAGTCGGCAAGAGCACTGGTATCCGCAAGGTGCTGGACCAGGTCGCGATCGTGGCCCCAACCAGTTCCACGGTACTGCTGCATGGTGAGACCGGCACCGGTAAGGAGCTCGTGGCCCGCGCACTTCATAATCTCAGCCCGCGGCGGGAGCGTACATTTGTTCGTCTGAACTGCGCGGCGATTCCTTCGGGTTTGGTGGAAAGTGAACTGTTCGGCCACGAAAAGGGTGCTTTCACGGGCGCCCTCATACAGAAGCGGGGCCGCTTTGAACTGGCGGATCACGGCAGTCTTTTTCTCGACGAGATCGGCGACATCACCATGGATTTGCAGCCGAAACTTCTGCGTGCCCTGCAGGAACAAGAGTTTGAACGCCTCGGAAGTACAAGGACCATCAAGGTTGATGTTCGTTTGATTGCGGCCACGCATCGCGATTTGGAGGGCATGATCCGCAATAATCAGTTTCGCGAGGACCTTTTCTACCGTCTGCGAGTGTTTCCCATTGAAATTCCGCCGCTGCGCGAACGACGCGAAGACATTCAGCTCCTGGTCCACTTTTTCGTGTCGAAGCTCTCTCGCCGTATGCAAAAGCGTATCCGCTCTGTCCCTAGACCTGCGATGGAAGCTCTGGTAAATGCCAATTGGCCAGGAAATATCCGCGAGCTGGAGAATTTCATCGAGCGCTGCGTGATACTCACGCAAGGGGACGAATTGAATGTGCCACGGGCAGAGCTGAACAGATCCGCTGCCCGCACTGTTATTGCGGCCGCGTCGACCTTCGAGCAAGCAGAGCGGCAGGCAATCCTCGATGCTTTGAAGGGCGCGTCCGGAAGAATAGCCGGCAATGGTGGAGCGGCAGAACGACTCGGGCTTAAGAGAACCACGCTGCAGAACAAAATGCGCAGGCTAAGTATCACTCGCGCCGATTATTCGGCCTGACAGCAGACCATCCGGCTTCCGCCTTCTTTTCCACTCCTCAAGGCGATTGCTTCCGCCGCCTTGATTTTTAGCCCGCACCAAAAAGCTGCCCTCATGCTGGCACTGCCCGCCCCTAACGGCGGCATACGCTCGAAAGACTGTTTAGTCTCAATAGGTTGCGATACGAGTCCCTGGCAAAATACCTGCAGAGACGACTATAGCCAGCGATTTGAGGCTGCTAAGGATTGATTGTAAGAGGGGCCCATCATGCTACGTGTACAAACGCAAGAATCCGACGGTGCTTTGACTTGCCGGCTCGAAGGCCGATTCACCGGCAAGGGAGCTGAAGAGGTACGCACGCTCGTCACGCGCTGCGACAGCAAACTGGAATTAGTTGTTGATCTTACGGATGTGATGTATATCGACGCCATCGGGGAAGAGGTGCTTTTGTTTGTCAAGAGGCTCGGAGCCCAGTTCGTTGCCGAGACTTCGTATCCCCGCGACGTTTGCGAACGGCTTCAGCTCCCGTTTATCGGGAAGCGTAAGTCGCACATGCAAGTGCCGGGTAATTCCGATGGACAGGGGGCATCGTCCTCGCCGTCGATGATCAAGCACACTTAGCAGGCCATCGAGCACCCTGCGGGAATACTGGCGAGATTCAATGGGGAGCGCTCCACAGGCATTCTGTCCTATCCTCAGCCTTTTCCAGCGTTGTTCGAAATGCAGCCTTAACCACGATGGGTTCGATTGGTTTCGACGTTGGCTTGGATTTCTCCGCCCTCCATCCGGTACAACGCGTGACTATCTAAATCCACCGCTCATCCGTGATAGCTCGATTGCGGGTATGAATTTATCTTCGAGTGTCATTCTCGGAGTCTGTTGAACACTCGGCACTGCGGCCAGTGCCCGCATGAGGGCAGAATCCATCGACCGGATATGGGCATTCTTCAGCATTCTTGAATGCTCGCACTTCTGATTCAAGAATTTGCAAGGAAATCCGGGTTGGTACGGAACCTGCAATCTCGAAGCAGGCGAGCGATAACACGATTCGCTCGAGTGCAAAGTGCCGTCAGGCCCCAGCCGAAGTCCAGGTAGAAGAATGATGAAATTGAACCACCTCGCACTGTTTCTTTCAATTCTCGTCTTTGCATCACCGGTTGGATCGTTTGCCCAACAAGCCCGGCTTTTCATTACGCTGATTAGCCATGAATATCGATTACTGATAAGGAGTTCATCATGATTACTTGTACCAGCGCTGCCGATCTATTCTCAGAGCTGAAAACCAGAATTGAAACTCGCCAGGCGCGGGTAGGTGTGATAGGTCTCGGTTATGTGGGCCTGCCACTTGCGTTGCTCTACACGGAAGCGAAATTTCGAGTAACCGGTTTTGACATCGACCAGCGTAAGGTCGCAACTCTAACCTCGGGTGGATCCTACATTTATCGAATTTCACCTACTGAGATCCAGGCGGCGCGATCGCAAGGCTTCTCGGCGACCGCAGACTTTTCGAGCTTGGCTGAAATGGACGCCGTGATCATTTGTGTGCCCACGCCTCTGGACGAATATCGAGAGCCTGATCTCAGTTTCATTACCAATACCTCTCACGCTATAGCGCCCCATTTGCGTGCCGGTCAACTTGTGGTCCTTGAGAGCACGACCTATCCCGGCACCACGGAGGAAGTGCTTGTTCCCATCTTGGAGGAAGGCAACGGCTGCGGTTTGAAGGCGGCCCGCGAGGCAACCTCTGAAGGAGAGGATGAGTTTTTTGTCGCCTTTTCTCCCGAGCGAGAGGACCCGGGCAATGACAGCATCGCGCGTCGTGACATTCCGAAAGTCGTAGGAGGCCTGAATCCCCAAGCCTCAGAGCTGGCCGCGGCGCTGTACGGGACAATCTTCAACCGAGTCGTCCCGGTGTCTTCCCCAGCCGTCGCCGAGATGACCAAGCTGCTGGAAAACATTTACCGCTGCGTGAACATCGCCCTGGTCAATGAATTGAAGCTTTTGTCATTGCGCATGGGATTGGATATCTGGGAAGTCATCGAGGCTGCCTCCACGAAACCATTCGGCTTTCAACCCTTCTACCCTGGCCCTGGCCTCGGCGGACACTGTATCCCCGTCGATCCGTATTATCTGTCATGGAAGGCGAAGGCGTGGGATTTCCAGACGCGCTTCATCGAACTGGCAGGAGAGATCAACAGCGCCATGCCCTATCACGTGGTCTCATCCGTCAGCAGGGCTCTGAGTCAACAACGGAAGGCTCTCAACGGTGCCAAAGTGCTGGTGCTGGGTGTGGCCTACAAGAAAGACATCGATGATCTGCGCGAGTCCCCAGCCCTGACCATTATCGAGCTGCTGCAGAAGGATGGTGCTGAAGTCAGCTACAACGATCCCTATTTTCCGTTTATTGGCAAGGGGCGCCATTACGATCTGCAGATGAAATGCGTACCCGTGGAAGATGTCGCCAAATACGACTGCATCCTGATCGTCACAGACCATTCGGATTACGATTACGCCTGGATCGCGCAGCATGCATCCTTGGTGGTCGATACCCGCAACGCGATGAGAGGCATTCACGGCGCCAACATTGTGCGCTGTTAAGGGAATCGCTTCCGAAGAGAACACGACGGCGTCGCTTGCAACCTTATTACGCGTGCCCTTCGGAAATGAGTGAAATAAGTGTGCCGCGAAGCCTTTAACTACGAGGAGGGATCTCAAAAATGGCCTTGCTTCAACAAGCTAGCGCCGCCGTTCTTCTCTTGTCGATCACACTATCTCTGCAGTGTGGCGGCGCCGCTGCGCTCATCCTTTGGATACGAAGTGTTCCAAGAGAGAGTGAAAGAGTGCGGGTGTTACGCTGTGCCGCGCTCGTCATGCAAACCACTGTAGCAGTCATCGTACTGCACGGAATCGTTATTCTGCTGTGGGCGAGTTGCTATCGCTGGCTTTGCTTTGCGTCCTGGGAATTAGCTTTCTACTTTTCGGCGAGCAGCTACGCGACCGTCGGATACGGGGATGTGGTTCTTCCGTCGAAGTGGCGCCTGTTGGGCCCGCTCGAAAGTATGGTTGGCATGCTGATGTCCGGAGTATCCATTGGACTTCTGTTCGCGGCGGTCACTCATCTGGTCGACGGCGACTCACGCCCTCGTCTACCACTTCGCTCCGAACCCGTGAATGCGGATCGCATTGGTTTCCCACCAAGGCGAAGCTGCTACTACGGCCGCTCGCGGTCGAAGGTCATATCCTGAGGAACACCTAACCTTGATAGTACGGGACTATTAGCGCCGCAAAACCACTTCATGCGTAGTTGCCAGATCCAGGTGGGAGATCAGGGAATGGCAAAGCACCTTCGACATGGTGAATCAAGCGCCCTCTTGCCATTAAAAAGACCGTCGGGTGAGGTGCGGGCGACTTGATCCGTAACTGCTTGGGGAGAGCTGGGATCAAGTGCCGCGCACCTCGACTGCACCGACGGCTTTGCGTGCGCACTGAACTTTCTACAATGTGCATGCAATCTGCCAAACCGTGCTGACAGCATCTCCGTGTAGCGCCACAATCTCTGCGATCTTTGTCCTTCGAGCTTCTGCCCACATCGAGGCACTGCCCGAGGCAGGGCATGTCCCCAGGAGAGAAGAGCGGAGAACGTACCGAGAATAGCTTGGTTGCACGGGCGATTGGATTGGCAAACCATCTGCACTGCTAGACCAGTAAGCACCAATTCGGAGTAGTGTTGTTTAAACACGGCAAAGTCGGATAGGATTCGCACTTTCAGACTCACCAGACGCAATGAACGTAATGGTCCTAAACTCGGGAAGTTCCACCCTGAAGTTTCAGGTGATCGCCACCGATCTTGAACGGATCGCTCAAGACAAAGACGACCGCATCTGCCGGGGCGATGTTGAGGGCATAGGAGGAGAGGCGATCATCCGTATCCAGCACCGCAACCAGCCAAGGCTGACTCTCACAGAACCGTTGCGCGATGTGGCGGCCGCACTCGAATACCTGGTTCGCTACGTCGCTTCGGATCGATCCGGAGTTGCTGAGATCAAGAGTGCGGCTGACATAAGTGCGGTAGGACACCGAGTGGTGCATGGGGGCGAGATGTTCAAGGATTCTGCCCTGATTGACGACTCGGTTTTGAAGGGACTTGAGGACTGCATCGATCTGGCCCCACTTCACAATCCAAACAACATCAAAGGTATCCGGGCAGCCCGCGAATTATTCGGCAAAGACATTCCCCAAGTAGCGGTGTTCGACACTTCTTTTCATCAGTCGATTCCCGAGCAGGCCTATCTGTATGCCATTCCGTATCATCTTTACCGGCGGCACCGTATCCGGCGGTACGGATTCCATGGTACCTCGCATCGCTACGTCGCTTTCCGCTATCGCGCGATGCGAGGACTGACGCGCGAACAAACCAACATCATCACATTCCATTTGGGCAACGGCTGCTCGGCGGCCGCAATAAAGGCTGGATGTTCCATCGATACGTCTATGGGTCTAACGCCGCTTGAAGGTCTGGTCATGGGCACGCGCTCAGGGGACGTCGATCCCGCCGTGGTCAGTGCCATCGCCAGAAAAGAGGGGCTATCGGCCTTCGAGGTGGACAGGCTGCTAAACACGCAATCCGGCTTGCTGGGCATTTCTGGGCTCACGAATGACATGCGCGAATTGCAGGCTGAGTTGAAAGAGCATGAAGACCGCCGGGTCCGTCTTGCCATCGAAATTTTCTGTTATCGGGCGAAGAAATACATCGGTGCATATCTGGCTGCGATGGGCGGAGCTGACGCAGTTGTTTTCACGGGCGGCATCGGAGAAAACTCGCCGGACGTCCGTGCAAGAATTTGTGCAGGGATGGAGTGGGCAGGACTTTGCCTCTACCCGGCGAAGAATCAGGAGACGGTGGGTCGCGAAGGCAAGATATCGACGGAAGACTCCAAGTTGCTTGCATACGCAATCCCGACGGATGAGGAACTTCTTATCGCTCGGGACACTGTGCGAGTTATCTTAGGCGTGCCGCATCCGTCGTAAGCGTCCCGGCCGCCGCGTAAATGCGCGCCGACACTGCGTTTACGAGAGAATAAAAGGCAATCAGTTCTGGTAATGGGTGGTTGAATGCAGTGAGGAGCGGCAGATGAGAGCAGGCGAGAATTTCATTGAACCGCTCTTTTCCGCGTCCGCATTCCATCATGTCGGGACTGCGCGCTAAGCATGAACAATAGAGGCGTTGATAACCGCTGATCAAGCGCCATCCTGCAACAAATTGCCGAAGGCGTTCTCATCTAGAAGGTCGAGAGATCGCACTACAATATCTGCCGGCAAATGCTTACCATTCTGACTCACCCCGATGCTTTTCATTCCGGCGGCGCGTGCGGCCTCGATTCCGTGCTCGGCGTCCTCTACAACGACGCAATACTTGGGCGCGACACCCAATTTGGCGGCGGCGGTGAGGAACACTTCAGGGTCAGGCTTGCCCCGGTGTACATCGTCAGCGGACACGATGGCTTGAAAACAATTGCTAGCGTGTAAGACATCGAGGATCGTTTCTATGTTGGCGCGAGGAGCCGCCGATGCAATCGCCTGTCCCCAGCCTCGTCGGTGCAGCAGGTTTACCCAGTCCAAAGCTCCAGGGAGCGGCGCAATCCCGTGCTCGCGCACGTGTTGCCGATAGAGCGCTTCTTTGGCGCTACCGATGCGCTGGATTAATTCGGGCGTAGCCTTTTCGCCGAGCCATTGCCGGAGAATGGAGTCGTTGCGCTGTCCGAAGGTGGCCAAGAACTGTTCGTGAGTGATGGGTGATCGCTCGTGCGCCATTGTGTCGCGCCAAGCCTGCCAATGGTATTCGGCAGAGTCGACGAGGGTTCCGTCCATATCCCAGAGGACTGCTTGATTCATGGCCACTTGAATCCTATAGAGATTTCGGTGAGGACTTTCGGCGTCCATTGACCTTGGTAAACCATTCCTATTCTTCTACCACGCCGCTTGTTTGGCTTTCCACCGATGCTTCGCTCCCGATGGGAACCGCCGCGACGCCGTAGATAACGGTCGGATCCGTGCGAATCGCGCTGACTTTGGCGAGGCGACGACGGTGCCGTTCCGCTCCACTGAACTTTGCTTCAAGGAAGCTTTTCACGCAGTTCCAGGCAACGGCAACACCTGTCGTCAGACCGCCGAGGCAAAGGATGTTCATATCGTCATACTCCACGCCCTGGCGTGCTGAAAAATCATCGTGACAAACTGCTGCGCGCACCCCTTCAATCCTATTGGCCGCAATGGACGCCCCGATGCCACTGCCACAGAGCAGGACACCGCGTTCAACGACTCCCGCTGCCACTGCGCGGGCAAGCGGAATGGCAAAGTCAGGATAGTCGTCGTCCCCGTCGTACGACAGATTGCCGAAGTCGACAACCTCGTGGCCCCTTGCGCAGAGCAAGATGTAGATCTTTTGTCTCATTTCGTATCCGCCATGATCGGCGGCTATGCCGACTTTCATCTTTTCACCTCAGATTCTAGTGCAGTGTGGACTCGGGGCGTGGACCTTCTGCAGGCTGCATTCATTGGGCCAAAGGAGAATCACAGCATTTTTCGTGGATACCAGAATTTTGGTTGCGTGGGTCCTTTCATCAATGCCCACATGGAGGCGCTGCCCTAGGCAGGGCACGCCGAATCCGAGGTGGCTCCTGGAACATAAGCGAAATTAGCGCTTTAAGCAGACATCCCGATTGGCAATCCATGTGCTGTTTCCTCAATGTCCAGGTACGTAAATCGACTGGAAATGGGGAGAGCGGAATGGGAGCCGGTAACTCAGTTATTGAATGTGCGTTGATGGGGATCCAGCAGACGCACGAGCCGAAGAAGGCAAGGAGATGGAGAAGGATCCTCAAGCAGGCGCGCCAAGGCGGTACCGCCGCAACACTACAGTCTCTCATTCGGCTCTCTCTCCGATTCTTCGCAGCTCTGCTTGGGCTTGGCCTACTGAGCTATTTGGTGTTCCGAAGCGGGCCAGGCGTCGTGTGGAAACAACTGCAGACCGTCGGCTGGGGTCTGGCTCTGATCATCGTTCTGGGAGGGTTCTCTCAATTCATCAAGACATGCGCCTGGAGAAAGGCGTTTACTTGCGACATTAGTCAACTTTCGTGGTCCCGCAGCTTTGTCGCGCAATTGATCTCGGACGCAATGGGGCAATTTGGTGTCGCTGGGAAGGTAGTTGGCGAGGGGGCGCGCATATCGCTGTTGGGTCGCGCAGTGCCCCTATCCAATGCATTATCCGCCGGCGCCATTGACGGGGGACTGCATAGCTTCAGCGCCTTAGTGGTGACGGTCGTGGGCATCTCAGCCGTTCTAATGATTGGCCCTGTTTCTGTTCGCTGGCGAGTGTATGCAGCGCTGCTCATTGCCGCGTTGGTGTCAGTGGTGATCTTGGCGGTTGTGGCTCTCAGAAACCACTGGCAGTTGGTGGGCAATGCAACCCGGGCGATTGGCCGATTGCCGCGGTTGCATAACTGGGTCAGTGATAAACAGCCGATCGTTGACTCGGCGGAAGACAACCTCCTGAGCTTTCGTGATAAAGCGCCGGCCGCGTTCTGGGCAACATTGATCTTCAATCTCCTATGGCACATGCTGGCAGTCCTGGAGGTCTACATCATTCTGCGGTTTATGGGAGCAGGGTTCACCGTAGGCGGCGCGTTCATCGTGGAAAGCCTGACCAAGGTGATCAATCTCGTGGGCGCGCTGAATCCGGGCAACTTCGGGACCTACGAAGGTGGCAGTATGCTCATTGCAAAGATGTTCGGCGTGGGGAGCACCACAGGATTGACGCTCGCATTGTGCCGACGTGCGCGTACCGTCTTCTGGGCAGGGGTGGGAGCCATGTGCATGATCGTTATGAAGAAGGCCGGGGCGCCGAGGACAATAGCGGCAAAGCTAGATGTGGCAGTAGAGCCGTCCCACGGCGAATAGGGCTCCGCGAACACTCTTATGCCCGAGAACAAACGGATCATCAATCGACCCAGGCGTGACCAGATGGGGTCCCCGTGCCCGTTACCGGGCACCGTAATGTCGCGAGGGACCGGGTTTATTGCAGAACCACAACATAAGAAATGATTTGACTCTGAGATGAGTTCGGCAAGCGGCGTGCCTACATCATCTCGTGCAACTGCTTCTCGTCCTTTCGAGAAACCGTTCACAAAGTAAGGTATCGAGCGCACTGCGCCGCTGCGCCCGTGAATGAGAACAACAAGCGGCTTAGGAGTTCAGTCAATGATGAAGAATTCTGCATTACTCATGTTTGCGTTCGCGATGCTCGCGTTTAGCCCTCTTGGCCGTGCTCAAGATCAGGACCTCAGCATCGACTCCACCATTGCAGTAGTGAGGGCCAATATGCAGGCAGACAGGACTGCCCTCGTCACAGCAGGAATGCATTTCAACGACAAAGACGGCACCGCATTCTGGCCGATCTATCAGCAGTACGAGTACGAGCGATCCAGGCTGGATGATGGTCGCGCTGCCGTCATAAAGCAGTACACCCAGAAGTACCCGAACCTGACTGACGCCGAGGCCAAAGCGATGGCAGACCAAATATTGGACTGCGACTCTCGTCTGGCTGAGTTGAAGAAGAAGTATTACAAGAAGTTCAACAAGGTGCTTCCGGCCCTTACAGTGACGAAGTTCTTTCAGTTGGACCGTCGCATCGATCTGATGATGGATATGCAGGTCGAGTCCTCCCTTCCTCCGCTCACCCAGGCACAATCCGCCGCGCATGGAGCTAGCGTGGCAGAACCGCCTGAGCAATGAGGCACGCTCTAGTTCGAGCGCGAGTTTGAACCTGGGAGAAGTCGATGTTCCACATGATGAAGCATAGGCCGGTGATGCTCGGGACCGTGCTGTTGATGGTGGCCATGGCAATGGCGCAATCGCAGCGCGAGAGAGAGGCGTTGTCCGTGCAAGGCTACCAAGGACAGGCAAGCATCATTCGATACCAAGGGCGCGTGTTTGTGGACGCTCAAGCGCTTGCACAAATCACAAACGGGTCGCTCAGCTTTGAGAAGAACAGAATTATTCTGACGCTGCCTGGTCCGGACGGTTCATCTCCGAGCGCCGAAGCCCACACATCAGGCTTCTCGCGCCCTTTCATGAAAGCGGCGATCGAGGCAATGGCGTCGATCAGAGAATGGGGCGGGATGCTCCAGGTGATCGTTCAAAATGGGTATCCCGTGGGGAAGGCCATGGCAGGAAACACGATTCGCGCCTACCAGGGCCGAGCTGCCGACAGCGTCGCGTTAGCCTCAGCCGCTGCAGCGACGGATGATGACCACCGCGGGCTCGAGTTGCTGAGGAATGAGTTCAATAATGTACAGGCCTGGTCTGAGAGCTTTGTTGAGGCTCGGAATTCGTTGAGCGCTGCCGACCTCTCGACGTCGGAAAACCCGGTCAAGAACGATGAGGACGCCCAGAAGATCATCCAGTGCGGCCAATTTCTGGCGCAAATGTTCGCCAGCGGCAGCTTCCAGGATGATGCGGTTTGTCATTAGGCCCTTTAACACGTGAGCGACGCACTTCTCCAATCTATTGCGGCCAGCGACTGCACATCGGATGCTGGGTTGCGGCCAGAAGTCGAACCCAAAGCACGCCTCAGTTGGGCGGAGACAGAGGGGCTCCCGCTGCCACTCGGAGCTAGTTGGATCGAAGAAGAACGAGCATTTAACTTTGCGGTGTATGCCGAACATGCTGACAGTGTGAAGCTGTTCCTCTATTCCGCTCACGATTTGGGAAAGCCAGTTTTGACATTTCAGTTCGATCCTATCCGCAATAAGTCAGGGCGGATCTGGCACTGCAGGATCCCGGTAGATCAAATGTGCGATGCCCGCTATTACGGTTACTCCGTTTCAGGGCAAGCCGTTGCCGGTCTCCGCGGCTTCGATCACGAAAAGGTTCTGCTCGATCCATATGCGAAACGAGTTTTTTTCCCGCCGGGGTTTGATCGCAAGCGCGCTATGAAGCCGGGCCCCAATCATGAAAAGGCGCCGCTTGGAGTCTTGCCCAGACAACGGGCAGCTTTCGATTGGGCTGAAGATCTCCCGCCCCGACCTGAATCGGACGCGATCATCTACGAGCTTCACGTCAAGGGATTCACCAGGAATCCAAATTCCAGTGTGCATCCCTCGCGAGCCGGCACCTATGCCGGATTGATCGAAAAGATCCCGTATCTGAAGGACCTTGGGATTACCGTTGTCGAACTGATGCCCATATTTCAGCGCGATCCTTACGAGGGTGACTATTGGGGATACATGCCTCTGAACTTCTTCGCACCGCATGCGCAGTATGCCTCGAGTGTGGATGATGATGGGCAACATCTTGAGTTCAAGACTATGGTCAAGGCTCTTCACAAAGCCGGGATCTTCGTCGTGCTCGATGTTGTGTACAACCATACCTGTGAGGGCGATCACCTCGGCCCTACCTACAGCTTCAAGGGTTTTGACGCAGCAGGCTATTACATGCAGTCCTCCGACCCGGCGAGTCCATATGCCAATTACTCGGGCACCGGCAACACACTGAATTTTAACCAGCCTCACGTGCGCAAAATGGTTATGGACAGCCTGCGGTACTGGAAGAACGAAATGCACATCGATGGTTTCCGCTTCGATCTGGCATCGGTGTTTAGCCGCAATGCAGACGGATCACTGAATTGGGGAGATGCTCCGATATTCAGTGAAATTGCCGCGGACCCCGAGTTGGGCCGGTTGGCGTTGATCGCGGAGCCTTGGGACGTGGGCGGCTATCAGCTCGGACGTGGATTTCCGGGCACGACCTGGCTGCAATGGAACGCCCGTTATCGCGACGATCTCCGCCATTTTGTCAGGGGCGACGCGGGGATGGTAGCGGACCTTATGCGTCGTATCTACGGCAGCGATGACTTATTTCCGGACAGCCGGGAGCACGCCTATCATGCCTTCCAGACCGTCAACTATGTCGATTGCCACGACGGCTTTACGCTGTACGACCTCGTTTCTTACAACCAAAAAAATAACTGGAAAAACGGTCATGGCAATCGAGATGGTATGGACACGAATTACAGTTGGAACTGCGGACACGAAGGAGACAAGGGCGCGCCGGCGGAGGTTCTGGCACTTCGCCGGAAACAAGCTAAAAACTTCTTCTGCCTGCTCATGCTCTCCAACGGCATCCCGATGTTCCGGGCCGGCGACGAGTTCCTGAATACACAGTTCGGAAACAATAACCCGTATAACCAGGACAACGAAATCGGCTGGCTGGATTGGAGCCAGCTCCAGGCGAATCAGGACATATTCCGTTTCTTCAAAGACATGATTGCGTTCCGGAAGTCTCATCCTTCCTTGTGTCGCAGCAGGTTCTGGCGCGAAGATATTTCCTGGTACGGCGTTGGACCTATGGTCGATCTGTCGCCAGATTCGCGCAGCCTGGCGTTTTGCCTACATGGCGCGTCACAAGCCGATGACGATATCTACGTAATGATCAATGCATATTGGCAAAAGCTGCAGTTCCAGATCCAGGAGGGCGCAGCCAAAGATTGGGTGAGAATCGTGGACACCGACCAGCCGAGTCCAGACGATTTCTCGGAATCTGGCTTACCGCTGCAGCAGTCGATCTATCAAGCAGCTCCGCGATCCATTGTTGTCTTGGTCCGATCCAAAACAAAGGCCGTTCCGTTGAGAGCCCGTTGACGTATCGCTGACAAGCACGCCTCTAAGAGTGCTACATTAGGTCACAAGGGAGGCGCCGGTAGAATGCAGCAATTCCTTTTGCGTGTGTCTTCGGGACTCTGCTGCTGTTCGCGGGCTAGGTTGTCTGACGCCGTTGGCGACCATGGGAGAAATGGCTTCTCGCCGACCACTTCTGCTTCGCTTTAACTCACGACGCACAACGATTGCCACGTTGGGCAGTTACCTCACTTGCGTGTTGCTAATGGCAGCTCCGCTTCACGCCCTCGATCCGAACAAACACGTCACCCAGTACTTGCATAAATCATGGCGAATACAGGATGGCTCCGCGCCGGCAGGCATGCTATCGATTGCGCAGACGTCAGATGGTTTCCTTTGGTTCACATCCCTTTCCCAAGGTATGTACAGGTTTGACGGAGTTCGGTTTCTTCCTTGGACTCTAACTGTCGACGGTAGAACGGTTGATCACATTGTGACCGTCTATGGCGATCACGCGGGCGGACTGTGGGGAATAGAGGAGCATGAAATCGTTCACGTGAAAAGCGGAGTGGTCACTTCTCATTTCGCGCTAGAAGGACAAGGCAGGACTGAGAACATCAGCGAAGATCCTGATGGCTCATTGTGGGTACTACAAGCAGGCTATGGTCTAAATACGCCCCTTTGCCATGTGACTGGTGAGGCCATGAAGTGTTTCGGCGAGTCCGATGGGCTACCCCTTCCTACCGGCGGCGAAGCCTTGATGGCCGACGGCAAAGGCGGTTTCTGGCTCGGAGGGCAGAGGGCCGTTGTGCACTGGCATGCGGGCGTTTCGGACGTTTACCCCGTCGAAGCTCTGAAATCCAACGCAGACAGTGGCGTGGTTGCGCTGGCATTTGACGCGAATGCATCTCTCTGGGTCGGTTTACTCCCACAGGGACCGGGGGAAGGCTTTGGACGATTGGAAGAAGGAGTCTTCAAATCGTTTGTTACCCCTGGCTTCGACGGCAGCAAACTCGCCGTCATGGCTATGCACCTTGACCGCGATGGCAGTCTTTGGGTGGGCACTGTAGGCAACGGAGTGTTTCGTATACGTGGAAACGCCGTGGAACATTACGGGCGCGCGGAGGGCTTGTCCAGCGATTCCGTAGACGCCTTATTTGAAGACAGGGAAGGCATTCTGTGGGTCACGACAACGAATGGAATTGATAGCCTTCGCGACCCGGCAGTGGCAACCTTCTCAGCATTGGAAGGTTTGGCACCTGGGGATGGAGCAGTAGGCGTCCTGGCCAGCAGGGACGGCACAATCTGGGTTGCAAATTCCAGCTCGCTCGATCACATCGAGAAGAACGGGACGGTTTCCTCGATAAGCTGGGGAAAGGGCCTGCCGGGTGATCAAGTCTCCGCGATGCTCGAAGACCGCGCCGGGAACCTGTGGATGGGAGTTTATGACGGGTTGTACATCTTTAAGAATGGACGTTTCCGCCGTATCCCTGAGGCGGATCACCAGCCGCTCGGGCTGGTACTGGCAATGACCGAGGACGTCGATGGAAATATCTGGGCGGAGTGTTCGGGGAAATCGCGAAAACTTATACGTGTCCGCGATCTTCAAGTACGGGAAGAGTTTCCAGGATCGCAAATTCCGCCCGGTCGCCTTGCCCCGGACCCGGGTGGAGGAATTTGGATTGGCCCTCGCAACGGAAACCTTCTCCTGTTTCGCGACAGTATCCTGAAAAAATTCCCGATAAGTTCTAATACGAATCAGTTCACCCATGACCTGATTGTTCAGGCAGACGGCTCCGTCTTGGCAGCTTACGATGACGGACTCGTCGTGTTGCGGGAAGGTAAAGTGCAGCGCATGACGACGAAGAACGGCCTCCCCTGCAACACGGTCTATTCCTTCATTGAGGACAAAGGGCAACGCTGGTGGTTCAGTGCCCAATGTGGCGTCGTCGAGCTCGCAGACTCCGAGCTCCAGCGGTGGTGGGCGCACCCGGAAGCCGTCGTTCAAACCAGGGTCTATGACGCATTAGACGGAGCCCGACCGGACCAATATGGCATCACTCCAGCGGCTTTATCTGCTGATGGACGCGTATGGTTCGCGACAGGACATGTGGTGCAGGTGGTGGATCCCTCCAAGCTCTCGCAAAAAGCTCTCCCGGCGCAGGCATACATAGAATCGCTGCTTGCTGACCGAAGGGAACTCGAAGCAGCGCCCAACCTCAAGGTCCCGCCAAATCCGAGGGACTTGCAAATTGATTACACCTCACCTACCTTTTCGATTCCACAGAAGGTGAACTTTCGCTATCGCCTCGACGGCTATGACCGTGGCTGGCACGAGGCCGGTACACGCCGGCAGGCATTCTACACGGATTTGCCTCCAGGGAAATATTCCTTCCGCGTGATTGCATCCAATAGCGACGGCGTCTGGAACGATAACGCCGCCACGCTGGATTTCTACGTAGCTCCGGCGTACTACCAGACAAACTGGTTTCGCACCCTCTGCGCGACCGTGTTTTTGGCATTGCTGTGGGCAGCTTACCAGATGCGCGTCCGGCAGCTTCGGCGGGATTTCAATACGGCTATCGAAGCACGGGTGAGTGAACGGACGCGTATCGCCCGCGAGCTCCATGATACTTTGCTCCAAAGTCTGCAGGCCCTGTTGTTTCAGTATCAGGCGGCACGTAACCTTTTCGCGGCCGGCTCGGAACGCGCGATGCAGGTCCTCGATGCCACTCTTGACAGGACCGAGCAGGCAATCGCTGACAGCCGTGATGCGATTCACGACATACGTTCCGACGTTGTTGCCCAGAATGTTTTGCCGGAGTTGTTGACAAAGGCGGGAAGTGAGTTGGCCGAATCGCAAGCGGATCAGGATGTCCCTACGTTTGGTCTGACGGTGGAGGGAGAGCGGCGAACGCTCACACCAGTCATCCGGGAAGAGACTTATCGAATCGCATTGGAACTGTTGCGAAACGCCTTCCGGCACGCGAAGGCTCATCGCATTGAAACCGAGATTCGATACGATGACGACACGCTTCGTCTGCGTATTCGTGATGATGGAAAGGGCATGGACCTAAAGGTATTGCAGGGAGACAGCAGCGGCCATTGGGGGCTGCGCGGTGTCCGGGAGCGTGCGGAGCGGATCGGAGCAAAGCTGGAGGTTTGGAGCGAAGCCGGAGCAGGTGCCGAATTCCAGTTAACCGTTCCCGCCGGCATCGCTTATGTTGGTTCTGGTGATAGCCTTCCATTCCGAATACTTCGCAAGGTGAAAAGTTATGCCTACCGCAACTAGAACGATCCGAATTCTGATATGCGACGATCATGCCCTACTGCGCGAGGGCGTGGCGACCCTGCTGAGCGCCGAAGCTGACATGAAGCTGATCGCGGAGGCGTCGAATGGCGAGGAAGCTGTCGAAAAATTCCGAATGCATCGCCCGGATGTCACCCTGATGGATTTACAGATGCCGGGGTTGAGTGGTATCGATGCAATCGCTCGCATTCGCAGTGAATTTCCTGACGCCCGGATGATCGTGCTGACGACATACACAGGTGACTCCCAGGTGATCGGCGCCCTAAGAGCGGGGGCTCGGGCCTACCTGTTGAAAGCACACGTCCATCGAGAGCTACCGGAAATTATTCGTGCCGTCTACGCTGGAGAAAAGCGAATCCCTCCAGAGATCGCGGCTGAAGTGGCGGAACATCTGGCGGATGAGAGCTTGACGTCACGTGAGATTGATGTGCTGCGCCTGATTGCGGCCGGCAATGCCAACAAACAGATTGCCGATCAACTCTCCATTGGGGAGGCGAGCGTCAAGAGTCACGTGGCGAGCATACTCTCCAAACTTGGCGCGAACGACCGGGCGCACGCCGTTACCCTTGGGTTAAGGCGCGGAATTATCGACTTGCAAACCCCCTGAATGGGGGAGACCCGCTTCCCCCTTTTGCCCGTGGCGCCTTGATCGCGAATATCTTAACTTAGATTGTGCAGCGTTTATTCTCGACCTTCGCGGCCGGGTGGCCCGGCATCGGTCTCCTTATCCAAAGATTCCTCATCGGTACTATTCTCTTACGTGAGGCATTCCTGCAATCGAGCGCTAGTCCTAATTTCGCGACGATCGTATTGCAATTGATTGCGTCGGTCCTTCTTGTAATAGGATTGGGCACTCCGTATGTAGGCCTTCTGGTCGCAGCTAAACAGCTATGGCTAGTTTTCTTGGGCCCGGCTGATCCATGGACTCCGATTATCGTTTGCGGATTAGGTGTCAGTTTGGCGATGATAGGACCAGGTGCCTGGTCGATGGATGCTCGCTTCTTCGGGCGAAGGCACGTTGAGATAGTCAAGAAATAGAGTTGTTTAAGCCTCCCCAAAAGAACAACGCCTAATCCCCCAAAAGTACGCAAGCTACCCCTCCTGGAAGTACAACCCGGAACTCCGAGCATATTCCCGGACCACAATCACCAGATCTGACCTTGTGAGCAGGCGCAGATTATTCCACACTCGCCGCATGAAGACGAACTTCGGTTGAGTCTCGATTTCCTCTTTGGAGGCGCTTATGTGGAAGATCACAACTCGCGGTTTCACGCTACAGGAAGTTCTAATCATGGCTGCAATGAACCTCGTCGAACGCACTGACAGCGACCGACAAAGGAGAGCGAACGATCTGGAAAGCTGCGCGCACGGAGATTCACTAGGAGCTAGGAGATTGTCATGGCAAAAGTAATTGAGTTTTACATACCCAAGAACTTTCGGAAACCGTTGCGGACGGTGGCCCAGCCGCAACTCGGAAAAATCATCGAGTTTTGCCCTCAGACGAAAAGATCAGCTTAGCTGCAATCCAGCTTTGCGGATTGAGAGGCAATATGACGTTCATTTCCACACAAAGCGGCTTTATGTGTCTGGAAGATTCCGAAAAGCTGTTACGTACCATCTTCCCAAAATATCCCAGCCTGCAACTGTGCCATGGGGTGCCAAGTCTGGAACCGATTGCTCAGAGTATCGGAGCAGGCTGTCCGCATCCATAGCCGCTAAAATGAGAACTTCGGCGAGTGTGTCTCCAACCGAAAATTGCGGCCTAGTTAGAAGGAATAAACGGCACTCAATTGGATCGTATGTCCCTGCCACAGGTTGTCACGCGCCCATTCGGATGGCGAAACAACGACGGGATTCTGAGTGGGAACCAGCGACCCGAGTGGCGTGTTGCCGCAGTTCGGCACGCTGGCGCAGGGCATCCAAGCACCATGGTGCCAAGTGGAACCGGCATTGAATATCTCGAACCTTGTCTGCAGATGCTGCCGTTCCGTGATGGGAAAGACCTTGGCAAAACTTAGGTCGAGATCCTCATAGTACGGTCCGCGCAACCCGCCTTTCTCCGCGTTGCCGTAAAAGCCCGGGGCTGCCAGCGAAAAAACATTGGGATTAAACCATTCTGTAAAGCTCCGGTGCAAGCCGCTATTCGGATTTCCAGATTGCATCGGCCGGTAGCGGGAATCGTAGCTGCTGCCGTTGTAGATGCCCATTTCATCCAGGTTCGCACCGTTGTACCCATACGGGGTAAGCGTCCGGCCTGAAGTGATGGTATAGATTCCGCTTGCCTTCCAACCACCCAGAGCCCAATTAGCGGGTCCGAGCGACCAGCGTTTGCCTTTGCCCACTGGCAGTTCCCAGCTTCCATTCGCGGTCAAACGGTGAGTCTGGTCGAAGCTGGACGGACCATAGTCGGCGCCAATGTGCTGCGGATCCTGGATAAAGTTATTGTTTCCATTCACCAGATTGATGCCGGAGATCTCATCCAGAGACTTCGACCATGTGTAGGCAATGTTGTAGGTGAGACCGTGATCGAAGCGTTGCCTCATCTGCACCTGAAGGGAGTTGTAGTTCGAATTAAGGATGTTCGCGTTCGCATACATTTCGGATGGAAGGTTCGGATAGGGTACATGCTGATCGATCACATACAGGTTGGGATCGGTTAGACACGGAGATCCGGCTGGAACCTGCGAGATATCGAGATACGGACCAAGCGGGGCGCTGCCGCCGCCATTACAAGGATCAGTAGGGACGGGGGGCGGAGGTGCAGTGTTGAACAAGAAGTAGGTTGGCAGGCGAAGCCCGTGCGAGCCCACATAGCCGACGTCGAGCAGCAGGGTTGGCCGCAAGGCATACTGCGTGTCCAAAGTCCACTGCTGATTATACGGATTATGGTTCCACGGCCAGTTCACCTGATTCAAAATGTAGCTGGTGTTGAGAAAGTCATTGCTATCCCACTTGGGTAACGTAAACGCTCCAGTTCCCGCCCTTCCTCCCGCGCCTCCAAGGCCTTGAATCGGAGCCGACCACAATTGATTGAGCTTTGGTCCTGGATATGCCCGCCCGTTGCCGCTGGCTGTTGGGTAGCTCGCCGGCAGAATCGTTTGTAAAGAGTTCTCGTCGTAGTTCTGCACCTGGTCGTAATAACGCATGTAAATGTCGTAGAAGATTCCATAGCCAGCCCGTACCACGAAGCGGTCAGTGTCAAACGGTCTCCAGGAAAGGCCAATGCGCGGAGCGAAGTCCTTCTTGTCGCGCGGAACGAGAGTGTTCTGGATACAACAGTTGAGAAAAGAACGAGTCACGGTGACGCCCTGAGCGGCAGCCAATTGGTAAATGCCGTGGACGAAGCTCTGGCTCACCCAGTCAAGGCTGCCTCCGTTGGCCGGATCGAAGCCCCATCCGCTATTGTCAATGCTATGAAATGCCGCGGGCAGTTCGTAGCGCAACCCGAGGTTGAGGGTCAGGCGCGGACTGACGCGAATATCGTCCTGCGCGAAGAAGTTCCAGTTCGTGCCGAACGTATGAAAGTAATCGACGCCCAACGGGTAGGGCCCGGAAAGCCCGCTTGGATCGCTCAACAGCATGTCGGCCACGCCGTTGCCGAGGCCAGGTCCGGCGCTTCCCGGCGAACACCCGGTACTGCCGGCATTACAGTTGGCGGTGTACTCGCCGTTGAAACTGAGGGTGCCGTTGCCCAGATAGTTGTCCTGTTCGAACTCCCGCAAGCGACGAATATCAACGCCAACCGTGATCGCGTGTTGGCCACGAATCATTTTCAGATTGTCCACCAGCTGGTACGTCCCGGTCTTCGTGGAGGTTTCGTATTGGCCGTTGCCGATGCTGCTATAGCTATCGTGGAGATTGATCGTCGGAATCGCGTAAAGCCCCGGAGCAGTAGGAGTGTTTGAAAAGCCGAGCTGGCCCTGGATATTGGGTCCGTAGGCCGTCTGTTGAACAGTCTGGAAGAACAAGTGGTTATAGCCGATTCGTACGGTGTTGACGGTGGAGGCGCTGACGGTTCGCTCCCAATTCAAGGCAAAAAGTTGCGAACTGGTAGACCTTCTGGAACCAGAGTAGGGAAGCATGCTGGGCCGAGGCTCGTCGTCGCTGCGCAGATCGCCGGTAAAATAAACACGGTCTTTGTCGCCGAAATTCTGGTCCACGCGGAAGATCTCGTTGTCGGTCGTGATGGTGAATCGTAACGGCACAACGTAGTTGTTGCAAGGCATGCTGCAGTTGATGTCGGGCAGAGGGTACAGATTTACCAGCTTCTGCCCCGTCGCATTGATTTCCGAAGATGGAATCTGGTTGCCCGTAAACGCGGTGCGGGTAGCGGCGTCGCAACCCGAGCTCGTGCACACAGTCGTTATCGGATCGTAGAGTGGATACGGCCAATCGGAGAAATTGCCCGTGCGTTCCTGGACGGTTGGAACTTGTATTGCGCTTTGAGTGGGAGATGTGTGTCGCCGGCCACCGTCGAAAGCGAAGAACCAAAATGACTTGTTCCTTCCGTTGTAAAGCCAGGGAATGCGAACCGGACCACCCAACGTTCCGCCGAACTGATTCTGTTTCAGGGGGTTCTTGAGCGGAACGTTACATTGCGGGGAATTCGGTGATGTTAGACGGCACACGTAATTTTGTTCGACCTGAAGTGGGTTACCAGGATTGAACATGTCATTCTGTATATAGTCGTAGCCCTGACCGTGCCAGTCGTTCGTTCCCGATTTGATGGCCACGTTGACCTGCCCAGCCCCTTGCCCGTACTCAGCTGCATACAGGCCGGTCTGCACCTTAAACTCCTGGATCGCCGACTCAGGAGGAATCGTGGCAGCGCTCGAAAACATGTTATCGGTGTCGGTTACACCGTCCACCATAAAACTGATGGAGTCGGGACGGTTCCCGTTCAGGCTCGTCTCGGTGAAGGTGTTGTTCAGTCCGTGATTGACCCATCCGTTGTCCTGCGCGCCGCCAGTCAAGTTGCCCGCGCCCGCGACCAGGCCCAGCAGGTTATTGAAATCGCGCCCGCTCGAAGGCAGCTCCTCAATTGCCTTCTGATCCAGAACGTTGCCGGTCGTTGTGTTGTCCGCCTGCACCATCTGGGCGTCAGCGACAACCGTGATCGTTTCGCTGACGCTGCCGACCTCCAGCACGAAGTCCTGGCGGAGAGTCTGATCCACTTCGAGAATCAAGTTGCCGCTGAGCTCCGTCTTGAAACGGTCCCGCTCAACCTTCACTTGATACGTGCCTGGAATCATGTTCACGAACACGTAATCGCCGGCGCTGTTGGTAATGAAGTGGTTGGTCACGTCGGTGTTGACGTTCGTAGCGGTGATATTCGCGCCAGCGACGGCAGCGCCGGAAGAATCCTGCACATGCCCGAGAATCGTTCCCTGGGAGTTCTGGCTATAAGCAGCGACCGAGGCAAAACGAACGAGGTAGAATACGCACAGCAGACAGAGAATGAGCTTCTGCGCGGGAGCCGTTCTTTTCATACCCCCTCCCTTTTTGGGGACGATGAACGGACGTAGATTTTCGAGGAACGTGCAACAGGTCACGCTAGAAGGCTGGTCGGCGGTTGTCAAGCATGAAAGATCCTTGGGTAGTGAGGCACGTCACTATAAGGAATGATATGCATCACTACCAATTTGCAATACTTGGCGGCGCGGCTGACCTGACAAACAACGACGAGAATGCTAAATTCGCTGGGAATAGAAGTAGTGTGCTCCTGAATGGGATCACACTTTGACACCGTTCGGCTGCGAATCGGAAAAATGGCTTCTCGCCGACCGCTTCCGCTTAGCGATAATCGGTTTCGCACCATAGCGCGATCCCAAATGCGGTCTTGTGTCACTTGCGTGTTACTACTGGCGAGCGCGATTCCTTCGCTTGCTAATCTCCCTCCTGTGCACGCACAATCACCGCCCTCGCAGTACGTCACAAAGGTTTGGCACACGGAAGACGGTCTGCCGCAAAACTCAGTGAATGCGATGCTGCAGGATCACCAGGGTTATATCTGGATAGGCACGTTCGGCGGGCTCGCGCGCTTCGATGGCGAGCGCTTCACGGTTTTCGATTCTGCGAATACACCAGGTTTCGGCAGCGATCAGATTGTCTCACTGTACGAAAGTCGCTCCGGGGCGTTGTGGATCGGCACTGTGGACGACGGTCTCATCCGGCTACAGGATGGTGTTGCCACCACCTACACGGAACGCGACGGCTTGCCAAATAGGTGGGTCACTTCGATACGTGGCGATGTCGAAGGGAATGTCTGGATCAACACCGCAGGCGGTGGTACGGCTCATTTTGCCGGCACAAAGCTGGAAGCCTATCCCACTCACCGCGGAAAAGCGGTCCGAGAATTCTTTCTGCAGGCGCGGGATGGAAGCATGTGGTTCCGTTGCGGACAAGATGTTGTGCGTTTCGCAGCCGATGGTTCCGTTGCGACCCTGCATTCCACTACGCCGAGCGTTTTTCTCGTACACGAAGCTCGCGACGGAAGCGTCTGGATTGCTCTTCGTGACCAGTATCGTCTAGTACGCTATTACCGGGGCGTATTCTCGGATGTTCCGCTGCCGCCGGTTAAGCGCCGCGAGTTGACGGGCGAATTGCTTCTGTACTCCTTTGCTATGACGGAGGACGCAGATGGGGAATTGCTGCTGCGCACGCCAGCAGGCCTCAGCCGCATTGTCGATGGCACGCTCAGTCCTCCCGAATCACTACCGTTGCCGGCGAATGCCGGCGAACTGCTCAAAGTACGCTGCCTGTTCGTGGGTCGCGAAGGCAATCTATGGATAGGAACCATTGGACGAGGGCTGATTCGTCTCCGGCGAGCCCCCTTGACAGCCTATGGAAAAGACGAGGGTCTCTCGGACTCAAACTTCAGTAGCGTGTTTCAGGATCGGGAAGGCCGCATCTGGCTGGGCGGAGATCTACTCTACTGCTTCGATGGGCATCGCTTTCATCTGGTCCCGGGCGTGGCGGACGTCCTCGCCATTGCCCAAACACGCGATGGCGATCTGTGGTTCGGCGGGTACGGCGGCCTGTATCGCCTTCGATCAGGTGTGCTGAGCCATTTCAATGTTAACGCACCTGCCGTGAAAATCATTTTTCAGGACCGGGAGGGCACGCTCTGGATTGGTGCACTCAGCGAGGATCGTCCCGGCGGCCTGTACCGCTTTCGCGAGGGAAAATTGGAGCAGGTCCCGGGCATTTCCGACGTGCGCGCAATCGCCGAGGATCGAGACGGTGGCCTATGGCTGGGCAGCCTTGCAGGGCTCAGGTACATGCGCGGCAGCAAAATTGTGACGTACGACCAGACGCAGGGGCTGTCGAGTAACTCCGTCTATGACATCCACCAGGATTCGACCGGAACTCTCTGGGTTGCGACGTACGGCGGGGCATTGAACCGTTTCCAGGACGGACGGTTTAAGGCGATCACCACCCAGGATGGTCTGCCCGATAACTTGCTGCTGGGCCTCTTGGAGGACGGCAAGGGGAATCTCTGGTTCAGCTCCAATCAGAGTGTATTTCGGCTCGGTCTGACGGAGCTCAATGACTTTGCCGATGCGAAGATCTCTTTCCTTTCACCCGTATCGTACGGGGCCGCGGAAGGCATGAGGAGCACCGAATCCAATGGTGGGAGCCCGGGAGGTTGGATAACTCGCGATGGACGGATATGGTTTCCGACCCTGCGCGGCGTGGTGGCTATTGACCCGGCTGCAGGTAATCGCCTTCCACCGCCCGTGGTGCTCGAGGAGGCGTGGGCCAACAAGTTCACGATCGGACGGAACGGACACACTTCCGTACCACCCGGCAATAACACATTCGATTTTCGCTTTACAGCCCTGAGCTTCTCCGCTCCGGAAAAACTGCATTTCAAGTACCGGCTCGAACCGTTTGACAAGGACTGGGTGAACGCCGGCACGCGCCGCACTGCACACTACACAAACATGGGTCCCGGAGATTACTCCTTCCACGTGGCTGCGGTAAACGACTATGGCATTTGGAGCAATCGGGAGGCCAGCGTGCGCTTTGTGCTGCTGCCGCACTTTTACCAGACGAATTGGTTTCGCGCTCTTTGCGCGGCGGGTATGCTGATCGTGCTGTGGTGCGGCTACCAGTTCCGCGTCCGCCAACTGGCGCATCAGTTCCACATGCGTCTGGAAGAGCGCCTAAGCGAGCGTACGCGGATTGCTCGGGACCTGCACGACACACTCTTGCAAAGTTTTCAGGGCTTGGTGTTCCGCTTTCAGGCGGCTCGGTATCAGCTTCCGGATCGTCCTGAGGAGGCATCTGACGCTCTAGACAGCGCACTGGTTTCCGCAGATCAGGCAATCGCCGAGGGTCGTAGTACCATTCAGGAACTACGTTCGGGCTCGTCCGAGGAAAGCAACCTCGAACAGATGCTGCTAGCAACGGGGCGCGAACTGGCATCCTCACAGAATGGTGGCGACAGTGCTCCGTCTTTGCGAGTGATTGTAGAGGGCGAGCGGCGAACGAAGCGCGCGATGATCCGGGAAGAGGTCCATCGAATCGCCCGCGAGTTGCTGCGCAATGCTTACCGGCACGCACGTGCCCGGAACATTGAAGCCGAGCTACGCTACGATAATGATGCTTTTCTCTTAATCGTGCGAGACGATGGAAGAGGGATCGATCCCAAAGTGCTGAAAGATCGCGGTCGCGCCGGACATTGGGGTCTGCCTGGCACGTACGAGCGGGCAGAGGGAATTGGAGCCCGATTGGATATCTGGAGCGAAGCCGGCGCCGGCACAGAAGTGCGCTTGACAGTTCCCGCCGTTATCGCCTATGAAAAATCCGGCGATAGGGGTAGATTTAAGCTGTTCCGAAAAACGAGGATTTATGAGCACCGCTCCAAGTCCGATTCGGATCATGGCTGTTGATGATCATCCCCTCTTGCGCCAGGGGGTCGCGGCCCTCATCAAAACTCAGCAAGATATGGAACTGGTAGCAGAAGCTTGTGACGGTGAGGAGGCCATCGCACAATTTCGACGGCACAGACCGGATGTCACTCTGATGGATATCCAAATGCCGAATATGAATGGCACTGAAGCCATCAGCCGGATTAGACAGGAATTCCCCGATGCCAAGATCCTGGTCTTGTCGACCTATTCCGGCGATGTTCAGGTCCTACACGCGATCAAGGCGGGTGCAAGGGGCTACTTGCTGAAAGGAAACGTCCGCACAGAACTGCTGGAGGCGATCCGCACCGTCCAAGCCGGGCGCAAGCGAATTCCGCCCGAAATTGCGGCGGAGCTGGCCGACCACGCTGCCGACGATCAGCTGAGTTCGCGCGAAATTGACGTGGTTCGTTTAATTGGCGAGGGCAACGCCAATAAGCAAATCGCCGACAAGCTCTCGATCGGAGAAACAACGGTCAAGAACCACATCTCGAACATACTCTCCAAGCTGGGAGCCAACGATCGGGCGCATGCCGTTACCATTGCCCTACAGCGCGGGATCATCGAGCTAGACCTGCCCAAAAGGTAGACCCGAAAACCCTACTTTTGACCCTTTCGATGTCTTTCCAAAATCACTAGCATGAGACTTGTAATGGGAGAACACCTCTGCAACGTCTCTTTTCCACATTCGCCGAAGGCTGGCCTGGCGCTGGTCTTTTGCTTCAGCGCGGGCTGACCAGCACGATTCTGCTGTATTTTGGGGCCTCGCATCTGCTTGAAAACGCTAGATTGGTGCCCAGCGTCCCTTATCTGATTGCGGCTGTCGCGGGTGTACTCCTGCTTCTCGGCCTTTGGACGCCACTAGCCGGAATTACGATTGCCCTTGTCGAGATCTGGATATTCTTCGCGTCCTCCGGCAACTCGCTGACCGTAATCACGCTCGCCAGCCTGGGGCTCACAGTTGCGATGATCGGACCCGGAATCTGGTCCTTCGATGCCCGGCTCTACGGAAGAAAGCACCTCCAAGCCCCACGACGTAGATAACGTTCGGCCTCCCAAATGTACTAACGCTTTCCTCTCCTGCGGTACAACCTGCAGCCCCCACCATATACCCAGACCGTGATCCCCCGATCTACCGTTGTGGACCAAAGGCAGGTCGGTGCAGACTCATTCCGTAAACAAGGTTCCCGGGGAGAGCAAATATGACGTACATTCCCACACAAAACGACTTTATGCGTCTGGAAGATTCTGAAAAACTGTTGCGGCTTATCTTTCCAAACTATCCCAGCCTGCAACCGTGCCATCCTGGCCCACGTCTTGAACCGATTGGCCGAAGCAGCGCAGATCGGAGCAACTAGCCATGTTTCGCATCACTTCCGAAACGTGCCATGCTTTCACATTCGCCGAAGTTTTAATTCTGGCGGCTATGAACGTGGAAAGCACCCGTCTAGCGGCCGAAGGCCAAGTCCGTTCTAAGACTGCGGCGCAGAGAGGATATCTCTCGGCTACTCAAGTTCTTCGCACAGAAGCTCGCAAAGCACTACAAGTGTAAAAGGTAATGGAGGAGACTATGGGCGCGGCCGTTGCTTTCGCAGATCCCGAAAATCTCGCAGGAGCAGGTTTTCCCAACGTGAGCGAGATCGAAGACCAGCAACTTCATCTGGCAACAGAAATCAACTCTGAGCACTGCTTCGAAGACATTGTCGGCAAGAGCTCAGCCATTCAGTCGGTGCTGGAACAAGTTGCGATCGTCGCACCCACCGATTCCACGGTCCTGCTTCATGGGGAGACAGGAACGGGGAAGGAGCTGATTGCGCGCGCGATACACAAACTGAGCGCTAGACGCGAACGGCCGTATGTACGCATGAACTGCGCTGCGATCCCCTCGGGACTGCTCGAAAGCGAATTGTTTGGGCACGAAAAGGGTGCGTTCACAGGAGCGTTATTGCAGAGAAAGGGCAGATTCGAGCTGGCCGACGGAGGTTCACTGTTTCTGGATGAGATCGGCGACATCAGCCTGGAACTCCAGCCGAAACTGTTGCGGGCAATCCAGGAGCAGGAGTTCGAGCGGCTGGGAAGCTCGAGGACGATCCGCGTCGACGTGCGGCTGATTGCCGCCACCCACCGCGATCTCCGGGCCATGATTCGGGACGAGAAGTTCCGCGAGGATCTGTTCTATCGATTCAATGTCTTCCCGATTGAGATCCCGCCGCTGCGCGAAAGGCGGGAGGATATTCCACTCCTGGTGAACTACTTTGTGTCAAAGGTAGCGAGGCGAATGGGGAGACGGATAAAGTCGATCCCCAAACGCGCAATGGAGATGCTGACGAGCTGTCCGTGGAAGGGGAATATTAGGGAATTGGCCAACTTCATCGAACGAGCTGTCATCCTCACACGCGGTGAGGAGTTAGAGGTGCCGCTTACCGAGTTGGCCACCTCATTCGAGACTCGTTGTACTGTCGGAATGGCCTCTACGTTTAAACAAGCAGAGTCCTCTGTAATCATCGGCGCATTGAGAGCCGCTTCGGGACGGATCGCAGGCAAGGGGGGAGCCGCCGAACGTCTCGGATTGAAGCGCACGACGCTACAAAACAAGATTCGCCGACTGGGGATTTCGAAGGTGAATTATTGCGAGTAGGTTTATGCCAACCACGATGCTTACGGCATCAACAACCACAAGCAGAAAAGCAGAAAGAGAGAGCCCACGAGTACACAGGTCGCGAAAAGGTTCTCATCGATGCTGTTGGCGCGAAGCAGAAGGTGGATCGGGTAGGGTACATCCGCGCTAGCACATTCACCATAGTTAGCATTATCCAAAACTCTATGGTTGGCTTGTTCGTCTTCATTTCCAGAACCTCGAATAAGTAGCGCGTGCGTTTAGCTTAATTCTTGTCATTTGTTTGCTGGTTCTGTCGTCGACTACCAACTCATTCACGAGGAACATACTCATTCTGCAATTGCCGTTGCTGCATACCATATCGGTTAGTTCCCCAGGAACGCAGAGTTCCAGGTTCACGCAGTGGGCGGTTCCGCATGCCCAACAATGAAGTGCAATCACTTCGCCGTTGACTCGAACTGCTCTCGACCTTGGCTTTGAATCCATTACTGATCGTCCTCAGACGCGTCTATTTCTCTTCTTTCTGTCGCCATGCGTGTGTTCATGCTTTTTTTCATCTCAGGCAATTCGAAACCGAGTGAAGGCAGCAGCGAGTGGGATGCGGCGCTCGATCGACATGGTTCCCAGCGAATATGCAAACTTCGCACCGCAGCCGCAGCACACCCGGTAGGTCTCACCTTGCAGCGTGAGCACACGGCTGAGGTGAACGTGGTGACACCCAAACAGAAAATCAAGAATAGCCAGGAGGATTGCCATAACTCTCCTTTGCGACTTTTGCGTCTCTTGATGGCGTGATCCCTTGCGAGCGTCGAACGGCGCCGTTTCCGGCAGATGAACAAGGTCAACGAACAAGTCGGACTCCCTAAACACGGAACTCAAGTCAACCCTGAGACTGCAGGCCAGCAACCATTTCAGGCCTGTCCCCTAAGCCCTTGGTTCTTGGTGCAATTCCGGCGTTCTGCCCGTCGGCTTTCCTGACCTTTCAAGGGCACTGCCACAATGTGGGCACCGATCTCCGGCCCGATGCTCGTCCACGCGCCTGCAATTCAGTGATTTGCCGCGTTAAGCCTTTGGCGAGCTAAGTGCGATAACACAGCTGCCTGTACCAAATGTTATGCAAGCCGCTGCCGTGCTGAAGCACAAGAGCGACGAAGGAGTCGAGATGTACTGCACAACATCTTTGAATGGCGTCCCTACGATCCAGCGGGACGGACAGAATGTCCTGGGCGTCTGGGATCAAAATTGGGAGTTTGCGAATGAGATCTGCGATTTGCTCAATTCCTTTGAAGACGATCCGCACATCTTTCTAACTGAGCACGATCGGAAATGGCTGAAGGCGATGGATCGCGCCTTCCGGAAGGTGCAGCATGCCTGATCTCAAGACTGCCGCGAGCGTTTCCATTGTCGTGCCGTTTCATAACGAAGAACCCAACGTCATCGAGATGTACGGACGCCTGCAAGGCGTCATGGAGGAGCTTGGTCGCAGTTACCAGTTCGTCTTTGTCGATGATGGCAGCACGGATCTCACCTACAAGCTGCTGAAGGAAGTCGCGCTAATTGATCCGCACGTGACCGTTGTCAAGCTGCGGCGGAATTTTGGTCAGACCGGAGCGCTTGCTGCTGGCATCGCCCGCAGCACCGGAGACTACGTGATTGCCATGGATGGCGATCTTCAGCATGATCCGGCGGAGATCCCTGCCTTCCTCGAAAAAATCGAAGAGGGCTACGACATCGTGAGCGGGTGGCGCAGCCACCGCATCGACAATCTGCTGCTCCGAAAGATTCCTTCTCGCTGTGCCAATTGGCTGATGGCCAAGCTCAGCGGCGTCGACATTCACGACTTTGGGACCACGTTCAAGGCGTACCGGGGCGACCTGCTACGAGAATTGCCGCTCTATGGCGAAATGCACCGGTTCATCCCGGCTTTGGCTTCATTCTACGGAGCTTCGATCTGTGAAATACCCATTCAAAACAAACACCGGAAGCACGGTGAATCGCACTACAACATTTCTCGTACGTTCCGGGTATTCTTCGACCTCATGACGATCCGATTTCTTCTGCGCTACATGTCGCGCCCACTTCACTTCTTCGGCCGGCTGGGCGCGATCAACATGGGGTTAGGCTCGGCCATCGCACTCTGGCTCCTGATCTGGAAAGTCGTTACGGGAATCGATGTTCTGCAGCAACACGGGTTATTGCTGGTCTTTGCCGCCGTTCTGATATTGGTGGGGCTGCAGCTAATAGCGCTCGGGCTCCTGGGTGAGTTGGAGGTGTGGCAGTACTTCAATCGATCTGAGCGCAGGCCTTACGCTGTCTCTGAGGTGCTCGATCCGCACACCAATCGGAAAGGTGCGACCACATTGGAGGTGAATCCGTGAGCACACAGCGAGGTGCGCGGAACACGAAAAGAACCGACTCAATCAAGACCTCGGCTGGCCCGGTTCCTCGCGAGACTGTGGACTCGAGAATCACTGTGCTTGCGGTCGAACAGGCATTAACGGAACTGGGAATCCACGCCAGGCTGAGCGACATCGTTGCGAAAGCTCAACCCATCGAGAGCGGGATCATCCAATCGCGTTCGCGCCGTAAGCGGGAGCAAGTGTGTTGACCGAGATTCCAGACCGTCCCTTTGGCCAATACCGCGAGCTCGGCATCGTGCTCCTGCTGACGGTTCTGGCATTCGCAGTTCGCCTGTACCGGGTTGACTTCAACAGTCTGTCGGAGGACGAGTCGGCGAAATGGGCGGCCGTTCAAGAGTATCGACACGGACACTTTGCGGGGGTCAATAGCGAGCACCCGATGTTGCCAAAAGTGCTTGCCTGGGCGAGCCTGACAGCAGGGGAACGTTGGAGCCGGGTCGCCGCGGTGCACGACTGGCCTTCGCTGAAGCCCGAGGGCTGGCTTCGTATGCCCAACGTGCTGTTCGGCGCCGCCGCTGCAGCAGTCCTTTTTCTTTTGTGCCGCCGAATGATGGGGCTCGTGGGATCTTTTGCAGCGAGCTTCTTCTGGGCGGTTGCGCCACTGCCTGTCGCGTTAAATCGACTCACGAAGGAGGAAACGCCGCTCACCTTCTTCACCTTGCTGGCCTGTTACTTCTACTGTCGCGCCCAACAGGCAGATGCGGACAAGAGCGCGCGGCGATGGTACGACCTGAGTGCCATCGGTTTTGGTCTGGCTTTGGCCTCGCAGTACATTCTTCACCTTCTTGGCCTCAATGCGCTTACCTGGCTGCTTGCGGGCAGAATTGGACTTACGGCACAGCCATCACGATTCAGCTACAAACGATTCTTCCTCGTACTCTTTGTTGCCTTCATCCTGGTGAACCCGGTGGTTCTCTCTCCGGCCAACTTCAACGCGATTCTGCACTGGCTCCATCATGACGGCGTGCGGCACAGCGGCTATGACTTCGACGGCACACTGTACATGAATTTTCCTGGGCGCCTGCTTGCCGGAGTTCCGTGGTTCTACTATGTATGGTTGGTGGTGGTAAAGACACCAATTCCAATCCTGCTGGCCTTCGTGGTTGGCGGTGCGCTGCTCTTGCGCGATCGCCGGACACTCGCCTCGTGCTTTTTCCTGTCGTTCGGAGTAGTTCAGTTCGTTGGGCTTTCTGTGAGTGGAGCAAAGTGGGTTCGCTATTCACTTCCGATGCTCCCTTTTGTTTACCTGGCGGGCGGATATGCGGTGCAAGAGATTTGGAAACGCGTAAAAGGAAAAGCCTGGTCACCGGCGTTCGTGGGAACGGCCGCACTCATTCTTATTGGGTGGCCTCTTGTTGAGCTACAAGCTTGGGCACCGTATTACTCCTTCTACTTGAATTCAATCGGCGGAGGCACGCGGAACGTCACACGCTATTTTGCGCCCGATGAGGTGTCAGAGTTCGACACACGTGAGGTGGCACAGCAGGTATGTCCCATCGCCCCCCTCGCGACGAGGGTGGCGACTGCGAGACCGATGAGCATGGCCTACTATCTCGATGGCTGCGGACGCACCGACATTCAGATTGTGCCGCTGTACGATGGCCATTACGCGCCGCGGAACGGCGATCTGGTCATTCTCGAGCCGTCTCGCCGTTTTTTTGAGACGCAGCGCTACTTCGATGTTCTGAGAAGCTCTGGCATGTCTCACAGCGACGTCCGTGTCGGACCCGTTTCCGCGAGCACCATCTATCTTTTCGACCCGTCAGCACCGGAGCCAAAGAATGCCCAGGAAGATTTGACTTTGACTCGGGTGTGGGCCACACCACCTCGGCTTGAGAACGATGCTCAAGAAACCGCGTCGACCAACACGAGCAGGTTTGGATTCTTAGATCTCACCAGGAGACTCATACAATGATTCCGCTTTACCACCTAAGGAACTCTCGCGTGCGCGGGTTTGTGCGCGCAATCGCTTTTTTGGTCATCGGCTTCCCGGCAGTTGCACAGCTGGCAAATGTATCTGCGCATCTGAGCGCTGATGAGGTGATGGAGCGTGTCGCTCAGATGAACGAAGTGCGTGCCAAAGCACTCGAAAGCTACTCCAGTGTTCGCAGCTATCACCTGGAGTGCCACTGTGTGTCACATAAGAAGGCCGACATGGTCGTGCGCACTGATTACCGGGCACCGAATAAAAAAGAGTTCACGATCGTGTCAGAGAGCGGCTCTGGCACGGTGCGGGACCGTGTGTTCAAGAAACTCCTGGAGGCGGAACAAGAATCAATGCGGGCCGAGAATCAGCAGCGTTCCGCCATAACACCCGAGAACTATACATTTCAACTGTCTGATTACCAGAAGTCCGATACGGACGAACTCTACGTGATCGATGTCCAGCCGCAAAGCAAGAACAAGTTTCTGTTTCGGGGCCGAATTTGGGTGAGTGCAAAAGACTTCGCGATAATTCGAGTCGAGGGCCAGCCGGCTGTCAACCCTTCCTGGTGGACCGTCAAAACTGACTTCAAACGCAGCTACCAGAAGATCGGTGACTTCTGGTTGCCGGAATCGAACGAGAGCGAAACCAAGGTACGCGTTTTCGGCACGGCAGTTCTAAGCATTGAATATCGCGATTACCAAGTCACAACCGCCGGTGCGACAGTGGCTTCCTCTCAAGAAGGGACGCTGACTGGACAGTAGCCGAGGAGTTCCTGAAAGAGGATTGCTGTGCGGGGTATCCTGAGTTGTCCCTCCATCTCTTGACTACGGCAGGCCCGCCGTTAGGCAGCATAAAGCGCACCCAAGCGTTCGTGGACCACGATGGTCGTTGCAGAGACCCTTCAGCAGTCCCCCCCAAAGAACGCCCGCCACGGCCGAGAATGCGACGACTCTTAATCTCTCTCCCGAACAAAGTTGAGAAAACGCTCTCGATCAACTGCATAACTAGTAGGGAGATCGAGGGTCTGATCCCCGGCCATCCGCCCTTGATGTTTCGACACCATCTGCGCATCACTCTGTGCCCAAGCCCGCAGCTGCTGATTGACCTTTTGTAGGCAGCTGCCCTCATCTGGGCAGAGGAGATGGGATTTCACTCGTCCATCTCCCTTTCCTAGAACGAGTTCTACTTGGCCCACCAAATGCCTTTATCAAGTGCGTTATGGCGACTCTTGACTATCCTCCAGTTCATCGCATCGCATACCCGACCGTTCAGAGGCCGGGGTTGCGAGTTGATTCATCGCCGGCGAAAGAGGAAGAACAGCTCCCCCACTCCAACCAAGAACTCGGCGACATTTTTTACTTCATCGAGCCGCGACCCCGAAATCCCTGGGCGGCATCTGGATCGCTCGTGTTCCTGTCGCTCCTCGTGCTCGCGCTCATTATCATTCCGCTGTTTCACACGGATCCACTCCCCAAGATGCGGACACTGACGATGTTGTATCTACAGCCGCCAGCGGCCGCGGGCGGCAATGCTACGACGTTTCAAGCGCCTAAGCTCGCGTCCACATACATCCCGACAAGCTCTGGGATTACCGCACCAGTGCAGAAGTCGCCTGAGGAACCGCCATCGCCGGCGGGCACGACTTTTGGAGTGCCCGGGGGAGTTCCTGGTGGAGTGGTCGGCGGCGTTCCCGGCGGAGCGCTTAGCGAAACGCTGAATAGCGCACCTAACGTTCCAGTCCTTGCGAAATCGCCGGTGCCGGCGCCGGTTAAGAGAATGCGTATCGCCTCCCGGGTCGCGGAGGCGAACCTGATCCACGACGTTGTGCCCCAATATCCGCCGGAGGCGGGTCGGGCGCGGATTGAAGGAACAGTCGTGCTGATGGCCGTGATCCGCACGGATGGCAGTGTGAAGGATGTACGAATCGAGAGCGGTTTGCCAATACTCGCGCAAGCCGCTATCGATGCGGTAAAGCAGTGGCGTTACAAGCCGTACATGATCAACGGAGAACCGGTGGAAGTGGACTCCCGGATCACGATTAACTTTGCCCTTTCCACGAGCTAGGAATATCGATGATAAAGAACCATCCACACTCCTCGCCTAACAGGTTTTGGGACAGGTTCCTGAAACTGACACACGTGCTGCTAATGATCGCCGTGGGCGTAGTGAGCTTCGCAGTACCTGTATCCGCACAGTCTTTTGAAGCGGCCAAAGCAGAAACAGGATGCATCTGGGGTATGGTGGTCGACACCAGCGGCGATCCGATTCCCGCCGCCACAATAGTCCTTCAAGGGCCGCCTGGCGATCGTCTCACAGCTGTCACAAAGGACGATGGAACCTTTGCATTTAACGAAGCCCCGGCGCGAGTCGCGTATCAGATCGCCGTCACCGCTGAAGGTTTTGCAGATTGGAGTTCTTCCATCACAGTCGAACCAGGCCAGGATAAGACTCTCTCCGAGGTCAAACTCCGCATCTTGGCTGTGCAGCGAGCGGTTACTGTGAATTATTCCTCGAAGGAGGTTGCTGCCCAGCAGCTCAAAGCTGAAGAACAGCAGCGCATTTTCCATTTCATACCGAACCTTTATGTGACTTACGAGCCTCATCCCGAGCCCTTAAGCACGAAGATGAAGTTCCACCTAGCTTACAAAGATCTCACCCAGCCAGCTTTCTTCGCTCGCGTGGCTGGGTGGGCCGCTGTTCAGCAGGCCGCTGGCAGCCCTCATTGGCCCCAAGATGCCCAAGGATATGGCAAGCGGTTGGGGGCGGGCCTCGCCGACGCTACTACCGAAGACTTGGTGGGCAACGCCATTTTGCCATCGCTCCTGCATCAGGATCCGCGCTATTTCTACCAGGGCAGCGGCACAAAGAAGTCCCGGGCAGTCCACGCCGTCCTGGCTGCATTTATTTGTAAGGGAGATAACGGAGCGTGGCAGCCGAATTACTCCACATGGGGTGGCAGTTTAATCGCTTCGTCGGTTTCGATGGCTTACTATCCAAGTTCCGATCGTGATGCTGCGCACGTATTCAAGAATTTTGGGATTGGCATGGGCCTACATGTTGCTGGCGGTTTGGCCCAGGAGTTTATTTTGAGCAAATTCACCAGCAGAGGTAAGCATTAGTCAGAGGAAGCCGTTTTAACTCTGTTGCAGGGCATGTTTGAATCAAGTTTTGAAGATCATCGCGGTCGATAGACGTTGTCCACTATCCGCATTCGAAGATCACCGATGTGTAGACCTCATGTGCAACTTCGGCAGCTTGTTCGCCTCCCGGTCGCTCTCCTGGGCCTCGCTTTGCTGGTTTCCCTGCTACGCGAAACCGGACCGTCCAGAGTGGCCAATCAGCTAAGGACAATGGCATGGGGCCTGGGTCTGATCGTCGTTTTGGCCGGGATCTCCCATCTCACAAAGACATTGGCGTGGCGGCTGACATTTCTGTGCGACATCCGGGACGTTTCATTTGCGCGGATGTTCGGTCTTCGGCTGGTATCAGAAACCATAGGAAGCTTCGGTCTTCCTGGTCAAGTACTCGGGGAGACCGCGCGAGTGTACTTGTTGGGTTCCGCGTTGCCGGTCGCCGATAGCGTTTCGTCGGTCACACTTGATCGTGGACTCTACATCCTGACCTCAGCGTTGGTGAGCGTGACCGGAATTATTGCGGGTGTTTTCCTGCTATCGCTTTCTGCGACCTGGCGACTGTACGCGTCGCTGTTTGCATGCTCCTTAGTGGTGTTGCTTGTAATAACCGCAGTGGCTTTTCAAAGACGTTGGCCGGTATTGTCCGGCGCTGCGAAATCGATTGGGCGTTTGCCGTGGTTTAAGAATTGGCTGGAGGGCAAGCAATCAGTCTTCGAGTCTGCCGAGAGCAACCTCTTCAGCTTCCACCGCGAAGCGCCCAAAGCTTTCTGGGCGAGCTTGACTCTCAACTTGGCTTGTCATGGCATGGCGGTATTGGAAGTCTATGTTCTGCTGCACTTCATGGGCGCAAGAACCGGGCTCCTTGGAGCCTTGGTGCTCGAAGCCTTCACGAAGTTACTCAATGTCGTTGGCGCATTGAATCCAGGAAACTTCGGGACCTATGAGGGCGGAAATATGATTCTCGCTCGCCTAATCGGTATTGCAGGCGCCGCAGGATTGACTTTGGGACTGTGCCGGCGAGCGCGGTCCCTCTTCTGGAAGGGGATCGGGTTCCTATGTTTGCTCACGATATCTAGATCCACCCTGCAAGGACGTCGAGATCGCCCCGAGCTGCCGCAGAGGACGGCAGCAGTTGAAGCATCCTTCACTTCCATCTCCATGGGTGTGAGATAGGACCAAACATGAACGCGACTTTTCTGACTCGTGGTTCGACGATTGGCGAAGAAAAGAAGACGAATCTCTCAATAGACAGATCCGAGATAGGAGGAACAACCATGTGCTCTCTGGTGCTAACTGTGCAGGCAGCCCCGATCAGCGCCTCACTCGTGCAAGGTGCTTGCTGTGACACCTATCCCCCAATTTACGAGGAGTATGTGACCGAATTTAATCATGTACATATGAACTGGGTTTTGGTCGACGACACAAAGGGAAATCTTCGGGCCCAAGTGCGATGGGTGGTAGACCGATAGGCATGCCGGACTCGAATACTTATATACGACCTGCATCGGTTGCTCTTCCACCCGCCGACGGCTGGCGCGCTTCAAGTGTTGTTGCTCTCGGCTGTGTACTCGTCCTGATCGTCGCTTATTGTTTTTGTCCGAGTGTATTTGCGCAGACATCGGATTCCCGAACGGCGGAGGAGCAGACCAATTCTTGGACAGCCACAACGGATTTGAAGAGCGATGATCTAATTCCTGAACGGATTCCCGTGCGTGTCATCGAAAGCCACAGCCAGAACGGCAATCGGACGATCGATAATCGAACCATTCAAATCCAGGGAGTGGACGGACGCCTTGTACCGTACCAGGAGATCGAAACGGAGACGTTGCAAGTGGATGCGACTACAGTGCGGACCACAATGCGCACGTTCGGTCGAGATGTGAACGGAGCAAGATCACTTAGCCAAGTAACGGAAGAAGAAAAGCACGCTCTGCCGGGTGGTGACTTGAGCGTGTTACGCAATACGTTCAATCCCGACGTGAACGGCAAGCTGCAACCCGTTCAGCGCGAAATGGTGGAGACAAAGGCGATCAGTAAGGATGAGGAGGAAACGAACACGACGGTGATGCTGCCAAACATCAACGGCGGTTTGGCTCCGGCTTGCAAGACCCATGAACTGCGGAGGCGGCGCGCGGATGGTACGACTGAATCTCAAAAGACCACGCTACTAGCGGATGGCGCAGGAAAGTGGGAATTGAGCGAAACGCGGCAAGTGACGACCAGCCAGGATGCGGCAAACCGCACAACGGAGGTGCGCGTTTTCCGGCGCGATGCCGAGGAAAACCTAGTCGAGATCTCTCGTGAGGTGAATGAGGAATCGAACAGCAATTCCGGAGAAAAACGCACGACACGGGAAACCTATTCCATAGATGTCCCGGGGACTACTCAGGACGGGAGGCTTCACCTAGTTCAGCGCGCGAGGACCTTCAGCCAGACCAATGCAAGTGGCGGGCAAACCACCGAGCAAACAGTAGAACAGCCTAATCCCGGCAACCCCGGCGCCGGTCTCCGTGTGTCTGTAGTGGTCGATGGCAGGATGGTCCCCGGACCCTCGGGAGAACAGTCCACGGTAACCATTCGCGCGCGTGACTCGAACGGCAGCTTTGGCATTGTCTCGGTTGATATGACGAAGTCGGATCGGATCCCCACCCTTCAGGTTCAGCAACCGCCTGCCGAAAAGCCGTAAATAAGGCTATCGCAGGTTGATCTTTTGGCCTCTTCAAGTAAAGGCCAGCGGCCGGAACTAACTTCGCCTTGGTGCCTCAATTCGGTCAGTGCCCTTGGCAGGTCATTCGATGTCTGTGTCGGAGCTTCCAATCCAGTTGATAGACAGGTATTTTCATCCACTTACAACTGGCCACTTCTGGCAGCCGGATTGCGAATAAGAGGGCGACCTTCAAATCGGTCCAGGGAGTTGGCCATGCTCGGAGAATTGATGAACATCCCAACTGACACGCTCATTGACATGCTGTACATCATCCTCGCCGGCGAAGTCGCTATCAGCGCCAGTGATGCTGCGGAAATTGAGCAGATTCAGCGCGAGTTGCAATGTAGAGGCGACGAGCAATGCTGGAGCTTTCAAACTGTTAATTGAGAGAAGGCGTGCAATCAGTTTTGTCGATCAGTGTTTGACCTCAACAAAGGTGGGCGTTCGATGAAGCCCAAAATCTCGGAGTTGCACAACGCGGAACGAGGAACTTGAAAAATGGCATCGCTAACAGAAATTGAAGAATTAGCCAGACCACTGAGCGCCGAAGGTACAGCGCGGTCAACCGTTGCAGGTGCGCCACTCGGCGCCGATGAGCTGAATCGGATCGATGCTTATTGGCGAGCGTGCAAGTATCTGGCTCTGGGAATGATCTACCTTCAGGCAAATCCCCTGTTGCGGGAACCCCTGAAACCAGAACACATCAAGAGCCGGCTGCTCGGTCATTGGGGATCAAGCCCGGGCCTCGCCTTTATCTACGCCCATCTGAGTCGTCTCATAAAGAGAGACGACCTCGAGATGATTTTTCTTGCAGGCCCGGGACACGGCGCACCGGGAGTTTTAGCGCCTATTTATCTGGAAGGCACGTACAGCGAAATCTATCCGGAAAAAAGCCAGGATGAGAAAGGCCTGCGAGAGTTCTTCAAGCAGTTCTCATTCCCCGGCGGTATCGGCAGCCACTGTACTCCAGAAACGCCGGGTTCGATTCATGAAGGAGGCGAACTTGGATATGTCCTCTCGCACGCTTGCGGAGCCGCGTTTGACAATCCCGACCTGATCGTGGCGGCGGTCGTGGGTGACGGCGAAGCCGAAACTGGACCGCTCGCGACCTCATGGCACATCAGCAAGTTTCTGAACCCAATTCGCGATGGGGCCGTTCTACCCATACTTCACCTGAACGGATACAAGATCAACAATCCGACCCTGCTGGCGCGGATCACTCACGAAGAACTGGAAGACTTGTTACGCGGATATGGCTGGAATCCCTACTTCGTGGAGGGATCCGAGCACGACAGCATGCATCAGGCAATGGCGGCGACGCTGGAGCGTTGCATTGCCGAGATTCACGAGCATCAGAAAGAGTGCCGTAAGAGCGGCGTTGCGACCCGGCCGCGCTGGCCGATGGTGGTCTTGCGGTCGCCAAAGGGCTGGGGCGCTCCGTTGGAAGTCGACGGACATCGGCTTGAAGGCTCCTGGCGTTCGCATCAGGTTCCCCTGACCGACGTGAAGACCAACCCAGACCATCTGCGTCTACTCGAGACCTGGCTGCGCTCGTTCAAGCCGGAAGAGTTCTTTGATGAATACGGGAGAGTGCGACCGGAGATCGCCGGATTTGCGCCGCAAGGGCAGCGCCGCATGAGCGCCAGTCCGCACGCGAATGCAGAGCTCAGGAAAGCACCGCGGTTGCCCGAGTTCCGCGATTATGCCGTCAAGATCGACCACCCAGGAAATACCGAAGTAGAGAATGTCCCGCCACTGGGACGTTTTCTGCGCGATGTCATGAAGTTGAATATGGACAGCTTTCGAGTGTTCGCGCCAGACGAGAATACGTCCAACAAGCTTGACGCGATTTATGAGGTCTCGAAGAAGTTCTGGATTGCTGAAAATTTCCCCGAGGACCGTGACGCAACAGAACTGGCTCCAGACGGTCGCGTTCTCGAAATGCTCAGTGAGCACACGATGGAGGGCATGCTCGAGGGCTACTTGCTTACCGGTCGCAACGGCTTTCTTTCATCTTACGAAGCCTTCGTTCACGTCATTGACTCCATGTTCAACCAGCATGCCAAGTGGTTGTCCATCTGCAACAACTTATCTTGGCGCCGTAAGATCGCATCGCTGAACCTTTTAATTACGTCAACCGTGTGGCGTCAGGACCACAATGGCTTTACGCATCAGGATCCTGGGTTTCTGGATGTAGTGCTCAACAAGAGCGCCGCGGTTACGCGCATCTATCTCCCGCCGGATGCCAACTGTCTGCTCTCCGTAGCCGATCATTGCCTGCGATCCGAAAACTATATCAACGTCATTGTCTCGGACAAACAAAAGCATCTGCAATATCTCGACATTGATGCCGCGATTACCCATTGTACTAAGGGCATTGGTATCTGGAATTGGGCCAGCAATGATGAAGGTAACGAACCCGATGTAGTCTTTGCTGCAGCCGGCGACATTCCTACCCAGGAAGCTCTAGCTGCCACCGCACTGCTCAGGGAGCGCTTCACGGACCTCACAATCAGATTCATCAATGTCGTTGACCTATTCAAGTTGCAACCGAGCACGGAACATCCGCATGGCTTAACCGACGCGGATTTCGACTCTCTCTTTACCGTCGACAAGCCGATCGTCTTCAACTTCCATGGTTATCCCTGGTTGATTCATCGTCTCGCCTACCGCCGCACAAACCATCGAAACCTGCACGTGCGGGGTTACAAGGAGAA
>Ga0209040_10000071_pt1 | contig 59120 bp, 51 predicted proteins | sample BogFormECP12_OM3_FD_188240 | JGI IMG/M metagenome (GOLD analysis project Ga0209040, IMG submission 188240) | Bog forest soil microbial communities from Calvert Island, British Columbia, Canada - ECP12_OM3 (SPAdes) (version 2) | ecosystem: Environmental > Aquatic > Freshwater > Wetlands > Bog ... | reverse complement strand
GATCAAGCCTCTCCAGAAAGAAAATTACGAATGACAAGTTTTACAGAACTACCGCTAACTTCTGCTTTGCAGCAGAGGCTGGCGACAGCTCAATTTATTACCCCCACGCCAATTCAAGAGCAGGCAATTCCTTGCGCTCTTGAAGGCCAAGATGTATTGGCGACAGCCCAGACCGGTACCGGCAAGACGCTGGCATTTTTGATCCCGGTGATCGAAATGTTGCAGCGCGAACCTTCGCAAAGAGTGCGTGTCTTGGTTCTGCTGCCCACTCGCGAACTGGCAATTCAAGTCAATGAAGAATATGAAAAACTACGGGGCAAACAACTTACGAAGGCCGCACTGGTCATCGGCGGTGTCTCCGAAAAATCGCAGATTCAATCGGTACGGAGCGGGTCCGCTTTGGTGATTGCCACCCCGGGCCGATTGCAGGACTTCATCAGCCGCAGGCTGATCGACTTGCGCGAGATCAAAATCCTCGTGCTCGATGAAGCCGATCGCATGCTCGACATGGGATTCCTCCCCGCGATTCGCCGCATCCTCGCAGTATTGCCACAGCAACGGCAGACCCTGTGCTTTTCAGCCACTCTGGAGCAATCGGTTGCCGGCCTGGTAAACGACGCGATGCGGAATCCTGTACGCGTGGCGATCGGATCCGTTCTGAAGCCAGTGGAGAGTGTTCGATTGCAAGCATACGAAGTACGCCCCGCCGAGAAACCAGATGTTCTGCGACAGTTACTCTACTCCGAGAAGGGTCAAACGCTCATCTTTGCCCGCACGAAGCGAGGTACGGAACGGCTCGCGAAGGAACTGGTGCGCGAAGGCTTTTCTGCAGCCATGATTCACGGTGACCGTTCGCAATCCCAGCGCAACGCTGCGCTCAGCGGATTTCAGCAGGGACGCTATCAGGTTCTGGTCGCGACGGACGTTGCCGCGCGCGGCTTGCACATTGACGATGTGGCGCACGTGATCAACTACGACCTGCCTAAGATGGCCGAGGATTTCATCCATCGGGTGGGACGGACTGGCCGAGCCGGATCGGAAGGGTTGGCCTCCAGTCTGGTCGCGGGAGGCGAGGTGATTGAGCTCCGTCACATCGAGCGCGCGCTGAAACTGCGCATCGAGCGTAAGCAGGTGGACTGGTCAAGTGCGCAGCGCCGGGAAAGCGCTGTACAAAATACGCTGGCGAGCCGGACACTGACCAAGATGCCCGGCGAAGTTTTTGCCTGAGTCTCAAGCGTGAGATCGTCCGGGAAAGAGAAAGGGCGCGTCCTTGGGACGCGCCCTCAATCTTGAAAGGCTAAAGAACAGCGCTACGGTTCCGTCTTTTCCGGACTGCGTTCGCGGGGGATGCTCGAAATATCGCCGTCGTCGGCTCCCATTTGGAAGAGAGCTGCCTGCTCGGCGGCGTGCCTTTGTAACTCGCTCAAATCCAGTTCATTCGAATCGCTCGATGTTCCCAGGGGTTCCTCGGTTTTGCGTTGAATCCTGCGCTCCGCTTTGTCGCGCTGTTTTTGTTGTCTCGTGTGTTCTTTCTGGCGTTTAGTGAAGCTTGATCGACCTCGTCCTGGCATTGCCCATCTCCCGTTATCAAGTTTTTGCAATCGCAGCTGGCGCTCGTTGCATTTCGTTCGTATGCAAGCTCAAAGCACGGCAAGCACTTCGTTCAACAATCAGGCAGCGCACCGCCTCAGCTTGCAAGTTGCTCATGCGTACTACCAGCGCGGTTCGCGGGGCTGGCGTGCGTGCCCCTGATAATCATCGCGACTTCCGCCGCCTCCACCCCCGAAACGCTTTCCGCCTCCACCGCCGCGGGGCGAATCGGTCTTTGGTTTCGCTTCGTTAATTTTCAACGCGCGTCCACCTAGCTCTTTGCCATTCAAGGCGGCGACAGCCTTATCTGCTTCCGCCGGGTTTGTCATTTCAACAAAGGCGAAGCCGCGCGCGCGGCCGGTTTCCCGATCGGTAACGATGCTCACTTTTTCGACTGCGCCGTGTGCCTCAAACACTCCACGAAGTTCCGCCTCGGTTGTGCTGTGGGGCAAATTGCCAACATACAGGTTCTTCATACGAGTCCTTCTCTTTCTGCTGTGATCGTTTTTGCAAAAGTCGGTCGAGAATGAATTTCTTCGGCAGTGGAGTGGTGTTCGATGGCTTCGGCCCAGCGCGATGGCTGCGGGGTCTCCCGGATGGCACGCGATCGGGCTTCACTGACGGATCGTACCGAGGAGATGCGTTTGCAAGCTTCCAAGATTCCCCAGCGCTGCGACGAATGTTGCGGGGTCTGAGCAAGCAGAGCGGCGACCATTTCCTTGTGAAGAGCGTCAGCGTCTTCTGCCGCAAGTGCGCCGTCAGAATGCGGCGCAAGCGCGAGATATTCTGGTCCGGCCACGAAGAAAGCGATTCTCTGCGGCGGATTCGCACTTCGAATATCGGTGCAGAATTTGTCCCGCTCTTCTGTTTCCCCGATCCCGTTAATCAGTACCAGATTGTACAAATCGGCTCGCCACCAGCATCGCGCCTCCAAGACGTCGGCCGCGCAATCGACCTCGATGCCAAGTTTCCTCATTACGTCGGCCCGCAAATCGCGTTTGGTCTGCGACGCGTCCAGCAGAAGCACGCGCTTCTTCTTCACGGAACTGCCTTCGCCGATCGAGACTGGCAGTGCGATGACGGGAGTTGTCATGCTACTTTCTCCTTGAGATTGGTCGTCGCGGCTGGGGGCGTCAAGTGCTTCTCCGCCAGAGCCCTCAGCATTTTCTGATTGCTTGCGCGGCGGCTGATCTTCTGCCTGCGGCGCCGGTTAAACCTGGCTTTGTCACCATTGATTCCCGACATTTCTCTCTCCTGTCGTTCTGGTTAAGGTTAGAAACCTGCGCTACGCCACTTAGACTTCTCGCCCGCATTTCCACCGTTCGGTGGCACGCAGACCTTTCGATGAAGAGCTAATAGCCCGGCCTCAAACCAGCTTGCGTGAATGGTCGTTCAGTGAAACCGCTGTCCAGGAATCGGGAGGGGGATTTCCAGGAATCCTCAAGTTGAACACGTCGGTCGCCTTTCAGAGAGTGTTCTCAATCGCGAAGGCGCAACGTGCTGTTAGGGTGTCTTCGAGGTCAAGACCTACAGTATACGCCCCATTGCTAAATATTGCTAAGACTTCAGATAGGATTCCGGGACCCAAACGGATGCGGAACTAGTGGTCCATGACATTTAACAACGGGATATTTCCTGGCTATGGCTGCGAGGGGCTGACGCTGCTTTTTCCCTTGCTGGTGCAGAGAAGCAGACAAAGCGCGACGACTCCGGCCACTGCGCCACCGCCGATCTCCAACCATTTTTGGTTCAGGCCGTTTGCGGGACTCTGAGGAGGACGTCCGGCTCCGCAGGCTTGTGTTTCGTCGCGCTTAGCTTGTTCCCCTTCGTGAACGGTGGCGGATTGTGCCAAGGCGCTTCGCGATGAAGCTTTCCGCAGCGAACTTCCTTCCTCGATCTTTACATCATTCTTGTGAGCTACAACTTGAACCGTACTATTAACGTTCGTGACATCATATTGCGTCCGCTCGGTCGTAATAGGATCGACCTTAATACAGTTCACATGCACACCCATCAACGTAGAGGTTCCGACGGACACGCTCCCGTGCTCGAGGCTCAGGAAACTACCCTCGAATTTCACAATGGACTCAGGTTGAATCAGGACGGAAGATCCTTCGGCATCGATATTGGCGACGAATCCCGGTTTGGTTTCCACTGAATCGCCCGGAAAGACAGCTGTTGAGCCGGATATCTCGCTACCGTTCAGCCACACGCCACCCTCACTGTGCAATATGGCCGACCCTGTGTCCGCAGCCATGAGCGAGAGCGGAAGCAGGAGAACCATGATGCAGGAAATGAAGCTGCGTAATCCGGACACACTCATACCCACGCTGGTTTCCGCACTATTCTAAGAGGATCGTAGTGCCAAGGAGCCCGATCGTCTATTAGCACTCTGGATGCGGCAGTCACGAAGCGAACCTGAGACCGGGACGCATTGCTGTGCTGGGGACAGCCAACTTCGGTATTCTTCCGATACGATCAACCATGGAACGTGCTCCTGCCAATGGACCGGTGATTGACTTTCGCGACGTTGCCTACACGCTTCCGAATGGCCGGCCGCTACTTCACGACCTGAATCTGCAAGTGCAACCCGGCGAAACTCTGATCCTGCTGGGGCGCAGCGGTTCGGGAAAGACCACTACGCTGAAGTTGGTCAATCGTCTCTTGAACCCGAGCGCCGGAGAAATTCGCGTGAACGGGGCTCTTACGGCGGTGAGCGATGTGATTCGACTGCGGCGCGGAATTGGCTACGTGATCCAGGACGTGGGTTTGTTCCCGCATCTCAAAGTGGAACGTAATATCGGTCTTGTCCCCCGGATCGAAGGCTGGCCGTCTGAGCGTATTCGTTCCCGCATCGAAGAATTGTTGCGACTGGTCGGGCTCGATCCGCAGATCGCTTCGCGATATCCCCACCAACTCTCCGGCGGACAGCGGCAGCGGGTGGGTGTGGCGCGGGCTCTCGCCGTCGATCCGCCGATCCTTCTGATGGATGAACCTTTTGGCGCCCTCGACGCGCTTACCCGTGACCAATTGCAGCGCGAGTTTCTCTCCCTCCAACAGCGATTGCAGAAAACGGTAGTCTTCGTCACGCACGATCTACGGGAAGCGCTAAGGCTTGGTTCGCGAATCGCGCTCATGGAGGCCGGCTGCCTGGTTACGGTTCTTTCCCCGCTGGAATTCTTACAGTCCGCGGACCCGCTGGCAGCGGCTTATGTGAAAGCTTTCGGGGGCGGATTGGACTCGGTAGTAAATCGAGGCACGTCATGAATGTCGTTCACTACTTTCTCCAGAACCACGAAGAGATTCTGGAACTCACACTGCAACACCTTTGGCTGGTCGGAATTTCCACGTTGTTCGCAGTACTGATCGGCATACCGCTCGGCATACTGAGCGCTCACTGGCCAGTGTGGAACAAGCCAGTGCTGGGAACGGCGAACATCATTCAGACGATTCCGAGTCTTGCCCTCTTCGGTTTCTTACTGCCGGTGCCGTGGATCGGCGCCCGTTCCGATCGCCTCGCAATCCTGGCTCTTTCTCTCTACGCGCTCCTGCCGATTATTCGCAACACTTATACGGGAATCCGCGGCGTGGATCCATTTGTCGTGGAGGCCGGGCGGGGGATGGGGCTCACCGATCGCCAGTTGTTGTTTCAGGTGGAGTTGCCGCTGGCAGTGAGCGTGATTCTTTCGGGCGTCCGGGTAGCGGTCGTCGTGTCGGTTGGACTCGCCACCATTGCCGCAGCGATCGGGGCCGGCGGACTAGGGGAGTTCATCTTTCGCGGTCTCGCGATGGTGAACAATGAACTAATCCTGGCCGGAGCGATTCCTGCGGCAATCCTGGCGTTGTCGGCGGATTTCGGCTTGGGATGGGTCGAGAGGCGCTTGCGCCCGCGATGAAACGGGATCGGCAATTTCGGGGACCGGGCTGCGCGACCGCTGTCTGCATCATTCTGCTCGCCCCGTTTCTGTCTTCGTGTGCGCCATCTCATTCTGATCGCATTGTGATTGGATCCAAGAATTTTACCGAGTCTCTGATGTTGGGCGAGCTCATGGCCCAGCTGATCGAATCGCGTACGCACTTGAAAGTCGAACGCCGCTTCTATCTCGCGGGATCTTACATCTGCCAGCAGGCAATACTCGCGGGCCGCATCGACATTTATCCGGAATATACCGGTACCGCTCTCACTGCCATCCTCAAGCAGAAAGTTGCTGGGGATAAGGAACAGGTTTACCAACAAGTTAAGAGCGAGTATCAAACGCGCTTCGGCCTCACGCTCGGTCCGCCCTTCGGATTCAACAACACTTTTGCAATGGAAATCCGTGGCGACGATGCGCGCCGCCTGAAACTGAAGACTTTGTCGCAGGCAGCCGCATTTGCTCCGCAATGGCGCGCTGGATTCGGCTACGAGTTCATGGAGCGCCCCGACGGATACACCGGACTGGCCGCCGCTTATGGCCTCCGCTTCGCCGCGGCACCTCGAATCATGGATTTGGGCCTGCTGGCGCCAGCGTTAAAAGACCACCAGATTGATATCGCCGCAGGAAACGCCACCGATGGCCTCATTCTGACATTCGATCTATCCGTCCTCGAAGATGACCGCCATTATTTCCCGCCGTACGAAGCGGTCGCAGTAATCAGGCAACAGATCTTGCAGCAACATCCGGAAGTGTCTCAGGCGATTGCTGCGCTGGGGGGCAAGATCTCCGATCAAGAGATGCAGAAATTAAATTACGCACTCGATGGTCAGCGCCGCGACGCGAAGGATGTTGCCCGCGAATTCCTGCAGAGTAAAGGATTGATTCAGTAACGCCAACCTTTCAAGAGATCCCGTATGAACTATTCAAATAAGCAGCTCGCCCCGCAGGGTGAGGACAGCGTTGCCTTTGAGAATCACTCGACCCCCTTTCACTTCGCACCACAGTTCACCGCCGCGTTCCGAAACTTGGCGTGCATGCAATGACGTTTTGCCCAGCCGTTCCGCCCAGTAGGGCGCGAGCGAGCAATGCGTGGAGCCGGTCACTGGATCTTCCGGAATCCCGTAGCTTGGCGCGAAGTAGCGTGAGACAAAATCACAGTCGGAACCTGGAGCCGTGATCGCAACTCCGAAGGGATGAAGTTTCTCCAGCAGCCTGAGGTCCGGCTGGATGCGCTTCACTTCTTCCTCAGTTTCGTACACCGCAAAATAGTTGTCCTCAATTTGCACCACTGCGGCAGGATTCTCCCCTAGGCCATTCATTAGGGCTGTAGGCGGGCCCGCGCACTTCCAGGGAGCGAGGGCAGGGAAGTCCATTTCGAGCAACTTGCCGCTTCGGCGAACTGTGAGTGTTCCGCTGAAACGCGTTTCGAACCGGACCGAGTCGCGCCCGGGGGCAAGGATCTGCATCAGCACGAATCCGGAAGCCAGAGTCGCATGGCCGCAGAGTTTCACCTCGCACCGCGGAGTAAACCAGCGCAATTCGTAGGAGTCCCCCCGGGGCACGAAATAGGCGGTCTCAGAAAGATTATTTTCGGCCGAAACCGCGAGCAATAACTCGTCATCTAACCAATTCGCAAGCGGGCACACTGCGGCTGGATTGCCTGCGAAGGGGGTCGCGGTGAAGGCGTCTACATGGAACACCGGAAGAGACATTGCCCTATGGTACTCGGTCCGGGAGGTGGGTAGAATCATCAAACTGCCTTTGGGCCCGTTCACCCCGACCGAATTCCGCCACTAGATATCAGGAGATCCTTATGCCCACCAGTCTCAGCGACGTCGCCCTTCGTCACGAACTGATCGATCAGTTAGCAAGCGCCCGTCAGAGAACCGATGATCTCTTTGCCATCGTTACTCCGGATTCACTTTATGAGCGTCCAATCCCGGAACGCCATCGCGTCATTTTTTACATCGGTCATCTCGAAGCTTTCGAATGGAACCTTTTCCATGATCGCGTTTTCGGACTGAAGAGCTTCCATCCCGAGTTTGACCGCTTGTTTGCTTTTGGCATCGATCCGGTCGGGGGCGGATTGCCCACCGATCATCCTTCAGAGTGGCCGTCGATCGCGGCGGTGCGGGAATACGTTAGAAAAATCAGATCCCTCCTCGATCAGAAACTTCCCGACGCGCTTTCGGATCCTGGTTTCTCCGAAAAGGATGGGTTTTCGGTCAGCACACTGCTGAATGTCGCGATTGAACACCGCCTTATGCATGCGGAAACGCTGGCCTACATGCTCCATCAATTGCCGTTCAATCGAAAAATCCAGCATACTGAAGCCCCTCCTCCGGTTACTCCTCCGGTCGATCATCGCAGCATAGAAATTCCCGCCGGGCCGGTGACACTAGGTCTCGCGCGCGACGGCAATTCGTTCGGCTGGGACAACGAGTATGAAACCCGCATCGTAGATGTTCCCGCATTTTCCATCGACCGGTATAAGGTGACCAATCGTCAATATCTGGACTTCATTACCGCGGGCGGCTACGAAACCAAACGCTTCTGGGCCGCCGAAGACTGGTCTTGGATTTCGAATCGCGGAATTTCGCACCCGGCGTTTTGGAGGCGCAATGGCGATCAATGGCTGTATCGCACCATGTTTAACGACGTCCCGCTTCCTCTCGAGTGGCCCGTCTATGTGAGTCAGGCAGAAGCGAAGGCTTACTCAAACTGGGCAGGAAAGTCATCGCCCACCGAAGCCGAGTGGCAGCGCGCCGCATACTCCACTCCAAATTGCGATGAGCGTCGGTACCCGTGGGGTGACGAAGCGCCTGCTCCTGAACTTGGCAACTTTGATTTTCAGCGCTGGAGTCCGATGCCCGTGAATGCTTGTCCCGCAGGGGAGAGCGCGTTCGGCGTACAAGGCATGGTCGGCAATGGCTGGGAGTGGACGTCCACGGAATTTGCCCCATTCCCTGGGTTCAAACCTTTCCCCTTCTATCCGGGATATTCCGCCGACTTCTTCGATGGAAAACACTACGTTATGAAAGGTGGATCGGCGCGTACCGCTGCATGTATGTTGCGGCGCACCTTTCGGAATTGGTTTCAGGCGCACTACCAGTTTATCTATACCGGCTTTCGCTGCGTCAGCCGCTGAATCCCTCAAGGAGCTACAGAAATGCTCGTTCACGCTATCACCGCCGACTTATCCTACGAATTCGCTGCCGACGTTCGCACGGGTCTCACCAAGCCCGGCCAAAAGGAACTGCTATCTAAATACTTGTACGATGACGTTGGTTCTGCGCTATTCGAAGTGATCTGCCATCTGCCGGAGTATGGCCTGACGCGAGCCGATGAGCGGCTATTGCGCCGGCACGCGGGCGATATCGTGGAGCGTATAGCCACACCAGTAGCCGTGGCTGAGCTCGGTAGCGGCAGCGGCAAGAAAACTCGGCAGATTCTCGAAGCTCTTTGTCGGCGCCAGCGCACCCGTTACTATCCCATCGAGATTTCTCCCGCCGCTCTGGCCATGTGCGAGCGTGAACTCAGCGACATTGATTCCATCAGCATCGTCGGCTACGAGCGCGAATATCTTGATGGACTGCTGGAAGTGGCCGCGCAACGCCGCCCCGGCCAGCATCTTCTGGTCTTGTTCTTAGGCAGTACGATCGGCAATTTCGATCGCATGGCCGGTCTAAAGTTTCTGAACCAGGTCCGCCGCATTTTGCAGCCGGGAGATTCTCTTCTGCTTGGGACCGATCTGGAGAAATCCAGCGCCCAACTCATTGCGGCTTACGACGACGAACTGGGAGTTACCGCTGCCTTTAACTTGAATCTGCTGGCCCGCATCAATCGCGAACTGGACGGTGATTTCGATCTCGCTCACTTCGAGCACGTGGCAAGGATCAATCATGATTGTCGCAGCGTAGAGATGCACTTGCGGTCGATGCGACGCCAAACCGTAAGTATTCCTGATGCCGATGTTGCCGTCGAGTTCCTCGAAGACGAAACCATCTGGACCGAAAGCAGTCATAAGTACTCCTTGGAAGAAGTTCGGCAGATGGCTCGCACCGCTGGCTTCCGCTGCGACATCCAGTGGGTAGATGATCAGTGGCCATTCGCGGAGAATCTCCTGATCGCGGAATAATTCCAAGCCTCCGACGTGCCTGGTTAATCCACTGTAACCATTTGTGTCGCCAGTGTGAAAACTTACCATGTTGAAGTAAAACTTTGTAAATCCCCCGATTTGTAGGTTGTGCCGATGTAAATTAATGAAAGGTATGAAGCCAACCACAAGTCGGTTTCTGGCGATCGTGTTCTGCGCCGTGAGCGCGGCCAGCGCCCCGTTGGTGTCGACTTGTGACGCGTCTCCGTCCGGCGAGTCGGCTCAGGAAGCGGCTGCCCCCGGTTCTGTTACCCGGCGCATCGGCGCTGTCAAAGCCATCAATGGCACGGCGATCACGCTCACACCCGACTCTGGTCCTGACCTTACCGTCGCGGTGCAGCCGACAACCCGCATCGTCCGCATCGCCCCCGGCGAGAAAAATCTGAAGAATGCCGTGCCGATGGAGTTGCAGGCGATTCAGGTCGGCGATCGCATACTGGTCGGCGGCAAGCTCTCTGACGATAACCTGTCGCTTTCCGCCTCCTCCGTCGTCGTGATGAAGAGTTCCGACCTGGCTGCGCGACACGAGCAGGAGCGGCAGGACTGGCAAAAGCGCGGCGTGGATGGACTGGCCAAGGCCGTGGATCCGGGAGTGGGGACGATCACCATCACCGTGAGAAACAAACCGGTTGTGATTCATACCACCAGCAGCACCGTGATCCGCCGGTATCCGCCAGACTCCGTGAAATTTGATGACGCTAAGCCCGGCACGCTCGCCGAGATTCATGCGGGCGATCAAGTGCGCGCGCGTGGCGAACGTAGCGCCGATGGAAGTGAACTGACCGCCGAAGAAATTGTTTCGGGATCGTTTCGTAACATCGCGGGCACCGTCGATTCTGTCGATGCAAGTTCATCCACCTTGAACGTTCACGATCTATTGTCGAAGAAAACGGTACTTATCAAGATCACAGCCGATTCGCAGCTTCGCCAGCTACCTCCCGAGATGGCGCAAAGGATTGCAATGCGCCTGAAGAATGCTGCTGCCGGAGCAGTGCCCGGTGCCGCGTCTGGCTCCGCCGCGACGAGCGACCAAAATTCGCGCCCAACGGGAACCGCCGGTGGAATGGCTTCCGGTGGAAATGGTGCTGGCGGGCGCCCCGGTGGCGCACCGGATTTTCAGCAGGTGTTGAGCCGGATTCCAGCGATTTCGCTCTCCGACCTTCACAAGGGAGACGCCGTGGTCATTGTTGCGACAGAGGGAACCTCGGGCGGCGGAACAGTCATTACTTTGCTGAGTGGGGTAGAGCCTATTTTGCGCGCCGCTCCCGAAGCCAGCAGTTCTTCGATCCTGACGCCTTGGAGCTTGGGTGCGCCCGCGGCGGACGCCGGAGGACCATAGTTTGTGATCCGCGCCGAACCACGCTACGTTGTGGCGAACTCCTGATGAAGACTCTTAATCGTGAATGGAATCTTGGATGAAGTTAGAGAAGTGTTTTTGTTTCATATTACTTGTCTCGTTGTCTCTGGCCTGCGCGCCGCTCGCCGTGCCGCAGACTCCCGCGGCGCAGCCCGCCTCAGGAAATTTGCATGGGCAAGTGAGTGATCCTTCCGGTGCTGCGATCCCGAACGCGAGCGTCGTCCTCACTCCGGCTGCCGCCGGCTCCGCGCCGATCAAAACGCAAGCCAACGGACAAGGCCAGTACGAGTTCAAAGCGTTGCCTCCCGGACAATACACATTGAATGTGATCGCCCAGGGATTCTCCGTCTACGAAAACGATAACGTGGTGATTAGCGCCGGTCCGGCGCAGCTCCTCAACGTCGCAATGGCCATTGAGGTTGAGCAGCAGAAGATACAGGTTTCCGACACCGCGCCCACCGTGGATGTCAATCCCGCCAATAACGCCGGGGCCATCACTATCTCGGGCAAAGAACTCGAGGCTCTGCCGGACGATCCCGACGAATTGCTCACGGATTTGCAGGCTCTTGCCGGACCCTCCGCAGGCCCGAACGGCGGACAGCTTTACATCGACGGTTTTACTGCCGGCCAGCTTCCGCCTAAGGAATCGATTCGCGAGATTCGCATCAATTCGAATCCGTTCTCTTCGGAGTATGACAAGCTTGGCTATGGTCGGATTGAGGTATTCACCAAGCCTGGCAGCGATAAATTTCATGGCCAATTTCTGATCGATGGAAACGATTCTGCTTTCAATTCGCCCAACCCTTTCGCAGGTCCGGAGCCCGGCTACGATTCAACTCAGTTCAGCGGAAATGTCAGCGGTCCGATCAACAAGAAGGCATCATTTTTTTTCGACGCCCAGCGCCGCAATATCAATGATCTCCAGGCCGTCAATGCCGTCACGCTCGATCCAACCACTCTCACAGAGATGCCATTCATCCAGGCTGTGCCATTCCCCCGGCATCGAACCAATATCACGCCTCGCATCGACTACCAGCTCGCCAAGAGCAACACTTTGACCGTGCGCTATCAGTACTATCGGGATACAGAGGACAACGAGGGCATCGGTTTATTCAACTTGCCCTCTCAGGGCTATAACTCCGACTCCACCGAGCACACACTGCAAATCAGCGATACGCAAGTCATTGGCGCGAAGATTGTGAATGAAACGCGGTTCCAGTATTTGCGCGAGCTCGACAATCAGTTTGCGCTGAACACGCAGCCAACTCTCACCGTGCTGGGATCCTTCGATGGCGGTGGCAACAACCAGGGCAACATCCTTGATCATCAGGACCACTACGAACTGCAGAACTACACTTCCATCGTTCACGGCAATCACACCGTCAAGTTCGGAGCACGGCTACGCGGCATCCGCGACGCGAACAGCCAGACCTCCGGATTCAACGGTGAATTTACGTTTTCTTCGCTGCTGAGTCCCACTGGTGGCAGTACTTGCGTGCCTACGCCGGGGCAAGCGCCGTGTCCAATCTCCTACGCTTCGGCGCTTCAGAACAACGGAAGCTTTGCCACGCCGATCGCTACCCAACTTACTTACACAGCAGGTACGCCAGCGCTGGTTGTGGACAATTTCGACGCCGGCCTCTACTACCAGGATGACTGGAAGGTGCGACCGAACATTACCCTGAGCTATGGCCTGCGCTTCGAAACTCAGACCGGGATTCAGGATCACGCAGACTGGGCGCCTCGCCTGGGTTTTGCCTGGGGCGTTGGAGGGAAAAGCGCTCCGCCCAAGGTCGTACTGCGCGGCGGCTTCGGTATTTTCTATGACCGCTTTCAGGAAGGCCAAATCCTCCAAGCCGATCGACTAAATGGCATCAACCAGAAACAGTTCGTGATCGACAATCCCATCTGCCCATCTCTTATGATTACCGATTTCACAGAGTGCACCGGAGCAGCCGTCCCCGTGACACCCACGATTTACCAGATCAGCCCTCGCCTGCATGCGCCTTATACGCTGCAAACCGCGATCAGCGCGGAACGCCAACTTACGAAGACTGCGACCCTAAACATAACTTACTTGAATTCTCGTGGCTTCGACCAATTGCTCACCATTAACGCCGACGCTCCTTTTCCTGGAACGCCGTGTAGTCCCACCTGCCCGCCGCCCAGCGAAAATCTTTACCGCTACGTTTCCGAAGCAGTTTTTCGTCAGAACCAACTGATCACCAACACGAATGTGCGGGTTGGATCGAAGGTTCAAGTTTTCGGCTATTACGTCCTCAACTATGCCAACAGCGATACTTCCGGTGTTTCCAGCTTTCCCTCGAACTCCTATAATATCAGCGCCGATTACGGCCGCGGTTCCTTTGACATCCGCAATCGACTCTTCTTCGGAGGCTCTCTCGCTCTTCCTTACAGCTTCCGCCTGAGTCCGTTCATGATTGCGACCTCCGGTTCTCCTTTCAACATCACGACGACCAATGATCTGAATGACGATTCCATCTTCAATGATCGTCCGGGATTCATTTCCAATGCGACTTGTCCTACAACCGTAAACACGCCCTCTTCGACCACCTATTGCACGCCGCTCGGGACCTTCGACGCTCGCCCCACTGCCGGCGAAAAAATCGTTCCTATCAACTATGGCACTGGGCCATCGCAGTTCACTTTGAATCTCCGTCTCACGAAGACTTTCGGTTTCGGGCCCAAGACCGGCCGCGCCGCGGGCAATCAAGGTCCGGGTGGTGGTCCAGGCGGTGGTGGACGCGGTGGCGGCGGTCCGCGGGGTCCTCTTTTCGGCGGCGGGCCAGGTGGTGGAATACCCAGCGGTTCTGATCACCGCTACAACCTCACTTTCGGCGTGATCGCGCGCAACGCTCTCAGCAAAGTGAACTACGCAAACCCTAGCGGCATTCTGGGTTCGCGGTTCTTTGATACGCCGAACGGACTTCCATTTAACGGGCCTTTCTCTAACTCCGCGGCTGTTCGCCGCATCGATTTGCAGGTGACCTTCAGCTTCTAGGTCTGCGGCTCTTTTTTTCGCGATTTGAAAGTTCTGGCGACTACAGCGATTTTTTCCGGTCGGTTATTCTAGACAGATACATATGAACTTCGTAAATACTTATCGAGTAAGTTTCGTTTGCCACTGATTCCCACCACCAGGCGTCAGTTTCTTTACCGGACGGCGGCCGCCGGGGCAGTCGCCATTGCCGGAGATTCAATCCTGCTGGAACCGAACCGCCCTCGCGTCGTCCGCCAGGATTACATGCTGCCCCGTTGGCCCGGGCGGATGGATGGCTTCACCATCGCGCTGCTGAGCGACTTTCATTACGACCCATACTTTTCCGTGCATCCGTTGCGTGCAGCGATTCCACTGGTAAATGGTCTTCGTCCTGACCTGATCGTTCTTACAGGAGACTTCGTTTCCGTACCGGCATTCGGAGACGAGGCGAAGGGAGCATCCGATGCCGAGCCCTGTGCTCGCCTTCTTCGCCAGATGACCGCACCCCACGGTTTGTGGGCGGTTCTGGGGAATCACGATTTGGATACGGATCCAGTCCATGTGACACGCGCTATTGAAGCCGAGGGGATCCACGTCCTGGTGAATGAATCCGTCACGATCGAACGCGACGGCGCACGTGTTTGGCTCGCAGGAGTAGACGACGTGATATATGGGAGCGCGGATCTCACCAAGACATTGCACAACATCCCCGCCAACGAGGCTGTTGTCTTGCTCGCCCACGAGCCCGACTTCGCTGATGAAGCTTGCAAATTCCCCATTGACCTTCAACTCTCCGGACATTCTCATGGAGGGCAGGTCAGGGTCCCATTGCTTCCTCCGCTCTATTTGCCGGAGATGGCGAAGAAGTATGTGTGGGGAAGCTATCGTGTCGGCGGTCTTAGTCTCTACACGAACGCTGGGTTAGGAACGGTCAATATTCCGGTCCGTTTGAATTGTCCGCCCGAAATTACTCTGTTGACCCTGCGAAGCTTATCGAGCGGACATCCAGGCTGAGTTTGTGCAATCGGATTCACCTCGTAGGCAGCGGATGCAGTGTATAGTTCGTAAACAATTGATAATAAGATAGTTTCACGAGATGGTCGCTGGCCCTAAACTTGCCACGCATTAGGTATACGGGAGCGAACCTGCCCCAATCGAGGGCTGCAAGATGCTTCGTCGACTCTGGCCTTGGTTACTGATCTGCGCAATTCCCGCTGCCGCGTCTGTGCAGTCTTCTTCCATTTCTATTCGTTTTGGCCGGGCAATCTTAGTGGAGCGTGAGCATCAACTCTGGAAGAGTCCCGTCCGCGCCTCCGAGTTCAGTGACGTCCCGCATACGAGCGCACGTGCGCGCTGTGAAGACACACAGCCCCCCGAGGCTCTGACCACGCCCGATCCCCTGATGGTGCTGACGACAGCGGGCATCAAGGTCAAGGTTAGTTTCATCATCGGCGCCGATGGACGTGTACATAGTCCTCTTATTCTGGAGAGCGCCGGCCTTGTGCGGGACCGCAACGTTCTGCAAACGGTTCGCGCCTGGCGATATCGTCCGGCAACCTGCAACGGAGTTCCTACCGAAGCCGAAGGCAAAATCGAGTTTTCCCGGCGTTAATAAAATTTGGCCGCTTGGGCTAGAATGAACCGTACGTCTGAGCCAACCGGCGTGCTTTGAATCGTGGATAGAGACAAGAAACTCGCGAAGCCATTGAGCGTGAGTCCCGCGCCTGATTCTGAGGACCCAGGCCCCAGCATCGGTCCCTACAATCCCGCATTAGGAGAGATCTATCAGCGTCTCTATCCTGAGATACGGCGGCCCAAGCCGAATCAGGAAGCGATTGCAGCGGCTCTGCAAGCTATGCAGCGGCTGACCATGAGGATGGACTCTGAAACCGCGGTGGAAGAAACCGCGTTGCAAAACACCGCGTCGATTGCTTGTCCTTCGTGCGGGCATCACAATCGCGAAGGCAACAAGTTCTGCGGCATGTGCGGACTTCCCACCGGAACTGCATCCGAGCAATCGTCATCCATTGCATCTCCGAATTTCGAACCGGCGCCTCGCGAAATGGCGATCAACAATGACGAGCCGCTGGTTCGAGATCCCTCAGCCATACCGGAGTCCGCCCAGGAGGTTCATCCGCCAGAAGGGGCTGGGTCCGGAACGCATCACTATCACCACCATTACCATCACCACTATTTTGAGGGTGGAGTGGAAGGTGGAGTTGTGGCGCCGCGAGGTAACGCTCCCGAGAGCGCACGCGAGGCGGACCGTTTGCGCATCGCCGCGGCTGCGAAGGGCGAACCCATGAGCCGCAGCGAGGCTGCGGTTCGGCGTCTCACGCAGGAGTGGGTTTTGGCCTGCAACACGCGGCAACTCGATGAACTCCTCGATCTCTACGCACCCGATGCGCTGGTGCTTCGTTCGAATCTTCCGCTACTTCGCGGAGCAGCAGCCGTGCGCGAGTTCTTCTTCTCAGCGCTCGAATCCGGCCTTGGAGAAGTCGCGGTGGAACCGATCCGCGTGGAAGTGGCGGGTGATCTGGCACATGAAGTCGGACGATACAGCGCGCTGGTTCCGGGCACAGCCGGCAAGCGCCGGGAAGAGCGGGGCAAGTATTTGTGGGTCTTTGCCAAGCAAACTGGCGGCGAGTGGAAACTGGTCTCCGAATGCTGGTCGAGCGACCTGACTTTGACCAATGCGGAATCGGATGTTCCTAAAGCCGCTGTTTCGCCAACGCCGAAGGCGCAGCCACGAAGAAGCTAGCTGCTGTTTGCGAGTTCATAGGTCTTGGGTGTTGGGCTTGAATCGTAAGACCTCACACCCCTAAGACCCAAGACCTGATTTTCCTAGACTTTCACGCCCAGCTTCCCCAAATCTCCCTGCAACTGATCGAGGGTTTGCATCTGAATCGTACGCATGCCTAACCTAGCTGCACACTCTAGGTTCAGAGCGCGGTCATCAATGAAACAACATTCTTCTGGGTTTATCTGCGTGATCTCAAGCGCCAGACGATAAATCCCGCTCTCCGGCTTGCGCAGGCCGACAAAGCAAGAGCTGACAAACAAGCGGAAGATTTCCCGCAGACCGAATTTCTCGATCCGCTGCAAATTCAACTCGCGCGACTCGTTGTTGATCGTTCCCATGAAATATTTTCCGGACAGAGCGAGAGCGCGCGCGAAGGCAAGAACTTCCGGCATCGGCCGCGACAACGAGAACATATAATCGCGGAACTCTTCCCGCGTGAAGGGACGATTTCGGTAAAAGACGGTGCGATCCAGGTATTCATCGAGCGAGATCTTGCCGCGCTCAAATGACGAAACCACCATTTCGTGCCGCGCATGAAACTCCTCCTGATCGAGACGAAAACATTCAAGCGCGGCGGCACGTTCAGTGTGATCCCACGCGTTGCTGAGGAGAACTCCTCCAACATCCCAAAAAATGGCATGAATCGCAGACACGGATCAATCCCTCCTCGTTTTCTTGTCACTCCGATTTTAAGCAATTGTCCTAGTGTCTGTAGATGGTTGTGTCGGGATGGTAGTTGCGCCAGTCGAACCAATAGTCTTTGAGGGCTGGAACGCGGGCGAGACATTTTCCCTGCGCGGGGCCCGAGGTGGCGCAGCCTTGAAAGTTCCACTGGCTGGCGGTCAGCGTGTCGAGCAGTGTCCACTGTGGCGTGTCAGCTTGCAGAAAGAACTCCGCATCTTTTCCGTCGATGCGGCTGAGAAAGACTCGAAAAGATTTGCCGTCGGGGCCGAGGGCGAGAAGCAACGGCATGCCGTTGACGCGGTCGAGAATCGGAGATTGCTTACCAAAAGTTTCCCAGGGATAGGCACGGGCGGCGCCGTCGATAGTCAGTCCTATGACGACATCGCGCGATTTCAGCTGGGTTCCAGGAAAGCTGATGACGACGGGAAGCTTGGCGACGTCTGGCTCCCAGTTGGGATCGTACTCTTTCGTGTATTTAGCAACGGGTGCGAGCACCTGGCCGTAGGGAGATTCGCTGCGCCACTGGCCGAAGCTGAGTTCGTCGCTGAGGACGAGATCGAGCGCCGCGCCTTGCAGCGGGCCATAGATGGCCTTGCCGGTGATCTGCTGCCACCATGTTCCAGTTTCACGATCGCGCATGAGGAAGTTCTGGTTGTTGATGCCGGCGAGATAAAAGTGCAGCGCCCGTCCATTGATCGTTCGCGTCCACACCAGACCGGTGTGACAGAGCGTTCAATAGGTGACGGCAACAGGCACGCCTGCGACTACGTCATTCAGGACGTGATGGTAGGCCATCTGGCTGATGGGATAGGCACGCGCGTCATCACCGAGGTGAATGGACAGAACCATCTCTTTCGGGTCAAGCTTGCTTTCGGATTGCGCAAGGAATTGCGGGTAGGGGATGGGATGGAACATCCACTCGAAGTAGTTGATGCGGGCCATGACAGCGGAAAAGGCGACGACGAGCAGGACGAGGACCAGGAAAGACCTGCGCCACCAGCCAACGGTTTTCCATAGCACCGAAGCCAGCACGAAACAGGCGAGCGCTGCGATCAGCGTACCTGTTGGAGCACGTTGCCGCAAAGCCATGGCGACGAGAAGCGCGCGCGGTGCTTGATAACTGAAGGGACGAATAATGAAGGCAGGGACCAGAAACACAGCGACGCCAGCGAGGGCGCAAAGGGAGAATGCCGACCAAAGCCAAATCGAGATTTGCCTCCGGGGATGCTGCGGCAGCGTCGATGGACGAGATGTGCTCACGTGTGAGTTTGGTGCGAACGATTCTAGCCCGGTTACTCTAAGCGAAAAGAGACGAGGCAGGAAATAGTATAAAAAAATAAAAACCCCGATCCGCGGAGCGGGACCGGGGTGTTGTCTTGCGTTGGTTGCGAGTTATTGTGGAGTGAAGCTCTGGTGGAAGCCCAAACTCACCACGTCCTGGAACATGGGAGTTCCGGGAGGCAGGTTGTTGGGGTTCAGGAATTGCGTGTCGAAGAAATAGTTACGCGTAGGAGCGCCGTAAACCGCGTTGCAACACTTGAAGATGCCCGTTGCATACTGCGAGTAGTACATGCTGATCAGCGAACCAGCATAGTTCACTGTGGCGCCCTTCCCGGCGTCGCTTCGGTCTTCCAGATAGCGGAGGAAGTTGTGCATCCCGCCGTCTGTTCCGAAATCCTTCAAGCCGGCAGCAGTGGCCCATCCCGGTTCGGGGAAGGGAATGCTCTTGCCGGCGGCAATGGCCATGCGATAGTAGCTGGTGTTTCCGAGGCGGCTGCCGGCCAGGCTGGGGTTCACAAAGCTCCCAAGATCTGTCCACCCCGTGTCGATGGTTGGAGTCGTAGCCTGTGACGGCGGGTTGGAGAGCAGCGTAACCGCATCGGCGATGATGGCAGCAGCGGAATGAGGAGTGTTGGTGACATTTTCGCTGGGCCAGAAAGGATCGGCGGTGCCAGTATTGTAATCACCCCACACATAAACCGGCTCCTCGGAGGCGACGGTGAACCCGACTCCGTTGTTATTCGGATTGCCGTTCGTGGGCGGAACGTAACTGTTCCCCTTGTTATCCATGCCGCCATCGACGAGGCGCAGCACATGCCGCGGGCCGGTCACCATGTTCCATTCGGCGGTGCCGGGGTAAGGCGCGGCGCTCGGCGTGGTTGCCAGGTTTGTGTAGCATTGGATGGCGTTGTTCACGACAGAGCCGTGAATATAGTAAGGCTCGCTCATGGCGCCCCCGGAGAGGCCAAAACCGGCGCCCAGATATTTCTCGCCCCAGTTCTCGACGTTCCCGAGATTCACCGCTGCGCCCTTCACGGCCGTGTCTTCCGGCGAATAAGGAATAGTGACCTGCGGGTTCGCGGCGCTGTAGTACGTAATCGGTTCCAGCGCGCCGTCGGGCACGCCAACCACCGACGTGCTATTCACGGTGTCGTTTAAACCGGACATGCCCGAGAAGTTGTTGTAGAAAGTGGTCAACGGGTATTTATCCGGGATCATGCCCCGGTGGTCGGAAAAATACAGGATATAGCCATTGGCGTTGAAGACGGCATTGGGGCTCACCAGAGGGCCGCTCTTGCCGGCATAGGGAGTCCCGAGGGCTCCTTGCAGCCAGAGCCACAAATTGCCCACGTCGAGCTCAACCGCGTTCATGATCCCGTTGGGGCTACAGTCGGTGTTCGGGTCGCCTGCCGGCCGGCTGTCACGAGGCTCGCCTTCACGAGCATCGTAAAAGTTGATGGGAAGCCAATTGTACTGAGTTGCTACAGCTCCCGTCGCCCCTCCTGGTGCGACACCGCTTTGAAGCTGCTGGAGGATCAGGATGGCAGGGCTGATTCCGTTTTGGCATTGGCCCACCGGGTAGAGCGCAGTGGAGAAATTTTGACAATAAGGCGCGGTAACGGAGGAGGCATTATAGGGGTGAGTGGGAGGTGCGTTGTAGCCACGGCCGAAGCCAAATCCAAGCCATTCCGTAGTAACGCCAACCCAGGTTCCCGCAGCATTCAGATATTCCACGCGGAGCCACGCGCCTTGGCAGGGCGTGCCCGTGGTGACCTCACCGTGCAAGGGCCATGACCCAAGACCGCCGGCGCATCCCGTAGGAGCTGCGGCGGTCCAATCGTTGTTGGCTGCGCCGGGCTTGGCCGAGGCGAAGTACATGTTTCCCGCACCAACTCCGTTCCCGGACGCGACGTTCGCTAAGGGTAAGGCAACGAACGGGTTAGCGTTTGGCGTTCCGAGTTGTATGTCCTGGCCGGGATCAGCCCTGACTTGCCCAGGGTACAGGTCGCCTTCCGTATCGGCCAGCAGGATGCGAATTTGGGCCTTCGTGCCGTTGATTCCGTAGAGGCGAGAGTTGGCCATCTGGTTTGTATCGCCGGGCGTCGGCCTGCGAATGATATCGATTGCCCCAACTTTCGACGAATTCACAAAGGGCAGCTGCAGCTTGGTGGCGCCAGTCAATCCATTCACGATGAAGCTGGCAAATGTGCCCGTCGAAATCCCCTTCCAGCCGGGATTTGCCGCACCCGTGGGTGGGAATCCGCCCGTCCAACTGCCGGCGGTAAGCTTCACGCAATTGGCTGCCGGTCCGGCTCCCGGGGCTGCCGGACAGCCGAGGGCGGCGTTTGGTACGTAGGTGCTTCCCGTGTAGCCGTTGGCGGTCGGCCATCCATTCTCGAGCTGGTCCGTGACGACCTGGCCTACGGCGGCGATCTTGTCAGTAAAAGTTAGCGTACCGCCGGAGGCAAGGAAGAGGTTTCCGTTGGTATGGACCCGGCCGCCGAAGTTAAACGGAGGACCGGCGAAATAATCGCAGTCGCCGTCGCAAAAGACACCGAATTCGAAAGCGGGAAGCAGTGCGACTTCCAAAGTACGAGTGAGATTGACAGATGCACCGGTCGCTGCGTATGAGGCGTTGGTGGTTGCCTGGGCTCCGGAGGAATCACGAGTCGCGGTTACCTGCAGCGTGAAAGGGATGAGCGATGCGACCATGCCCTGGTCCTGACCCGAACCGACGATGTCCCACCCTCCACAAGGGTTCGGAGGATCGGGACAAGCTTTCCCGTTGGGTTGGGTGGGTGGCCAGCTAATGTTCTCGGCGTAGCCCACGTTGGTGATGTTGGAGCCTGTAATCGCGGTCGGCCAGTTGGTGGCATTGGTAAGCGCCAAAATGGAGGTGGAGTCTGGATTCTGCGACTGCTGATAGAGCTGAGAGAGTTGAGCCGTCAGGTTTTCCATGCCCGACTCAGCGCCGTAATATGCAAGGTTGCCCTCCAGGTCGTTGCCTCCCATGCGCTGTTCACTGTTGACCATATACAAAAGACCCACAGCCATTGCCGACAACAACAGCGTCAACAAAAGGGCCGCGATGAGCGTGAAGCCCCGCGAATCGGTTGTTCTCTTCCTCATGTTCTCCCCCTCAAACCTCACCCAGGTACTCATTGGCAAACCGTCGTGCTATTGCTATAGGAATTGCAGAAACTCATGTTGCGGGTGCTGACGGAACTTGCCAGATACATGCTCTGGGATTTGTCTCCGCTCGCAATGACACTCTGTCCCATCACCCACATGTTGACCTTCTGAATCAGGGCGGGGGAATCTCCAGCCGCGATCACATTGGCTAGATTTGCATTCATAAGACCGGTCGTGGCACTGATGACGTCATAACTGAATTGCAGGTTGATGATGTTATCGGCTACGGCGACGGCGGGAAGGGCGTTGACCTGACGCATCAGGCGCGGAGTCTGTACGGTGCCACCCGCCGGCGGTACCTCGAGGAAATAAGTAACCGCTTCCAGCCGGCAGGCGGTGACGGTGGTGCCTCCGCCCATGGAATTCTGAATGACGTAGGCGAGGCTGTTGGCATCTCCTACGGCCTGGTTGAGATTCAACGAGTCGGCGTAAGCAAAAGTAATGCCAGCGGGGGTCCCGGGCGTCAGGCCGGTGATCTCGCCTACGGCAGCAGCGGTCTGCACGGAGCTGGTGCCTTGGCTGGTTGTTCCGTTGCCAGCCGAACTCACTGTGAACAGCATCAGGTCGCCAACGTTGAGGCCACCCGGGGCAAGAATGTTGTTGGGAGTGACTGCTGCATTGACCGTTGTAGCAGTCGCGGAAGTAGGGGTAGGAAAAGCGAATGTAAAGTTCGTGAGCGGGAAATTGTAATCGCAGTAGATCGAAGTAATGCTGTCGTTAGTCGCGGCGGGAGCGGCGGCGATGACGGTGCTATTCTGCACTCCATTGCCGAAGCCGGGCAGGATACCAGTCATGTAATTGGCGTTGTAGACGTCGCCCGGGACGTAGCACGTTCCGTTTTGATAATTGCAAGCGACCTTAATGGCACCGCCAGCAGTCGGTAGCTGCAGACCGCCTGAGGGCAGGCCTGATCCCGCCAGGCTGATGTCCTTCGTTATTAACTCGACGGCGGCGCGCATGTTCTGCTGAGTCTCGGCGCGCTGCGTCACCGTGAAAATAGTGGTCATTCCCGTCTTGAAGAGGCTGGTCATCGCCAGGATGACGAGGACGCCGAGAGTAGCGGCAATCATCAGTTCCAGAAGACTGAATCCGCGTTGCGATTTTGTGAGGCGCATCTTCATGGTTTTCATCCGGATTAGTGATAGCTAGAGATCAGACTGTTCACGGTATAGTTGCGCGGCGGCCAGCCAGGTTTCGTGTATGAGACGGTGATGGCGACGGCAATAAGGTTTGGGTTGATTCCGCCGCCTTGGCTGGCGGGCAGCAACACGTTCGAAAAGGTGATGGTTCGTTTGAAATTGCTCAGACTGTCAGTGATGTCATCGGCAGTGCCGAGAATGCCATCTGGGCCGGGCAGGACCAGACACTCCACCCCGCCGGGGCAGGCCGCACCTGTGTCCGGAGCCGTGCAAGCCACGTCGTCGGCCGTGCCAACCAGACCGTCAGGTCCGGCGCAGAGCAGCGGCGAGGCCCCGCTTACGAAAACACCACCATTGGCGATGTTGTTGATGGATGCGAAGGGAAGTTGCTGGCTATTGCGGGCGGTATAGATGCTTTCCAGGGCATCAAGAGCCTTATGCCGCGCGATGAGATCTTCCTGCGCCGAGGCGGTGGCCTCTATTGCAGTGGCAAAAGTCGCGATGACGGCGAGGAGTCCGATGGTCATGACCATGATGGCGATCATCACCTCCAGAAGCGTGAAACCGCCTTCCTCTGATTGCTTCGTAACGGATTTGTTCTGCTGCGTCATTGTTGTACCCAAGTCCAAACGCCTCCTGGCTGTGCCAGCCGCCACCCGCGGATTCTGCCTGTAGCTCCCCACACGGTCACCGCCCGCGAACTGAACATGGTGTCGGCGGGGCGCGTCATGTAGACGACACCCGTGACGTAGTTGCCGAGGATGTCCTGCGCCGAGCCATCGGGATAGAAGACGACATAGTTGAGGGGAACGCCTGCCGTAGATTCGAAGTCAATCGCGTTAACGCCGGTGCCGAAGCCATCGGGCAGACTGGCAGGGAATCCCGCCTGCATCTGGAAGTTCACGCCCAGTGGGATGGTGTAGTTGATCACCTGCTGAATCGGTTGTGCGATTCCAGCCAGCGCCGGTGGCTGGTACTGAACCTGGATCGTGCCCGGCACGACACCAGCCCCGGGGGTAAAGGTGACGATGTACTCGTGACTCTGGGTGACGGCAAGATTGCGCGTATTGCGCAAGGCCATCAAGGTGGTGTCATAGGCCGAGTCAACATTGCTCTGGTTAAGCATGGGCCGTATGGCAATGAAGGTGACGGCACACATAATGAGAGCAATGCACAGCGTGATCACCATTTCCAGCAGTGACAACCCGTGGTCTTTTCGCAATGCCATAAATTTTCAGTGCGGGGAAGGGTTCGTGTCGCTTGCTTCTGACGCTTGCCTGAATCTCTTTAACGCTCTATCCAAAAGTTTTCTACTCATCTACCTGCATAGAAAACCCATCGCCGTCCGCAATAAAGGTCAAACGGACCCGCAGAGTGTCCGGCATTCTTGATACTAGGAAGGGGATCAGACAGCGTCAAAGCACTACGGTTCAGTGCGCGACCATTGGCCTTTTGTAATCCGCATGGTGACTATTGTCACAAGACTGAGTGCAGTGCAGTTAGGAGTGATTCCACGGAAGACGAGAGCGTTCGGCATGACTCCGGTAACTTGTCGGACGAACCACCGTGACCCTACGATGGTTCGCAGGTATGACTCTCTCATCACTCCTGGTTTGCGTGGACGAGGCTTCAGTCGAAGTGCTGAGGCGCGTCCTGGAAGAACTCGGCATTCAAGTGGAGTTGTGTTCTGAAGCTGTGCGTGCGGCGGTGCGACTGGCGCAGGAGCGCTTCGACCTGATCATTCTCGACTGTGAAACGCAGGCGGATGTCACTTCCTTGTTGCATGAGAGCCGCTCCTCTCGGCTCAACGATTCCACTCTGGCGGTGGCCGTGGTGGCAGGGCAGGAGAACATCCGGGAGATGTTTTCGCTCGGCGTGAACTTCGTTCTGTACAAGCCGGTTTCCTACGATCGGGCGCTGAGCAGCCTGCGGGCGGCGCAGAGTGTGCTGTTCCGCGATAAGCGCCGCAAGGCTCGGGCCGCGGTGCACACGCATGCGACGATCGACTACGCCGGCGTGGAGCAGGCGAGAGCGACTCTGGTCGATTTGGCGGAAGACGGCATGGCGGTGAACTTTGGCAAGAAGTTGCCGCCCACTTGCAAAGTTTACTTTCAGTTTCAATTGCCGGGACAAACCGCGAGCGTGCGGCTCTCCGGCCAGGTGGTATGGCAGGATTGGAACGGTCGCGCGGGAATTCAATTTGTCGATGTGCCGCAGGCTTCGCGGCGAGTGCTTCGGGAGTGGCTGCAGATCAATCTGGCAGACGCGCCGAGGCAGCAACTGGCAGCCGAGGAAGTACAGGTTGAACACTCTATCCGGCCGAATGAGAATTCGGATCAACGCACGGAAAAACAGGAAACGAACGGACGCGATGGCGAAGCTGGCGCTCGGCTGCGCGAAGAGCCAGGCAATCGCCGCGGACAAACCCGATATGCATGCCGTCTGGGGGCGGAGGTTTATCAGCAGGGAAGCTCAGTACGAAACTACTGTCATCTCAGCGATCTGAGTCCGGGAGGGTGTTACCTCGAAATGCCGCTGGCATTCGCCGCCGGCGTGGCTGTCGAGATTGTGGTGCGCACCCATGAGATGAAGTTGCGCTTAAGCGGTAAAGTGAAGTCCTCGCATCCCGGCTACGGGATGGGAGTGTCGTTTCATCTGAATACCAAGGATGAGCGGCAGGGTGTCCAGCAGTTGATTGACTTCGTGGCGGCTACCGCGCAAAGTTCTTAGAGGCCGCTCTCAGTTCTGAGTTCTTTCGTCACTCCCAGGATCTCTGGTTGTGAATTCCCGCCGAGTAATTTTTCCAAGACAAATCAAAAACCCCGCCCAAGCGGAGCCTGGACGGGGAACTCTTGAGAATTCGATTGTGACGAGTGAAGATGTGTCATCCCGTCACGGAAAACTTACCAGGGTGACCGGGGTATCCGGGTTCGCGATGGTCGAAGAGCCTCCCGTATTGTCGATTACGTTCAGGATGCCACCCGATCCGGCGGTGCTGAGGAAGATCGTGAGCAGATCGTTCAGGCTCGACGGTGGAAGGGTGGTGGGCACCTCGAACGCATTGGCTGCGTAGATGTTCACGCCCTGATTGAAGAAGCTGTAGCTACCAAGGCCGTATCCGCTGAAGCTGGTCACGTGATTCGCCACTTTGAACGCCGCCCAGCCATCGACGCCGGGAGCCTCCATCCATGCGGCTTGGCTGGGTGGGTCGTAAGGCATTTCGTTTTGGAAGAAAATGTCCGTACCTCCGTTGCCGAGCCAGATGACCTCGTATTTCTGGTAGTGCTCGACGAAAAGGCCATATGCGGTCACGTTGTTCCCGGTGACGACGAGGCCAGTGTCGGCGGTGTTGTCGGTCCAACCCACGCCGTTGCCGTGATCGGCACGCCAAGCCCATATGTCATCAAGGATTGTGTCGTCGCTGCCGACTGACAGGCTAACCGTCGCCTGACCCGGCTCCGCTCCGCCAATGCGGAAAAAGACATCCTGCAGCGCCGATGGGTCAGAGCTGGAACTCGCGCCGAACGGAGTCCCAAACTGAAGAAGCAGTGGAGAATTCGGAATTCCGGCGTCGAAAATCATCCCTGAGACCATGACCCCTCTTGAAGGAAGGACGATCATCGACACGATCCCGTGCTCTGGGATCAGAGTGGGGAAGCCAATGCCGAGCACGACCGTATCGGGGCGCGTGACCAGGAGTGGCAGATCCAGGTTGTAGATGCCAGGTGTGAGTATGAGGTTCTTGCCCAAGAGTAGCTGCGCGTTGATTTGCGCCGCGGAGTTTGTCGGCTGCGCAATGAAGAACTTCGAGATTGGGATGGATGAGCCCGGGGTTGGGCCGCTGGCCCATGTGGTGCCCACGGAGTTACGTTGCACGGCAGGCACGAAGACGTTGTACTGCCCGGAGGAGTCCATATAGAGATATGGTTCCTCGCGAGTGACTGGGCTGGTCGCGAGCGTCGTGTACGGGCCTCCGCAGGAAGCTTGAACCGGAAAGCACTGCGCGGGGGCACCTACGACGCCTGAGAAGACCTGGTTCCAGACGCCGTTGCTCCAGCCATCGATCTGGCTGTTCCGCGTGATCCATTGCTGTTGCGACCCACTGACGATGCTGCCTCCTTCGAATTCCGAGTCGGCGACGAATCCGCCACTGGCGTACGAGGGGCCGGTGCAATAATCCATAAAAGTGGCATTCCCGTTGACGAGAACGCGTCGAACTGGAGCAGCTTGTGACACCGCCCAGAATTCGCCGGCGTAGCAGCCGAAGGTCGGGTTGGTTACGTTGATGGTCAGGTTTGACAACGATCGCCAGAAATTGTCAGACGCTATGCAGCTTCCGTCGAAACACTGGTTGTATACGTCGATGGAGCCGTTGATCACGACATCGGCAGGGGACTGGCCGAGACCTGCCACCGTGGTGTAGTACCCGACCTGGAAGTTGAGCGGAGTGGCACTGGATCCGTAAGTGCCAGGTTCGAACAATAACGCATAACGTTGAGTTCCAAATTGGTTGGAGACCTGCTGGGTGGCAATGGAATCGACTGTCGCCTGAATATCACCTAGCGGCATGCTGGGATTAAAGATGTAAACGTTTGGGCCGAGGTTAACCTGACCGGAGAAGGCTAGCATTGGAGAGTATAGAAACGATGCCGCCAGAATGGCGGCGATCATCGCGAAACGATTTAGGGAGCGTAGAGACACTCGACTGGGAGTGACGATCTGCATAACCGAACTCCTTTGAAGCAGACTTGGGAGTTATACCTCCCGTTTATCCCAGAGTTTACTCCCCCTTATTAGTTCCGGCGGGTGTGGAAATCTGCGTTAGGGAAGCGGCGATTACTTTGCTGCGGCAGTTTCTCCCGCGACGGCTTTGCGGAAGTAATCCAGTGAAAGGCGTAGGCCTTCCTCGAGCTGAATCTTTGGCTCCCAACCGAGCAAAGTGCGAGCTTTCGTGATATCAGGACGCCGCTGTTTGGGATCATCTTGCGGCAGTGGTTCGTATGCGATTTTGCTTTTCGATCCCGTAACTTTGATGACGTGCTGGGCGCATTCGAGGATCGTGAACTCGTTTGGATTGCCGATGTTGACCGGCAGATGCTCCGAGGATTTCGCAAGGCGAATAAAACCGTCAATCTCGTCGCTGACGTAACAGAAGCTGCGCGTCTGGCTGCCCGTACCGTAAACGGTGAGGTCTTCGCCGCGCAGAGCTTGCTTCATGAAGTTAGGCACCACGCGGCCGTCATTTAACTGCATGCGCGGTCCGTAAGTGTTAAAGATCCGTACGATGCGAGTATCGACTTTGTGGTAGCGGTGATAGGCCATGCTAACGGCTTCGGTGAAGCGCTTGGCTTCGTCATAGACCGAGCGCGGGCCGATCGAATTTACATTTCCCCAGTATGTTTCTTTCTGCGGATGCTCGAGAGGATCGCCATAGCACTCTGAGGTCGACGATACGAAATATTTTGCACCGTATTTGTGGGCCACATCCAAGGCGTGAAAAGTTCCGAGCGATCCTACTTTCAGCGTGGGAATGCCGTGGATGGTGTAATCCACAGGACTGGCGGGGCTGGCGAAGTGGAAGACGTAATCGACTTTGCCGACGTCGAAGGGCTCGCAGATGTCTTTATTTATAAACTCAAATCGGGAGTCATCTTGGAGATGGTCAATGTTTGCCCGTCGCCCGGTGAGCAGGTTATCGACGACAATCACACTCCAGCCCTCGCCGAGCAAAGCATCGCAGAGATGAGATCCCAGGAAGCCGGCGCCGCCGGTCACCAGAGCGCGTTGTTGGCTCATGCTTTCTTGGCGCCGTTTCTCAAGGCTGCAGGAACGCCATCCGGATGCGAGGCCGCCCGTCCCACGCTGTAATAGGTGAAGCCATTGGCGGCCATCACCTCGGGATCATACAGGTTGCGGCCGTCAATCACGATGGGATATTTGAGTTCCCGGTTCAGGCGTTGAAGATCGAGATTGGCAAACTCTTCCCATTCGGTGAGGATGAGCAGTGCATCGGCGCCGGTAGCAGCTTCGTAGGCGGAGTTCGCAAACCTGACGCCCGTGCTCATCACTTCCTGCGCGCGCTCCATGGCTGCGGGGTCGAAGGCGCTGATCTTGCACCCTTCCTGCAAGAGAGCCTGCACAATAAGGATAGCCGGGGATTCTCGAATGTCGTCAGTACCGCCCTTGAAGGCCAGCCCGAGAACCCCGAGGTGCTTGCCGCGAAGCGTCCACAGGGCGCTGCGGACTTTGCGCAGGAAGCGGGCGCGCTGATCTTCGTTGATGTGCATCACTTCATCGAGCAGGCGAAAATCGTATCCGCATTCGCGAGCGACGGCACGGAAGGCCATTACATCTTTCGGGAAGCAGGAGCCGCCATAGCCGATCCCAGGATTCAGGAAGCGCGGTCCAATGCGTGAGTCGGTGCCAATGCCATGGCAGACCTGATTGACATCTGCGCCCACCGATTCGCACATGGATGCGACCGCATTGATGAAAGAAATCTTCATGGCAAGAAATGCATTGGATGCGTGCTTGATGAGTTCCGCACTCTTGGTGCTGGTTACGAGAATCGGGGCGGGGATAGAGGTGCGGTCGGGTTGCGGGATGGCGTCACTGCGTTCGTAATAAGTGCCGCTAGTCAGCGGAGCGTAGACCTCGCGGAGAACATTAGCACATCGGTCGTTGTCGCAACCTACGACAATGCGATCCGGAAAGAGGAAATCGGTGACGGCGGTACCTTCGCGCAGGAATTCCGGATTGGAGGCAACGTCGAAAGAGCTGGAGTCAGCGCCGTTGCGCAGAATGATCTTGCGAATCCATTCGCTGGTGTAAACCGGGACAGTGCTCTTCTCGACGATAACCTTGTAGTCATCGACGCCGCCGGTGATTTCGCGCGCGACCGATTCCACATAGGAGAGGTCGGCCTCACCGCGCTCGGTCGGCGGCGTTCCAACTGCAATAAAGATAGCCACGCTGGTACGGACGGCTTCCCGCAGGTCATCTGAAAAAGTGAGCCGATGACCGCGATGGCGGTTCAGCAATTCGGGCAGGAAATTTTCGTGGATGGGGACCTGCCCATTCTTGAGAGCGGCCAACTTGCGCTCATCATTGTCCACTAAAACCACGTCGTGACCGAGGTCAGCGAAGCAGGCGCCTGCTACCAATCCTACATATCCGGAACCAACGACAGCAATCCGCATTTTTAAACTCCGGCGAAATCTCGAAACCGCTGCGACGCTAGACGTCTCAGCAAGGTCCCGGAAGATTCGAGGCAAACAACCTATGTATTCAATTCATCGCGAGATTTCGCTTGATTCTAACATCGCCGCCCCGCAGGCAAGCTTCAAACTGATTGACTCGTCAGATTCTTCTGCCGTTTTGGGATTGGCCGGTTCCGCAGCAAAGCATTCGCATTTCGCCGAAGGGACGGTTGCTTCGAAGCGTATTGACAACCACGAATTTTGGGGTGAAACTCCGCTACAGAAACATCCTGTCACCGGATTTGATTTGTATGCCGGATGATCCCATGTCGGAAACCGAGGCTGTGAAAAGTGCCCCGGCGGATCGATTGCCCTGGCCGGAGGACGAAACGCCGCCGAGCACTGGCTCCGGCTCGGAGTCTGATCTCGCGCGCCTGGCCGCTCTGTTTTCGGCCCACGGCGGCGGACGCTTTTCGGAGCGATTTTCGGCGGAGCTGGCTTTGGAAATCGTGCTCAACGAAATCGTTGAGCAGGCTTGTCTCACGACGGGAGCGACCGGAGCAGCCATCGTTTTGCTGCGCGATGGAGAAATGGTTTGCCGAGCCACCAGCGGAGACACGGCGCCGGAACTGGGAGCCCGGTTCGATAGTGCATCCGGTCTTTCCGGGCAGTGCATCCAAAGCCGGAGCGTGCAGCGATGCGAAGATGCGCTGTCTGATCCGCGCGCTGATACCGAAACCTGCCTCCAGCTTGGTCTGCGGTCCATGATGTTATTGCCGCTCCTGCGCAACGCGGAACCCGTGGGCATCTTTGAAATTTTTTCCGCTCGGCCTGCGGCCTTTTCGGATCGCGACCTGCACACGCTGGAGGCGCTGGCACATCGGGTAATCAAGAACCTCGAGTGTGTGGAGAAGCCCCTGAAGCTTTCTTCCGTGCCTCCGGCGATTGAGCATCCTCTCGTTTCGCTGACAAGCGTAGAGCCTAGCCATGATTCTGAGGATGACATTTTCAGCGATCTCGCCCCAGAGCCAACGCGGCGACTCGATTTCGTCACATGGGCCTTGGGCCTGACCGTTCTTGTTTGTGCGCTCTTCCTCGGAGTGCGGCTGATTGAGCGTCCCGGACGGACCCAGCGAACATCGGAGGTTGGTCGCGGCAAGACGTCCTCCGCGATGAACGCCACGACCTCGCCGGCATCCGCTGCAGCCGTTGCCGAAACACATGGAGCAGAGAAAAGGACAACGAGTTCAGCGGCCCTATCCGGCTCCGATAAAGCCGAAGGGAAGGAATCGATATCGCGTGCCGGTAGCCTCCGCGTCTACGAAAACGGCGTGGAGGTTTTTCACATGAACCCATCCGCCAGCAATCGCGAATCGCCGGAGCAAGACGGCGGATCCGGGCTGGAGCGCTCGTCCGAAGTCGAGCGGGACCGCGCGATGGATCTGCCCTCTGCGGTTGCGCAGAACAGCTTGCTTTACCGTGTAGAGCCTGATTATCCGGAGCAAGCTCGCGACCAGCACATCGAGGGTCCGGTGAAGCTGGAGATTCGCATCAATGCGGATGGCGTGGTGCAACAAGTGAGGCTGGTCAGCGGAGAAGAAATACTCGGGCGAGCGGCGATAGATGCTGTCAAACAGTGGCGATTCAAACCACATGCGATCAACGGTCAATTTGTGGAAATGGAAACGACCATCACCCTTAACTTCAGATTGCAACGCTAGATTGTGGCGCAGGCCAAGTTTCTCGGACTCTTGACGCGCTGTAACTAGGCTACAGCCTCAGTCCATGATGGGAATGATGAAACCGATGCCCAGGAGACGTATAAACTGCAGTGAATCAATAGCTTAGGCAGTCTTCCTGCTCGACTTCATGAACTGCATTGCCGAGGCTTTGCACCCCTAACTTTAGCCCTCTTGCAGAAACTTGCACAGGCGGTTTAGAATCCCGCCATTGAATTAGAGAAGGCTGTTTCCTTCTTGTAGTTCTTCATGCAGGTTTCTCCCCCGTAGAAAGCCCGTTCCAACGATATTCAAGTCACGAGTGTCGCTTCTTTGCCCAGCTTGAATCGCACGGTGCGAAAATATGGTCGGCGAAACTTTCAATGCAGCGTATGGTGCGATGAGTTCGGACGCCAGCACCGGCGTCATGGAACTGCCCCACCAGCCGCGTTGGTTCGCGATAAGGACCCGCTCGCGTCACGAGAAAATCGTGGCGGAACACCTGAGAAGCCAGGGGATGGAAAGTTTCCTGCCGGTAGTAAAACGCTCGCACAAATGGACCGACCGCACCAAAGAAGTCGAGTTGCCGGTATTTGCAGGCTACAGTTTTGTGCGCATGGTCTTCTCTTCGGCGGAGCGCTTGCGAGTTCTGCAAACCCACGGGGTAGTCGGTTTTGTCGGCATGAAGAACATCGGGCTGCCCATTCCCGATAGCCAGATGCAAGACATTCGAACGATTCTGGCGAGCGATGTTCCATTCGAAGAGCGAACCTTTCTACGTGTAGGGCAGCGAGTTCGAATTCGAGGTGGATCTCTGGATGGGATCGAGGGCATTCTCTGTTCGCAGGATCAAAGTCAGAGCGTGGTTGTTTCCGTGGATTTGATCCAGCGATCACTGTCCGTTCGAATTCAAGGATATGAAGTAGAACCGGCGTGAAACATTCGCGGGCGACCAAAGATGTGGGGACTGAAATCGTTCCACCGGGCTAAAGGGGATTAGGGATGCTTTTAAAATTCTTTGGACTCAGGGAACATCCTTTCGGGGTCACGCCGGATCCGAGGTATTTATATCTCAGTCCCGGTCCTCGCGAAGCCCTGGCCTCATTGTTTTATGGGATTGAGTCGGAGCGCGGATTTCTGGCGCTCATTGCCCCGCCGGGAATGGGGAAAACGACTCTGCTTTTCCACCTGCTCGAAAAATTCCGCACCTCGGCTCGAACTGCGTTTCTGTTTCAGACGCAATGTACCTCGCGGGAGTTCATGCGCTTCCTGCTGGCGGAACTGGGATACGAAACCGGCGACCATGATTTTGTCCGCATGCACGAGGAATTCAACCAGCATTTGCTGCGCGAAGCCCGTGCGGGAAATCGATTCATCGTGGTGGTGGATGAAGCTCAGAATCTGGATCCGTCTGTGCTCGAAACCATCCGGCTGCTGTCCGACTTTGAAACTCCACAGGCCAAGCTCCTGCAGATTGTGCTCGCCGGACAGCCCGAGCTGGCCGATAAATTGGCCAGCCGCCACCTCGCCCAGCTCCGCCAGCGAATTTCGCTCGTTAGCAGCCTGAAGCCGCTCTCGGAGGAGGAGACGGGAAAATACGTCCAGCATCGTTTGCGGGTCGCTGGGTACATCGGCGGGAGCCTGTTTACGCCGCAGGCGATGGCGGAGACGGCCGAGTTTACCCAGGGAATTCCACGCAATATCAACAATCTATGCTTCAACGCGATGTCGCTCGCCTGTGCCTTGCGCCAGAAGACGATCGATACCGCGATTGTGAGGGAAGTCATTTCTGATCTGGATATCACGAAGCATGTTTCTCAGACGGGCGTGGACATTACCGGTAGGACGGCGCTGGCAACAGAAGACGGCCAAATCGAGACCGAATGGTCTGCGTCCGGGGTAGTGGATCCGCTTTCTCGAAGGAGGGGCAGGAAGGAAACCCTTACGCCCACGGAAGCGCGCGAGTATTTACAACGAGTTGCAGGGTCGCTGAAGGGCGGCCAGTCATAGAGACTTTGGTAAGTAAGGCGTTGGGCCTCTTGCAGGAATTTGCAGCTTTTCGTAGTCTGGATTCACGTTGTTCGAAGTTTGTTAGCCGCCTCTTGCAAAAGGACGCTGGGTGGTCCCCCCTTACTGATCTCCAACAAACGATCCTAGACCCGAAGCTGTAAGCGGGAAGTCTCTTCGGAAGTGATTCGGCCCTCTTTGGGGAAACTGGGAATGTGACTCAGAGGGCGGAGCTATAGCCATTCCAAGTCGCAGAATATTTCGCCTCTAGCGAAGAAAAAGTCGAGATATCCATGAACAGCAATCTATTGTTACACCAAAATTCGGCCTCGACGGGAGAGCGGCAAAACGATGCCGCGCCCGCATCAATGGGTCCTGAAAAACCAGCGTCGGATCCGAAGCCAACCTTGCGCAGTCTGCGCGCGGCGGCGGAAATCCTGGCGATCCGGCAAGCTCTCCAGGAAACCGGATGGAACCGCAAGCGGGCCGCTCAACTATTGAGCATCAGCTATCGAGGCCTGCTGTACAAGCTGCGCCAGCACAGCATAATGCCTTAGGCGTTGCGCGGAATCTCAATCTTTGCGGCCAGTGGCTGAAAGAGTAAGCTTAACGGGATCGCATCACCGAGAGTGGGGCAGGTGCGGTACGGTAACAGCCAGCATTGGGCTCACGGAGTGTTTTTGCTGGCTTTTCGCGAACGGTTCGTACCGAGATCAGTGAAGAGGGGAAAGTTTCCAAATGAGCCGTAACTTCGAATTGCTACAGAACTTGGGAAAAGAAGCAGTGCTGTATGACGCGACCCCAGTGGCCGCGATCGACCAGAAGATCCCCGCGCCCGTTCCTGAGTCAGTGGTTTCCGCGGTAAGGGAGCCACATCTGCATTTGGAGCCGAAAGAGCTCGAGGAACTTACCAAGTTGACTCAGCGGGTCTTTCTGCACCCCGGCGCTGATGCCCCCCGCGTGGTGGTTTTTACGGCAAGTGAATCTGGGAACGGATGCAGTTCGATTTGCGCCTGCGCCGCGGAGTTGCTGGCGGCACAGGTTACGGGCTCCGTTTGTTTGGTCGACGCGAATCTACGCAAGCCTGGCTTGCACCAGCAGTTCGGTGTCGATAATCAATGTGGATTGTCTGACGCACTGCAAGGTTCTGAGTCGGTGCTCAAGTTCGCCCGCGCCGTCTCTCGTTCCAACTTGTGGCTGGTGAGTTGCGGGTCGTCTGCGGAAGCGGCGCTGCCTCTGTTGAGCACCGACCGCATGCGTCAGAGGATCGCGGAGCTGAGGTCGAGAGCCGATTATGTGCTGATCGATGCCTCCGCCATGAACGTCTCGAACGATGCTACCGCCCTTGCGGCGGCCTCCGACGGACTCGTGCTGGTGCTGAAAGCGAACTCGTCTCGGCGTGAAACCCTGCGCAAGGAGGTTCATGATTTGCAAGCGGCACATGTCCGCGTTCTGGGTGCGGTATTGAACCAACGAACCTTCCCCATACCAGAGTCGATCTACAACCGGTTGTAAGGGTCGCGCTGCACGATCTTTAATTTAATCTTTCAAACCGCCAAGCGTTATTTTTGCGATTATCACCCCAAGGGAAAGAAAGAAAATGTTCGAAAACTTGCGAGCTGATTTGAAAGCTGCCGCCTCCCACCGCAAACTGGAACGGGGATGGCGCGTCATCATCCGGAGAGAAACAAAGGTCATTTTGCAGTATCGCTTTTCGCGCTGGGCACATTCGTTGCGCGTTCCCGTCCTTCGCCAATTATTGATATTCGTAGCGTTGATTTGGCAGCGGTGGAACCAAATTATCCTGGCAGGCGTACTGATCTCTCCGGACGCGGAAATTGGTCCTGGGCTGATTTTGCACACCGCTTACGGTTTGCAAATTGCGCCGGTAAAAATTGGTTCCGGATGCACTTTCAATTCGCAGGTGCTGATCGGTACTGGAGTGAAGAGTATCGGTAACAATTGCTATTTTGGGCCGGGTTGCAAAGTGGTCGGCGAGTGCAAGATTGGAAACAACGTACTCGTGGTCGCCAACAGCGTGGTTCTGACGGATGTTCCGGATAACACGACCATCATGGGCGTGCCCGCACGCATCAAGTTGCCGGGTGGCCGTCTCAGGAAAATGCCTTGGAGAAGTATTGACGCCAAGAACAACGGCGCTCCGAAGGATGCCGCAAAAGCAAATGGCGCAAAGGCGAACGGCGCAAAGGCAGCGGATGAGTCGGAGCCCAAGCCAGAGCCGCAGCAGAAGATCAACGCTTAGACGAACCCGGGGGATAGGACTTTGGATTTCGCGTGGACAGAAGAGCAGGCCGCATTTCGCAAGGAAGTAATCCGGTTCGCCCAGCAGGAACTGAACGACGACATGATCCGCCGGGATCGTGAGGAAGAATTTTCCTGGAGCCATTGGAAAAAGTGCGCTGAGTTCGGCATCCAGGGCCTGCCCGTGCCGCAAGAATATGGTGGCGCTGGCGCAGATATTCTGACTACCGTGTGCGCGCTGGAGGCTTTGGGCTATGGCTGCCGCGACAACGGTTTTCTCTTTTCCTTGAACGCTCACATGTGGACCACGGAAATCCCACTGATGACGTTCGGGTCAGAAGCCCAGAAGCGGCGCTACTTACCCAAGCTGATCAGTGGCGAGTGGATCGGCCTGCACGCCATGACCGAGCCCATGTCGGGTTCCGACGCCTACAGCTTACGAACGCGAGCCGAGCGTAAGGGAAACTGTTATGTGCTGAACGGCACGAAGACATTCACCACAAATGCCGAACATGGAAGTCTGTTTATCATCTTTGCGACTCTGGATCCTTCGAAGGGAGCCAACGGGGTCAGCGCATTTCTGGTGGAAAAGGGCACGCCCGGCCTGATCGTCGGCAAGAAGCTTCACAAGATGGGCCTGCGCACCTCCTCGATGTCGGAAGTGGCTTTGGTCGACTGCGAGATTCCCGTCGAGAATCTACTCGACAAGGAAGGCGCCGGCCAGGCCATCTTCACCGCCTCCATGGAATGGGAGCGGACCTGCATTCTGGCCAGCAACCTGGGATTGATGCAGCGGGTGCTTGAAGGCTGCGTGAAGTACGCCCGAGAAAGAAACCAATTCGGCCAGCCCATTGGCAAGTTTTCGGCCATCGGCAACATGATCGCCGATATGGATGTACGTCTAGAGACCTCAAGACTTTTGCTTTACAAGGCGGCTTGGCTCAAGAGTCTGGGCAAGCATCCGTTGCGCGAAACCTCCATCGCGAAGCTCTACGTCAGCGAAGCTTGCATCCAGAGCTGCCTTGATGCGATTCAGATTCATGGCGGCTACGGCTATATGACGGATTTCCAGGTCGAGCGCGAACTGCGCGACGTAATCTCCGGCAAGATCTACTCGGGCACGTCGGAGATGCAGAAGTTGATCATCTCGGGGTTGCACGGCTTCTAGATTCAAATTCCTGTAGCGTGTTCTCTAAGGGGCGGGGAATGGCTTATATCCTTCAACAACTGTTGAGCGGCAGCGCGGTCCGGTTTCCGCAAAAGACCGCGGTGTGGGCGCGCGGTCGCAGCATCAGTTATCGGGAACTGGACGAGCGATCGAACCAGTTGGCGCACCTCCTGGTTCAGAGTGGAGTGCAGAAGGGAGATCGGGTCGGATTATTTTTTCCGAAATGCGTGGAATCGGTCATTAGCATGTTCGCGGTTCTGAAGGCGGGCGGTGTCTATGTTCCCCTCGACCCACAAGCGCCAGTGGATCGCATCGGATACATTATCGGCAATTGCGGAATCCGCGTGCTGATCACGCAGGACGAAAAACGCCGCGCTCTGGATGTCGCCACGCGCGAATCCTTGGTCCATTGTGTGGTCATCGACGAAGCCCGTGAGTCGGGCAACGGAACCGGTGTTTTGCCGTGGTCTGCGTTGGCGGAATATCCGGCTTCGCATTCACCTCAGGTCACTCTGACGGAAACCGATCTGGCGTACATCCTCTATACATCAGGTTCGACCGGCCGGCCCAAGGGCGTGATGCTCAGCCACCAGAACGCATTGACGTTTGTCGAATGGTGCGCTGAGAAGTTTCAGATCAGCGAGAAAGACCGTCTTTCCAACCACGCGCCCTTGCACTTCGACCTCTCAGTTTTCGACATCTACAACGCGATCGAAGCTGGAGCGACGGTCTATCTGATCACCGAAGAAATTGCACTTTTTCCGACCACGTTGCAAAGGTTTATCGAGACGAATCAGATTTCCGTTTGGTACTCGGTTCCATCGGCTTTAGTTTTGCTTCTGCTGCACGCTGATTTAAAGGCTGAGGATCTGCCGCATCTGCGGACTATCCTCTTCGCTGGTGAAGTCTTTCCCATGAAGTACCTCAAGCAATTGGCGGCGCTTTTGCCCACAGTTGAGCTAGACAACCTATACGGCCCGACCGAAACAAACGTATGCACGTACTACAAGGTGGATCGCGAGCGCCTCGCCAGCATGGACAAATTGCCCATCGGGGTCGCGTGCGAAAACACGGAAGTGTTCGCCGTGAATGATCAGGATGAGATCGTCACCGAACCAGGCAGCAGCGGTGAACTTTTTGTTCGTGGTCCCTCCGTGACTTACGGTTACTGGGGGGATACAGAAAAAACAGCGAAAATGGTGGTGCCGAATCGCTTCCAGCGGAACTTTGAGGAGAAAATTTACCGGACAGGAGATCTGGTTACGCTGGCGGAAGACGGCAACTATTATTTTATTGGCCGGCGCGACAGCATGATCAAGAGCCGGGGTTACCGCATTGAACTCGGAGAGATCGAAAGCGCGCTCCTGAGCCATCCCGCGGTGCGCGAGGCGGCTGCAATCGCGGTACCCGACGAGGTGGTCGGTAACCGCATCAAAGCCGTGGTTGCTGCGCACGAGCCCGATTCAGTCCAGGCAGCCGAGTTACAGCAGCACTGCGCCACGCGAATTCCGAAATACATGATTCCAGAGTTCATCGAGTTCCGCGGCAGTTTGCCGAAGACGTCTACCGGCAAGGTTGATCGCGTCGAGTTATCGCGTGACACTCAGCCTCTCGCCGTATAGCCGCGGAGGAAATACGAACAGACACAAGTTTTGTTTGCAATCAGTTATTCCAACTCCAGGGGGAACCGCAGCAAATGACCACGAAAGAAATTACCGTTAAAGATCAAGTACGCCAATTCGTCAATGAGGAACTGGCCGCCGCCAAAGGCATCACGTCGGTAGGCGACGACGAATCGCTGATCGAAAACGGAGTTGTCGATTCTCTAGGTATTTTCCGTCTCGTAACCTTCCTGGAGGAAAACTTTGGAGTAAAGATTGGCGACGAAGAGATTAGCGCCGAAAACCTGCAGAGCGTGAACATGATCGAGCAGTTCGTGCTGAGCAAGAGCAGGAAATAGCGCGAATCGCCGCGCGCTGCCTTGCGGGATCGGGGATGCTAGCTTCGCTCCCCGATTCAGCCTCCCGCCACTTTCTGATCGTCCTCCTAGCCCCCTTCCGTTGTATGCTCCCTTATGGCCGTATAATCCGCGCCCTCGTCAAGGTCCTGTAGGGCCCAGGCTTCGCAAAGGAAGTAAAACCAGAATTGAACGAGACCGACTATCCCGCGCACAAATGCGTGCACGATTTGGTTGCGGACCGTGCGGCACTAGCTCCCGAGTCGACTGCCGTGGTTCACGGCGATCGGCAACTGACCTTCCGCGAATTGAACGAGCGTGCCAACCAGTTGGCGGATTACTTAGCGAAGAAGAGTATTCGCAAGGACGTACCGGTTGGCATCTGCCTTAAGCGCTCCCTGGAGTTAACCGTGGCGTTGCTGGGCGTGATGAAGGCTGGAGGTGCGTGCTTGCCGCTCGATCCTGATTACCCGGACGAGCGCCTCGCGTATATGCTTGCGGACTCGCATGCGCCCGTGCTCCTGACTCAGCCCGGCCTACTTCCGCGGTTAGGCGATGCAAAAACCGAAGTGGTGCACCTCAGCTCCGATTGGAAAATCCTGAAGGGATGCAGCCCGGAGGATTCCGCCGGCCCGTCCGATCCGTCAAGTCTTGCGTATGTGATCTACACTTCCGGGTCCACGGGCCAGCCTCGCGGAGTCATGTTGGAGCATCGCGGCTTGGTGAATCATCATGCGGCAGCGATCCAGTTGTATGATCTGCAGCCGTCTGACCGGACTCTGCAGTTTTCTTCCCTCAGCTTCGATATCGCCATCGAAGAGATCTTTCCTACATGGATCGCGGGCGGCACGGTCGTCCTGCGTACGGAGGAAATGCCTCTGGCTGGCTCCGATTTTCTGCAATGGATTCGCCACCGCGGAATAACAGTGCTAGATCTACCGACGGCGTATTGGCACGAATTGGTACGCGCTCTAACGGAAACGGGCGAAAAGTTACCGCCGAGTTTGCGCCTGTTGATTGTCGGCGGTGAAAAGGCGTCAGCTTCGGCGTTCGCCTCTTGGGTAAAGTGCGGCGGCGGCCGCGTACGCTGGGTGAATACCTACGGTCCAACCGAAGCGAGCATCATTGTTACTTCGTACGAACCGGATCCCGCGCAGCCCGTCCCCGAGAGCCTTCCCATCGGAAGCGCGATCGCGAACACTCACCTCTACATATTGGATGAACAACGAAAGCCCGTGTCGCTGGGCGCAACGGGAGAGCTGTATATCAGCGGGCCGGGCGTGGCTCGCGGCTACTTGGGCCGCCCCGAATTAACCGCGGAGAAGTTCATCATCGATCCGTTTACCCCCGAGCAGGGAAGGCGAATGTACAGGACCGGGGATTTGGTTCGTTCGCTGGAAGACGGCAACATTGAGTTTCTGGGCCGCGCCGACTTCCAGGTGAAGATCCGCGGATTTCGTGTGGAACTCGGAGAAATCGAAGCCGTTCTGGAGAAACATCCTGGCATCGCCTCGGCAGTGGTGGTTGCCCACGAAGCGAACGGAGAAAAGCGATTGGCCGGTTACGTGATCGCAAACGATCCGAAGCCGAGTGGCCAGGAGCTGAGCAAGTATTTGAAGGACCGGCTGCCGGAGTACATGGTTCCCACCGACTTCGTTTTTCTCGAGACGATGCCGCTCACTCCAAATGGCAAGGTGGATCGGCGGGCGCTGCCGGCCCCTCGGCTGAGCACAGAAAGAGGAACGGACTTCGTCGCTCCTCGCAATGAATTTGAGTCGATCATGACGCGCCAGTGGGAGCAGGTTTTGGGGAAGCGGCCGATCGGAGTGCGCGATAACTTCTTTGAGATTGGTGGACACTCGTTAGCGGCGGCGCGCCTGATGGGGATGGTCGGAAAGAAATTTGGTAAGAAACTGCTTTTAACTGACCTGCTACAAGCCCCGACGATCGAAGAATTGGTTGCGTTGGTGCGGTTGGAGACGCCCTCTGCGGGGCGATCTGCCGTGATTGCTTTGCAGCCGCTGGGATCAAAACCGCCGTTTTTTTTCGTTCACGGACTGGGGGGTAGCGTTCTGCGGTTTCGTGACCTGGCCCGTCACATGGCTCCCGATCAGCCATTCTTCGGCATACAAGCCCAGGGGTTGGACGGCACGCAGCCTTGCCTGCAACGTGTCGATGATATGGCGGATGTTTACCTGGTGCATTTGCGCTTGGCTCAACCCGAGGGGCCCTATTACTTGGGTGGCTATTCCTTCGGCGGCTACGTGGCGCTGGAAATGGCCCGGCGGCTGCAGGTCCAAGGGGAAGAAATAAGAGCGCTCGTCCTTCTTGATACCTACGCCGGCGAATCAAGATCCGTATTGGAGCGATTCCTCTCGCTTTCCACCGAACAGAAGATCGCCTATCTAAAGCGAAGAACGCGGCGCTATCAAGAGGGGATCAAGAGAAGAATCGATTTTATGTTTCTTCCGCCGGCCGTCAAGAATGTTCGCCGAACGCTGGCGGTGGCGGAGAACAACTACAAATTAGAGGCTTATTCCGGCCGGATCCTGTTGTTCCGCGCCAGCGAGAAGGGCCTGCGGGGACTGGAAGATCCGACCGGAGGATGGCACAAATTCGTGGCCGGCGGTCTTGACGTCCATGAGATCGATGGTGATCACGGTGACATCCTGAACGAGCCCAACGTGGAATCGCTCGCGCGGGAACTCCGTGATTGTTTACTGCGGGCGCAGTCGGAACAATCTTCTCAAGTTTCCCTAAGCGAACCTTTGCCACAACCGGATCTGCAACTAAACTGAGTGCGGGCAACACCCATCTCATATCCCATCTTATGAATCCAATAAAGACACCGAGAGAGCCTGGCGCGTTCGATATGGCGGCTCGCTCCAATCAACAGCAGGGCGCACAGGCATTGGTCGAACCGCCAGCTGTGGAGCAGGACCAGCAGGTGTCGGGTAGCGAGTCTGTCTTTGCAATGTTTCGCAAATGGGCTGCCAAGGGCGGGCTTGCCATCATCGACTACGGACTCATTTCAGGGTCTAATTTTCTTTTGGGAATCCTGTTGGCGCGGTGGCTGACGCCGAAAGAGTACGGCGCTTATGCGCTGTCCTTCAGTTTTTTCATACTGGCCGGCTTTCTCTACCAGTCTCTTTTGCTGGAGCCATTATCAGTTTTTTCAGGAACCCTGTTTCGCGATAACCTTCGAGGCTACCTGAAAACCACGCTATGGATTCATTGGGAACTCTCGCTGGCCATGTGTCTGCTTTTGGGCACGGCCGCGGTGGTGACGAGTGTGATTGGACACTCCCCCGTGCTCGCCGTTGCGCTCGCCGGCATGACGGTCGCGACGCCTTTTATTCTCATGCACGGCTTGGCGAAGCGCAGCTTTTATCTAAGACTCTCGCCAGGGCCAGCGGCCTTCGCCTCGACCTTCTACTGCGCACTGGTGACCGGCGGAGTCTTCCTGGTTTTCCGATGGGGACAGCTTTCGTCGTTCACAGCATTTCTGATCATGGGTTTGGCCGCGCTCGTCAGCTGCCTCATCATGGTCTTCCAGTTGAATGCTGTGCTGGCGCCGGAGACTGGGCGTCCGCAGCTGCGTGCCACCTGGGGAAAGCATTGGGAGTATGGCCGCTGGGCGCTGGCCACGTGCGTCGTGGGCTGGATTCCGAATTACTTTTATATTCCGTTGGTCAGCAGTTTCTCGGGAATGGCGGCTGCGGGCGAACTTCGCGCTTTGATGAACCTGGCTGCTCCCGTGCTACAGACTTACGCAGCACTCTCCATGTTGTTTCTGCCCTATGCCGCACGAGTTCAAAATCAGAATGGACGGAAAGCGGCCGCCGCGCTGAATCGAAGGCTTGCGTTTTTATTCGTGGCCGGCTCGGTTGCCTACTGGTCGGTTTTGATTCCGCTCAAACAGCCGTTGTTTCATTTCTTATACAACGGAAAATATATGGAGTCAGCGTATTTGATCCCGCTTTTTGCTTTGGAAACTACGATCTGGAGCGCGAGCCTGGGACCGGCGATTCTGTTGCGGGCAATGGAGTCTCCGCGCTCGCTATTCATCGCGAATGGGGCTGCGAGCGTGGTCGCGGTGCTCATCGGCATTCCCGCGACCCGCTATTTCGGCCTGCAGGGAGTGATCTGGAGCATGATTGGCGCTAACTTCCTATATGTTGTGGTCGCGTTCATTTTGTTCGGACGAAAGATCATAGAGCTGAAGCCTCCCGATACGAATCTTCAGGAATCGCTCTACGCCCAGTAGGCAGCGAAAGCCTCGATTCTTTTGAGCCGACAGCATGGCGTATCGCTGTTCATGACGTTCTTCGCCGCTCTCGACGCGTTTCACTGCAGATACTCTGGCGAGGGAATCGCTCGAAACATCAGCTATAAAATCCCATCCTTCGGATAGAGACTTAGGTCTCTAAGCGATAGAGTCTTTATGCCTGTGAGTAGTCCAACTAGCTTAGACTTTTGTTACTAGGGCATTTGGCCCCTTGCAAGAATCTACAATGCCGTATACCTTCACTCCAGTCATATTGGCCACGCACCCGAGGGATTGTGGCCTCCCCCCAAGGCTCACAAAAACGTCAACGTCTGATTAAAATCACCGGCATTCAAGTCGAGGCAGGGTCGGTTTGTATTGCCAATCCTCTCCCACGCTTTTGAGGGAGATGTGACTCAGAGGGCGGAGCCATATGGGTTGCGTAATTCGCCTGCTGAGCCGGACGGGAATTGGAAGATCGCGACTCGACTTTGCATTAGGTGGGTAAAGGGAATGCTCATGATGAAACGAATGCTACTGAGCCTAAACATTTTCATGCTCGCGGCCGCCGCCCTGTGTGGCGCTCAAAACGCTGCGCAGGTCGTGAGTGCGAGTGCCGCTGGGCCTTCAGCCGAAGTAAAGAGCGACCCGCAATTTCAGTCGCGAAACCCGCGGTACAGCATTACGGCCGGCGATACTTTTGACGTCAACTTCGAGTTGAGTCCGGAGTTCAACCAGACGGTGACGGTTCAGCCCGATGGGTTTATCACCCTAAAGGGTGTTGGGGACGTTCATGTTGCCGGGCAAACTGTGCCGCAACTGACGCAGACTCTCAGGAATTCCTACGACAAGATTCTGAATGATCCCCTCATTTCCGTGGTTTTGAAGGATTTTGAGAAGCCGTACTTTACCGCGAGCGGACAGTTGAACCACCCCGGAAAATACGACATGCGAGGAACCGTAACGCTGACCGAAGCCATCGCCATGGCGGGTGGATTCAACGACAGCGCAAAACATTCTCAAGTGTTGTTGTTCCGGCGCGTGAACGACCAGTGGCTCGAGGCGAAGATCTTCAACGTAAAGCAGATGATGAAGCAGGGCAAGCTCGGGGAAGATCCAACTCTTCGTCCCGGCGATCAGCTATTCGTGCCCAAGAACGCCTTGTCCAAGATCAAGCCGTTTATCCCGAACGCGGGCGTCGGCGCGTATGGAAATCTTGCCCCGTAGTCGTGGTTGAACGATTTTGTCGGTCAGTGGCTTCAGGAGACAGATATGACGAATTACGAGTTCAGTTCGACACGAGGCAGCGGGCCCTTCGCCTTCACATTGCGCGATGCCTTTGCCGTCGCCTTCCGGCATAAGCGCGTCCTGGTTCTGTGCTTCAGCGGAGTGTTGCTGGGCACACTGCTGGCTGCGCTGTTCATGCCTCCGAACTATCGGGCGGAAACCCGGATCCTGGTCAAACATGAGCGCGTCGATCCAGTCGTGTCGTCGGAGCAGAGCGCAGCGGTGCAAAGCCGTGACGAAGTCACAGAAGAGCAACTGAACTCAGAAGCCGCGCTCATCACCAGCGATGACGTGCTGCGACAGACGGTATTGACTTGTGGCTTGCAGCGGCGCAAGAGCTTTGCGGGTTGGCTACTGCGGCGAAGCGAAGATGAAAAGATCGCGAAAGCGGTGGACGCTCTGAGCTCGAATCTCAAAGTCGAGCCGGTCAGAAAAAGCAACCTGATCAGTATCAGTTATGAATCCAGCGATCCAAAACAGGCTGCGGCTGTGTTGACGACTCTGGCCAAAGCTTACATCGACAAGCATCTTGAAGTTCACCGTCCGCCCGGGCAGCTGAAGTTCTTCGAGCAGGAGACCGAACTTTACCGCCAGGATCTCGACAAGGCCGAGAACCAACTCAAGCAATTTGCTCAAGAACAAGGTGGCGTTGCGCCACTGCTTGCCAGGGATATCACGCTGCAAAAGCTGAACGATTTCAATGCGAGCTTGCAGTCGACGCGAGCAGACTTGGCAGCCACGGAGCATCGGATCCACGACCTCGAGAAACAGTCAGGCAGTACTCCCGAGCGTTTGACCACGCAGGTGAAGGAGTCTGATGACGCCAGCGTTTTGCAGGGACTGAAGAGTGCTCTGCTCACGCTCGAATTGAAGCGCACGGAATTGCTGACCAAGTACCAGCCGAGCTATCGCCTGGTGCAAGAAGTGGACAAGCAGATTGCAGACACGCGCGATTCGATTGCGAGCGAAGAAAGCAAGCCACTGCGCGACGCCGTGACCGACCAAAATCCAACCTACTCCTGGATTGGAACGGAATTGGCCAAAGCCAAGGCCGATTACAGCGGGATGCAAGCCCGGGAAGCGGCGACTCAGGCGATCGTCACCATGTACCAGAACAATGCCCGCCAGTTGGAAGAAAAGGACCTGGCGCAGCATGATCTTGCCAGAACGGCCAAAGCCGACGAAGACAACTATTTACTTTATCTGCGAAAACGGGAAGAAGCCCGCATGGCAGATGCACTCGACGAGCAGCGCATTCTCAATGTCGCCATCGTCGATAACCCTTCGGTACCCTCTTTGCCCACAGGGAATCGATTGCAATATGCCTTGCTCGGTCTTCTGCTCGCGTCCACGCTCAGCGTTGGCGTTGTTTTTACCATTGAGTACCTCGATCCTTCGTTGCGGACGCCGTCCGAAGTCATGTCGGAGCTAAACATTCCGGTACTGGCGGCGGTACCACAGAGAAGCGTCTACAGCAGCAAGGTCACTATTGGCCATGCCGGGAACGGAAATGGCAACGGGAACGGCCGGAACGGGAACTATGGATCTCAGTCCCACACTATGCCCGGTGCGGTGACTGCAATGATGGACGCCATGGAAGACGATCAGAGATAGCCTTCCAGACGGTCTCGCAAGAAACGTATACGCGGAAGCTTTGCTGCGATCCCCCAAACTGCACTATCGCAACAGATTTGGAGGTTCCTCAAGTTGGGCACCGATCACCGGAAAACGCTGTCAAATGTGGTGAAGATATGCGATATGGTCATCGTACTTCTGTGCTTTGGCCTAGCCACCAAGACGGTGTCGCACATCTTCAGTAAGCGAGTATCCTTTGGCGAATTCCTTGCCTTGAGGATCACAATTCAAAATTTCCTTCTCTTCTTAGGGATCTTGGTGCTGTGGCACCAGGTATTTCGATTCTTCGACATGTACCAATCGAGGCGTCTTTCCCGCAAGCGAGACGAGATTTTCGATATCGTCAAAGCAACTTCCGTGGGCACGGTCATGATGTATGCCATTGCTCTGGCTTTTCACGTGGAGATGATCAACTACGTGTTTGCGGGAGTGTTCTGGTTTTCCTTGACCGCAATTACCGGAGCTGACCGGTTGGGAGTACGTCTCGTGCTCCGATCGCTTCGAGTCAAAGGGAAAAACCTACGCAATATACTCATCGTCGGCAGCAACGACGCGGCTGTCCAGTTTGCCCACAAAATCGAGCAGAACCCCTGGCTCGGTTACCGCATTCTGGGCTTCGTCGACAATGAGTGGCCGGGTTTGGTGAAGTTCAAAGAGCAGGGTTACTCCGTCAGTTGCGGTTTCGATCAATTGCGCGTTTTCCTGCGCACCAACGTCGTAGACGAAGTGGTGGTGACGCTGCCGCTACGGTCCCTTCACTCCTATGCCTCTGAAATTGCGGAACTCTGTGAAGAGCAGGGAATTTTGGTGCGTGTCGTTTCCAACATTTTTGACTTGAAGCATGCGCGTTCGAAGGCCGAGGATTTCGAGGGCGAGTCTCACATTACCCATACCACCGGCACCGTCGTGGCCGGTTGGCCGGCGGTCGTCAAATGGTTGTTGGATTTCACAGCCTCTCTCGTGCTCCTTATTTTCTTGTCTCCACTCTTCCTGATCACCGCCCTGCTGATCAAGCTGACATCGCCCGGCCCAGTCTTCTTCCTGCAAGAGAGGCTCGGTCTAAACAAGCGTCGCTTCAAGATTTATAAGTTTCGAACCATGACCGTGGATGCGGAAAGCAAGATGAAAGAGCTTGAGCATCTGAATGAACTGAGCGGCCCAGTTTTCAAGATTAAGAACGATCCTCGCATCACGACCCTCGGAAGATTCCTTCGCAGCACCAGCATCGACGAACTGCCGCAGCTCTTTAACGTGCTGAAGGGTGACATGAGCCTGGTCGGCCCACGGCCTATGGCGGTGCGCGATTATGAGGGATTCAACGAAGATTGGCAACGCCGCCGTTTCAGCGTACGGCCAGGAATCACCTGCCTTTGGCAGGTGCTGGGAAGGAATTGCATCCCTTTCGAGCAGTGGATGGAATTGGACCTGCAATATATCGACCGCTGGTCTCTTTGGCTCGATGTGCAAATTCTGTTCAAGACCATTCCTGCCGTTCTGAGAGGATCGGGCGCCAGCTAACCAGAGGATCTGCAGCTTTTCTACTTTGGCCTCGCGATGAACTCAACACAGACCAAGCTCCACATTCCGGAAAAGTCGGGCGTCGGCCGCGGCACCATAGCCTTAATCGCTGCGCTCGCCTTGGGAACTGTGTTCTTGTTTACGACCGCTGCAAATTTTCTTGCTGACCGGAATACGACAACGGTCATCGTCGCTGCGCTGGTCTTCTTTGGGCTGCTGGTGTTTGCGGTTGGCTACGGCAGAGCCCATCAGCAGCCGGCCAAATGGCTCATCTTTGTCGTGTGGTGGGGGCTGCTCGTTTCAGAAGAGGTGTTCTCTTACCGCAGTGATATCGCCACAGTGAGCGGAGCCAACTTTGCTTCTGAGGCTTACGACCAGGCGGTCCTCTGGGTGATCGCCCTGATCGCGCTCATGGTTTTAGTTCTCAAATATCCTCAATCGCTGCGAGGGCTATTTCAGGGAGACTACAAGTGGGTTAGCTGGCTCACGCTGGTTAGCGTTTTGTCGTGCGCCTATTCGCCCAACCCCGCATTTTCGCTAGCCTGGGCGTTCAAGCTGGCGCTGGTTGTGCTGGTCGTTCACATCTGTTCACAACAGATCTCTGAACTCGCTGACCTCAGGTCCTTCATCAATGTGACGATCTGGGCCTTCGTCTTTCTCACCGTGTTGCCGACGCTGCGCTCTATATTTATTCCCGATCCGACCGGTGAGTACGGTTCAGGCGCCCTGGAACAACGCTTTCGAGAAGCTCCAACGGGAATATCCGGGATTGCCGGTTTGCTCGCGATCTTATGTCTGATGATTTACTCGAAAGGTAGGCCGAAGTGGGCTCTCTGGGTGGGCGGCGGATCCCTGGTGATCATGGTCATCGCTGGCGGTAAGACCGGTATCGGTGCCGGGATCATTTCTGGTGTCTTGTTTTTTGGCCTGCAGAAACGCTTCAAGGCTGTCCTCGGATTTGTGGCTGCGACCGCGATCATCCTGGCGCTGGCGTTGAAGTTCACTTCTCTTTCGGAGTATGCGTCGACTTATCTTCAGCTGGAGCAAGTTTCCACTTTCACCGGCCGTACCGATTTGTGGGCGTTTGTCATGCCCTTTATCCTGCAGCATCCCATCCTCGGGCAGGGATTTATCGCGTCTCGATTCGTGGCCGTCATTCATCCCGATACGCCATTCAGCAGCAGCCACATGCACAACAGTTTTCTCGAGACTCTTTACAACAACGGTCTGATCGGGCTCGTTTTGGTCCTCATGATCAATTACGTGATCGTTCGGAATCTTTGGCGAACGGTTCGCGCATCTGCCTCGCCGGAACTCCGTTACCTCGCTGTGGGGGCTATGGCCGCCTATATCAATCTGCTGATCAATGCGATGTTCAATGCAACTTTCGGGGGACGACCCGATTGCTCCTACCTGATGTTGATCGCGATGGTCGTGATCAGCATTCAGCTCCTGAGACTGTCACAATCGTCTTTGCCAGCGCGAGTGTCGCAGGCACAAGAACGCCTGGTCCCGCTCGTTGCCTCCCCGGTTCGAGCTTCAGGATTGAATCGAGTTCGCTAGTTTAATTAAACGCATGTCCATAAGTCGCAAACTCCGGCACAAGATAGCCAAGAGCCCTGTACACCAACCCTTGACTTGGATTCGCCACCGCGGCCTTCGTCCGGCCGACGTGTTCGTAGCCTCCTATCCGAGATCCGGTAACACGTGGCTGAGGTTCATGCTGTATGAAATTCTGGTTGGACAATCCTCGACCTTTACCAACGTTCATCAGCTTGTTCCGGATATCGGCAAGCAAGGGAACGCGTTGCCCGTTCTTGCGAACAACGGCCGGCTGATAAAAACCCATGAAGCCTATCTTCCCCTGTATCACAAGGCTATCTATCTCGTCCGGGATGCTCGCGACGTCGCACTTTCAGAATTTGCTTATCAGAAAGCGCTTGGCCTTGCCGAGGACAATTTCGAAACTTATCTGCCCCGATTTCTCCGGGGAGAAGTGAACCCGTTCGGGTCCTGGACCGCCCACGTGGACTCCTGGATGGATGCGAAAGATAAAGGTTACGCAGAGGTTTTGCTGGTGCGCTTTGACGAAATGCGCAGCCGGCCCGAAGACTCGCTCGCAGACATGATGGCGTTTCTCAACGTGCCGGTCGAACGCGAGACCATCCGCCGGGCGGTGGCCAACAATTCCGTGGAGAAGATGCGGGACAAAGAGAAAGTGAACCCGCAAAAGGCTTCGGCCAAGGGACGTTTTATCCGCAGCGGCGCGGTCGGCGGCTGGCGCGATAGATTTACGGAAACCCAGGCAGAGCTCGTAGAGCAGTACGCAGGCAGCGTTTTGGCCCGCATCGGATTTGCTGAGGTCGAGTCGCTGAGTCGATAAGAACGTACCTGCCTTGCTGAGAACGCGGTTCCCCCTGATTCGGAAGAGAGAGGAAAAACAATCTTTAGTAACCATGCGGTGGTTACCGCCCCGAATGACTTGTCAGAATTCGAAATAGGGCAGAACGACTCCTTGACACCTCATGGGGTGGCTGGCATATTGGAACCATTGCTTGGGCTTGTTTGATCTCCTCCTTCATGCGACTCACGTTTCGTCTCAGCATTTTGCACGGCAACTTCCTCCAATAGAGGGACTCAGCCAGCTCTAAAAGCCCCCAACACTATCCATCGCGCGGCGAACGTGCGATGTCGACCTAGAACACGGAAAGAGATTCACCCGAAATGATGCCGCTGCAGGTAGAACGAACAACTCAGACTTCTGGCATTTCATTGAAGAAGAAAATTATCTTCTCTTTGATCTCCTGGGTATTTCTGATGTTCGTTCTGGCTTGCATCGGGGAAGTTTTCTTGCGCGTGGCGCCGATGGGAAAGTTTCAGAGTTCTCCCTTTCGCCAGTATGACCCGAATATTGGGATCGCGCTGGTTCCCAACAAGACGATTCATCACAACAAGGGTTGCTTTCAGGGACTGGTCGAAACCAACAGCTTTGGTATGCGCGACCACCAGCGTACATTGGATAAGCCTCCCGGTGTGTTCCGCATCGCCATGCTGGGAGACTCCGTGATCGAAGGGGTTCACGTCCAGCCGGACGAAGTCGTCAACATCCAGCTGGAGAAAATTCTTCGGGCAAAGGGTTACAACGCGGAAGTTCTGAACTTCGGAGTTGAAGGAATTGGCACCACGCAGGAGCTTTTGATTTACCAGGAGAAAGTGCGGCAGTTCCATCCTGACCTGGTGCTGCTGACTTTTACTTCGAACGATGTGATGAATAACTCGTCCATCATTCAGCCGGAGGTTTATGGAATCCAAACCTGGTACGCGCCTTATTACGACCTCGCTCCAGATGGAAGTCTGATTTTTCGTCCAGTGCAGAAGCGATGGTTTAACGGGCCCCGAACCTGGCTCGAGAATCACTCCGTGCTCCTCTATTACTTGGAGCGGATTTGGTTCAGCATCGACTACGCTCCCACCAAATGGGATGGAATCCCGGTTTTCTACGGCTCCTATGGAGATCCCCTGAGTCCTGACTGGACCAAGGCCTGGCAGGTTACCGACAAAGTTATGGGGTTGACCAGGAAAACCGTCGAGGCGGACGGAGCGAAGTTCATGGCAGTTGCGTGGGCAGATTTTTGGGAAGTGGATCCGAATTGGCGCCCCCGGCTGGAAAAAGAGATTGGCACAAAACTCCCGCCGGAGTTTAATCCCCCAAGGGCACATGAGCGTCTGGAAGAGATCTATCGGAAGAACGGAATTACCTACGACTTTCTTACGTCGTACATGCAGAGCTATCGCGATGAACATCATCTGCAATGGCCCTATTTTTCGTACACATGCAATCCCCACTACAGCGCGCTAGGGCATGCCGTCGTAGCCCAGGGGATTTTCGAGAAACTGCAGCAACACGGAATGCTTCCGCCGCTCGCGGGTGGTGCGGCTTCCATCGCAACCGTGCAGTAAGCGCTCCGGCAGTTTGTCATATGAATTCGAAGGAGAGATCATGAAATTCATACAAAGTACAGTTCGACGCTTTGGTATCGCGGGCGAGCTGCTTTCATTCTTCGTGGGCAACAAGCGTTGGTGGCTGCTGCCTGTGATTTTGAGCCTCTTCCTTTTGGGAGCGCTCATTGTAGTGGCGCAGAGTTCAGCTATCGCTCCATTCATCTACACGTTGTTCTAGGAGAAAAAATGCTGAAGGCGCTAAAGAGTCTGTGGGAGGGCTGGAAGAAAATTGCGCATAAGATTGGCAATTTCCAGGCCCGCGTCCTGCTGACGGTCTTCTATGCGGTGCTGGTCCTGCCATTTGGACTGGCTGCCCGCCTATTCTCGGATCCGTTGCGCATCAAGAAGCGTCCGACCGAATGGCTGGATCACCCCGACGAGCCCGCGGATATGGCGTGGGCCAGAAAGCAATAACCTTGTACATTCTAGGAATTTCCTGTTACTACCACGACGCAGCGGCGGTGCTGTTGCGGGATGGCCAATTGGTGGCGGCTGCGGAAGAAGAACGCTTCACGCGGATTAAACACGATTTCAACTTTCCCAAGCAAGCCATTAAGTTCTGCCTGGACCAGGCGGGAATTCAGGGCAGCGATCTAGACTACGTGGTCTTCTTCGAGAAGCCGTTTCGCAAACTGGACCGCATCCTCATGTCGGTGCTGCAGACCTACCCGCAGTCGTGGAAGGTCTTCCGCGAGTCCATGGTTACCTGGATCGTCGACAAGCTCTGGGTAGCCTCGACGTTGCAAATGGAATTGGGAGTCAGCAAGGACAAGATTCTTTTCAGCGAACATCACCTTTCCCATGCTGCCAGCGCGTATCTGTGTTCGCCTTTCGACGAGGCAGCGATCCTCACCGTCGACGGAGTCGGTGAGTGGATCACCGCGACCTGCGGCGTAGGGCGGGGAAACGAAATCAAGCTGACCAAGCAGATCGACTTTCCGCACTCGATCGGATTACTCTACAGCGCGTTCACCGCTTTTCTCGGCTTCGAAGTAAATGAAGGCGAGTACAAAGTGATGGGCATGTCGTCGTACGGCCAGCCTCGCTATGTCGACAAAGTGTGGAAGATGGTTCACCAGAACCAGGATGGATCGTTCGCCCTGGACATGGACTACTTCAGTTTCCATCATTCGACCGACCGGACGTACAGCCGGAAATTCTCCGCCCTGTTCGGCGAGCCGCGCCCGCCAAAGATGCTGTTCTTCACGGAAGGCACGGGCTTTCCGCAGTATTTTGGAACTCCGCCGGCCAACTTCAAAGAACTCTCGGATCAGAATCAGCACTATGCCGATATCGCAGCCAGCATTCAGAAGGTGACGGAAGAGCTGCTGCTGGGCATGGCGAGGAATCTTCACAAAACCACGGGTCTCAAGAAACTGTGCATGGCCGGCGGTGTTGCGCTGAACAGCGTGGCCAATACCCGCATCCTGAACGAAACTCCGTTCGAAGAGCTATACATTCAGCCCGCGGCCGGGGACGGAGGCGGTGCGCTAGGTGCAGCCTTGTGGGTGCACAACACTCTGCTGGGCAAGCCGCGCAACTTCACCATGCAGCACGCGTATTGGGGACGGTCGAACTCCGATAGTGAAATCGGAGACTTCCTCAAGCAAAACAATATTCCGCACACCCACTTCGATTGCCAGGATGCGCTGCTCGATCAAGTGGTGGAACGCCTGACCAGCGGCAAGGTTGTTGGGTGGGCGCAAGGCCGTTTCGAGTGGGGTCCTCGAGCCCTCGGCAGTCGGTCGATTTTGGCCGATCCGCGCAATCCGAACATGAAGGACATCGTAAACTCGAAGATCAAGTTTCGCGAGCCTTACCGTCCGTTCGCGCCCTCAGTCCTGGCCGAGTGCGCGGAAAAATATTTCGTACTGCCGAACGCCGCGCAGAAAAATCCCGCGCGTTACATGTTGTACGTCGTGCCCGTCCGCGAAGAACAGAAGTCCAATCTGCCTGCGATCACGCACGTCGATGGAACAGGTCGTTTGCAGACCGTTTTCCGCGAGCATAGTCCGCGTTATTACTCGTTGATCGAGCGCTTCGGCGAGTCCACGGGTGTTCCCATCGTGCTCAACACTTCGTTCAATTTGAAGGGTGAGCCCATCGTGAATACCCCAGCGAACGCGTTCAGCACATTCTCCAAGAGTGGTATGGATTCTCTGATTCTGGAAAACTTCATCCTCGACAAGTCGGAGACCTAATTCGGTCATCGTTTCTACAGTGATGAAAATGCACGACACCATGACAACGACTGAACCCGCTGAGGCGAAGAATCGCAAGCCCAGCATCCCCAGTTTTCGCGTGCTGGGAGTTCGGGTCAACGCGGTGCAAATTCCCGACATCATCGCCGTCATCGAACGGTGGGTGCGGGACCGGGATGCTACCAACTACATTGCGGTTACCGGAATGCATGGAGTCGCCGAGTCCAGGAATGATCCCCGCTTTCGCGACATCCTCGATGCTGCCGGCCTGGTGATCCCCGATGGCATGCCTCTGGTGTGGCTTGGCCGCCTGCAGGGACATGACGAATTAGAGCGCCGGACACCTGGTTCAGAAGTGATGGAGGCGTTCTTTCGAGCGACCGGTTCGAAGTACAGCCATTTCTTCTACGGCGGTGTTCCCGGTATAGCCGATCTGTTGGCGAGGACGGAGCACGAACGGCACGGAATCCGGGTTGTGGGAACCTACTGCCCGCCCTTTCGCCCGCTTACGGACGCCGAAGAGAAAGAAGTGCAGTCCATTGTCCGCGCGGCTAATCCCGATATTCTCTGGGTTGGCCTCAGCACTCCGAAACAAGAGAAGTGGATGTACGAACACCGGGACAAACTACAGGTGCCGGTGATGTTAGGCGTGGGTGCAGCGTTCGACATGAACACCGGTCGGCTGAGGCGCGCTCCACTGTGGATGCAAAATAGCGGACTCGAGTGGCTCTTCCGACTGGTGATTGAGCCGCGCCGCTTGTGGCGCCGATATCTCATCGAGGGTTCCCGGTTTGCATGGGCGGTGTGGCTCGAGCACATCCTTCCGCGGATATTTCGGAGACCGGTACAAGATCAGGCTCAGATTTCAGAATGATCGCAAGTACTTGCAAAAATGAATTGCAGTTGATTCAGATTTCTTAAATCAGTCAGGAGGCTATGGGGATGGGCAGACAGAAGCGGATTTTGGTAACGGGGGCGGGAGGATTCATTGGGCATCATCTCGTAAAAAGACTGAAGAGGGATGGCCACTGGGTACGGGGCGCCGACATTAAATATCCCGAATATGAATCCAGCGCAGCGGATCAGTTCGAGATTCTGGATCTTCGTAAGGTCGAGAATTGCGAAACGGCAACCCGTGATGGCATCGATGAAGTCTACAACCTCGCGGCCGACATGGGCGGTATTGGCTACATCACCGCGTTCCATGCCGATATCAGCCGCAACAATATTCTCATCAACGCCCACATGCTCGAAGCCGCCCGGCAAAACGGCGTGAAGCGCTTCCTGTTTTCTTCCTCTGCCTGCGTCTACAACCAGGCAAAACAGAAGGACCCCAACGTCACTGCTTTGCGCGAGGAAGATGCCTACCCTGCCGATCCCGAGCCTGGGTACGGATGGGAAAAACTGTTTGCCGAGGAGCTTTGCCGCTACTACTACAAAGATTACGGTTTCGAAACCTCGATCGTGCGTTTCCACAACGTTTATGGTTCGCTCGGAACTTACGAAGGCGGAAAAGAGAAGGCGCCCGCAGCCATCAGCCGCAAAGTTGCTTTGGCTCAAAGTGGCGATGAGATCGAAGTTTGGGGTGATGGTGAGCAGACGCGTTCGTTCATGCACGTCGACGATTGCGTCGAGGGCCTGATTCGCCTTATGGCTTCCGGTTATCGCGAGCCGCTGAATCTCGGCACCGATGAACTGGTCACGATCAACGAGTTGGTCGACCTGGTTGCCAAGGTAGCTGGCAAGAAAATCAACAAACGGCACAACCTCACCGGACCACAAGGTGTGCGTGGCCGCAACAGCGATAACACGCGCTTGCGCGAGGTGTTGGGTTGGGAGCCGTCCATCCGCCTGGAGCAAGGTTTGGCGAACACTTATCCGTGGATTGCCTCCCAAGTGCAACAGGCCGTTACCGCTGACGCAAAATGATGAGTTGGCTGGATTCCTATATGTCGAGTACTGCCGAGTCCGGACCTCTGTTCGTTATAGGAATGTGGCGCTCCGGAACCTCGCTGCTCTACACTCTGCTTAATCAGCATCCGCAGATCGCTCTCATGTACGAGGGCGATCTGCCGCTTTTGCGTCCGCTTTTTTCCCGCAAAGGCAGCAAGAAAGACTGGTTGGCAAGATGGGAATTTTGGAATTCCGCTCTTAGCCGTCACCACATCCGCCCCGATAAAATCCCAGCGATCGTTCCTGACCTCCCTACCGGTGCGATGGCGGTTTGGAAGGAGTACGCCGGCCCAGCTGCGGTCTTCGGAGAAAAATCGCCGGACTACTTCGATTCCTTGCAGACGTTGGCGCGCGAATTTTCCGGAGCCCGCTTCATTATCATCTGGAGAAATCCAGCGGACATTTGCCGCAGCATTATCCGGGCGCGCAAGGGCTCTTCGTTTTTTTCCAAACCCGGAATTGCGCACAGAGCAATCCTTGGCTGTCACAAGCTAAAGCAAGAGTGCGATGCGTTGTTGGCCCAGAAGATTCCCGTGCACCAGATTCAATACGAAGAAATGGTTCAGAATTCAACCAGGGTGATGACCGGCGCGTGTGATTTTCTCGGGATACCCTTCGATTCCAGGATGTGTTCTCTGCACGGTTCTGACCGTTCTGCAATCTATGAAGGTTCTCACCACGAATTGGTCAAGCAGGAAGAAATCTTGGCATCCACCAAGCGCGAGGAAGTTTTGCCACCGCACCTGAAGCGGAAAATTGATCGCTACGTTAGCTACTGGAAGAAGCGATACGGCGGTACGTGGCCGCAGTACCCGGAATCACAGCGATCGGTTTCCGGATATCCCGGCGCAGCCCAGAGGTTTCTGGATGATCTACTGTTCCGCAGTTTGCGGATACTGGATGGATTCACCGCGCTTGTGTACTGCTATGCTCCGATCAGCTGGCTGGATCGATACCGCTCGTTCAAGCGCCGGCGTTATCAGAGTGCTGACGCCAAGCAACCGCCATCAGCCCAGCCTGCCCCAAACGCAGAGTCGCTGCGGCGGGTAGAAGTATCGGGATTGAAGTAAGTCTTCTGCCGATATGCGCATCCTCGGATTATCGTCGTTTACCCACGACACCTCAGCTGCGTTGCTGGAGGATGGCGTAGTTCGCGCCGCGGTGGAAGAAAGCAAGCTCCTGCGCACGAAGAGCACGAGCGGCCTGCCGGATGCCGCCATTCAATTCTGTTTGCGAAGCGCTGGCGTGAGCTGGCGCGATCTAGATTACTTGGCCGTCTCCAGTCGTCCCTTGCAAGGGTGGCTTCGCCGATCCTTGGCAGGCGCAAGAATTTTCCCCTTCTCGCCAATAGCGGCCGCATATTGCCAGGTCAGTGAGATCGGCCGTGTGGCGCGTGATTTGGGTAACCTTCGCCTTCTGCGGCATCCCAACGAAGTAGATGCTGCAAAAGTTGTCCAGTTCGAGCATCATCTCTGCCATGCCGCGAATGCCTTTTTTCTGTCGCCGTTTGACCGTGCCCTGATTCTTACCATGGACGAAGAAGGCGATGGCAGGTCTGCCATGCTCGCTGTGGGCACGGGAAGCCGCATTCGACCCATGCGGAGCATGCAATATCCGCATTCTCTAGCTTGGCTCTATTCGCAGGTTACCGGCCTTCTCGGATTCACTCCGCATGCCGATGAGCACAAGACGCAGTGGCTCAGCCTCGAGGGCAAGCCGGAATATCGCGACGTTTTTCACGACATGTTGCGTAAGAGCGCCGATGGTTTGCCCCGCATTGATCCCAGCTACCTTAGCCATGGAGCGGGTGGGCATTTTGTACTGTCATCGAAGTTTCGTCGACGAATCGGAATTGCGGACCCAGACCATTCATTGAGCGACGAGCAGCGGCGCGCCTTGGCCGCAACTGTTCAGCAAGTCTGTACTGAGATCGTTATCGCAAGCGTAGAGAAATTTCGCAAGCAGCAGGGAATCGATGCGGTTTGTCTTGCCGGTGGTTTATATCAGAATCCACTGCTGGTTCACGCGCTCGAACAAAGTCTGGGACTGAATCAAGTTTTTGTGCCGCCTGCTTCTGGAAACGCTGGATGCTCGCTGGGCGCTGCGCTGCTTCTGCATCATCAGGTGCTAGGAGAACCGCGCACCGAAACCTGTAACAGCGTCTACCTCGGACCTTCGTACAGGCGGCCCGAGATCAAAGATATCCTGGACAACTGCAAGGCGCGTGCGTCGTTGCAGACGACTGAGGAGCGCAGGTCCGACGCTGTGGTGGAGCTTCTGCAAGCGGGCAAGATCATCGCATGGTTTCAGGGTGCCGCGGAATTCGGTCCGCGCGCGCTTGGCAACCGCAGTGTCCTGGCTTCTCCATGGGCTCCGTACGTCAAAGAAAATCTCAACGACTTTATCAAGCATCGAGAATGGTTCCGGCCCTTTGCCCTGTCGGTTCCCGAGGAGGATGCACCGAACTATTTCGAGTGTTCTCGTCTTTGCCGCTCGATGAGTTCGATGGCGCGAGTGCGTCCCGACGTACAGTGCCTGCCGGAGGCATTTGTGCTTCCGGGAAACATTGTTCGCCTGCATCTAGTGGAGAGGCGCGTCAACCCGGAGCTATGGGGCTTGCTGAAACATTTTGGCTTGTATGCTCCGGCGCCGATCCTTATCAATACATCGTTCAATCTTTTCGGCGAACCGCTGGTCGTGAGTCCTCTCGATGCGATTCGAAGCTATCACTGCTCCGGTATCGACGCTTTGATGATCAATAATTTTCTGCTGTCCAAGGTTCCATTCCAAAGTCGAGCTAAAACGCTGGAGTATTCCGGCGCAAAG
>Ga0209040_10000070_pt1 | contig 59445 bp, 57 predicted proteins | sample BogFormECP12_OM3_FD_188240 | JGI IMG/M metagenome (GOLD analysis project Ga0209040, IMG submission 188240) | Bog forest soil microbial communities from Calvert Island, British Columbia, Canada - ECP12_OM3 (SPAdes) (version 2) | ecosystem: Environmental > Aquatic > Freshwater > Wetlands > Bog ... | reverse complement strand
GAAATCGACCACGGTCCTGTCGTTGCGGGCATTCCTGCAAACACCGCACGCCCGGATGCCGGATCTGCACCTGAGCCGCGACGAGATCGACGATCTTGCTGGCTATATCCTCAGCCTGCGGCGCAGGTGACGCCGCGCCCTCGTGCACCATGACGGTGGGAGGGGGGTGCCGATGGGGTATCGCTTCCGGCCGTCGGTACTATGCCAGCGAACCTGTCCGACGACGGCTTCGGGTGGATAGCAGCCGTTCGGCTTTAACTGTCCGAACGGCGGCATTGCCTTACGCACTGCAAGGTAAGGCCGCCGCAAAACGGCATACCGATTTACGGAAAGCGTCAATTTCGTGGCGTCTGGCGTTGCAGAGAATTCCTCTCATTATTGCGGGTAATCGAAGGTGAACTCCTGAGTGAACGGTGACCACCATTGCGGGACGCCCGTCTCGTGGTCCGTGTGGCGATAGAACCCGTTGGTTTCTGGAGGTGTGAAGCGATACGCGACCTGGTACTTTCCCGGCCCATTCATCCTCACGTTTTCGGCGTAGTGCGGCCCGTCCTTGGCCGTCATGGGTTTGAGAGCGCCACTCGCCTTCCAGTCAGTGCCCAGCTTCTCAAGCGTGTAGGTGATCGTCAGATAGGGCACCCAGGCCCCGTCCGGGTAGCCGTACACGTTGTCCGCTGTGGCATGCACATCAGCTTCAAGGTGAATGACGTCCGGTCCCGCTATCGGCATGCCTGGCGTCATCGGAGACATCTCAATGCCGGCGAGATAGTTGGCCACGATCTCCATGTCGTATTGATGCACGGGTCCACCCACGAAGTACTCCTTGGTCGGAGCCGGGTGTGGGAGCCCGAGCATAACCAAACTCGCTGCCGCGAGGACAAATCCCTTCATTTCTGTCTCCTTCAGAACGGGCGATGCTGGGCGGCGCCGCGGGCCAGCGCAGGTGACCCCGAATTCGATCGGTTCCTTTGGACGAGCCAGGTACCGATAAGCAGCGTCGCCAGAGTGGTGATGTAGGCTGCCATCTGCACTCCCATCGGCCGGTCCGAGTAGCCGATCAGGGCGCGCAGCGCGCGGCCGGCCAGACTGTCCTGTGACAGCAACCAGGAGGTATCCCACAGCTGGTAACCCCAGGCAGGGATCAGATCCGCGCCGGCGAGCACAGCCGCCGCCTGCCCGGCCATCCCGGCCGCGAGAAGGGCGATGAGCCAGCTTGTTACCGCGAACAGCCGGTGGAGAGGTATCGCGAGGAGACCGCGGTAGAGCAACCACGCGACGACCGCGCCGAGGCTAACGCCAAACCCGCCGCCAACGAGGAGTGGGATCGGCCCCTCATTGCTGGAAACGGCAATCCCGTAAAGGAACAACACCACCTCAGCGCCTTCGCGCAGCACCGCGACGGCGACCACCACACCCATGGCGAACAGCGACTTCCGGCCAAGGGCGACCGCGTAGCCCATGGCCTTCATTTCCTGTGCGATCTCACGGCCATGACCGGCCATCCAGATCTGATGCCAACCCAACATCACGACCGCCACAACAAGAATGCTCGCGGTGAACACTTCCTGGCCGACGCCGGCGAGTGCGCTGGAAAGCGCGCCCGCGAACGTCGCGACGAGCATCGCACCAAACATTCCGGCGCAAATTCCACCTGCCACCCAAGCTCCGCGGCCCCGAATGCGTTGGGTGGCGGCGAGTACGATGCCGACAATGAGCCCGGCCTCGAGGACTTCGCGAAAAACAATCAGCAGACTTGCGAGCATCACTAGTTCTTCTTCTCAACGGCGGTGAGGGTTCCGATCGCCGTGTCCGGGTGATAGTCATCAAAAAACTTGTAGGTGCCCGGCTTCAGGGGACCGGCCATCACCGAGATCGTGCCGCCGGCGACGACGATCTTCTCCACCCGCAGCTCTCTGCTCTCGAACTCGCTCGGCGTGGCGTCCAGGTTCGATACCTTGATCTGGAAGCGCTCACCCGCCGGCGCGGTCACCTGGTCGGGCGTGAACCGATGCTCCTTGATGGTTAGCGTGATTGGTTCCCCCGCCAGCGATGGCAGCAGCGGCAGGGTCGAAGCGCAGACCGCGAGGGCAAGGAGTGCGGTCATATGCGTCCGTTTGGTCATCGCGTCATTCCCGGATCGGCGTCGGAGGACTTGTAGATGAGAATGACTCTCATTATCAAGTCCCGAAATCGCGCTGGCCTCGGGCCGGTGCCCCCACGGATAGGCGCATGGCGGACCCGAGCATCTTCGATCCCATCCGGATCCCGGCCCAAACCCTGATCGCGCTGGACTGGCGGCCCTACCATTTCGCGCTACAGCCGTACCACTACCTGGTCCGCACAGCGCACATCCTGTCGATGGCCCTGTTCTTCGGCGCCATCGCTCTACTCGACCTGCGGTTGATGGGCTGGCTGCGGAGAGTGCCGGTGAATCCGTTCGCCGAGCGCGTGCTGCCCTGGTTCTACCTCACCTTTGCAGTGACCGCCGTGACTGGCGTGGCGCTGTTCCTTTACGATCCGCTGCATGCCGGGTCGCGGGCCTACTGGACCCCCAAGCTGATCGCTGTCACGCTCGGACTGGCGAATGCGGTCCTGTTCAACAGGACTGCCTACATCGCGGCCCTGGCCTCTGAGGACCGGATGCCAATATTGGCCCACGTCGCAGGGGCGCTCTCTCTGGTCTTCTGGAGCACGGCGCTTGTCTTCGCGTGCCTGAACACGGAGGCAATGCCAAATGTGTTGTTGCGTTAGGGTGCCGACTGAGAGTCCGACCTCGGCCAGGTGAGTGAGCGTCCAGGGTTACACCCCTCTCGGCTTGCGCAAGTGACTACCAGTCGAAGGTTTCGAGCGCGTGGCGACAAGCTCGGGAACCGGGCGCTCCGACCTGCGACGACGTGCAAGTGGCATCGCATGCGCAAGGCGATCGAACCACAAATACACGACCGGTGTCGTGTAGAGCGTCAGTACCTGCGACACCATCAATCCACCAACGATGGCGATGCCCAGCGGACGGCGCAACTCGGCGCCGGCGCCGGTCCCGATTGCCAGCGGCAGCGCACCGAGCAGGGCCGCCATCGTCGTCATCATGATGGGACGAAACCGCAGCAGGCAGCCTTGCCGGATCGCCTCGGTTGGCGGCAACCCATGCTGGCGCTCGGCGGTGAGCGCGAAATCGATCATCATGATGGCGTTCTTCTTGACGATGCCGATCAGCAGGATGATGCCGATCATGCCCATGATGGACAGGTCCAGCCCGCAGACGATCAGTGCGAGCAATGCCCCGACGCCCGCGGATGGCAATGTCGAGATGATGGTCAGTGGATGAACGACACTTTCATACAGTATGCCGAGTACGATGTACACCGCGATCACCGCGGCCAGGATCAGCCACGGTTGATTGGTCAGCGCGCTCTGGAACACCTGCGCCGTGCCCTGGAACGTCGCGATCACTGTGTCGGGCTTGCCAATCGTCTCCTCCGCTGCCCGGATCGCAGTGACCGCGTCGCCGAGCGCATAGCCCGGCGCGACGTTGAACGATATTGTCACCGACGGGAACAGCCCCTGGTGGTTGATCGACACCGGCGAGACACCGTCCTCGACCTCCGCCAGCAGGCTGAGCGGTACCAGCTGGCCGGAGGTGGGGGAACGCACATACAGACGCTTAAGCGCATCGGTAGATAACTGAAACCGCGGTTCGACCTCCTCCACCACGTGATACTGGTTGAGCTGCGTGTACAACGTCGCGATCTGACGTTGGCCGAATGCATCATACAGCACATCGTCGATCGCCTGCGCGGTAATGCCAAGTCGGGACGCGGTATCCCGATAGATCCGCAGCGTGGCACTTGTGGCCGACGCCTGTGCATCCGATGTGACGTCCCGAAGTTCGGGCAACGCGCCGAGCTTGTTCATGATGACATCAGACCATCTGCTGAGTTCGGTAACATCAGCATCCTGCAGGGTGTACTGGTACTGCGTCGCGCTGATCCGGCCACCGACCTGGATGTCCTGGCGCACCTGCATGTAGAGTGCGATGCCTTCGACGCCCGCCACCTTCTGCTTCAGCCGCGCCATGACCTGCGTGGCGGTTGAACTCCGGGCGGCGAACGGCTTCAGATTGATCAGCATCCGACCCTGGCTGAGCGTCCCACTCTCGCCGATCCAGTAGTACACATTGTCCACGTCGGAATCGGCCATCACGATGCGACCGAGACGTTGAATCCGGTCGGCCATGGCGTCGAACGAGATGTCGGGCGCGGCCTTGGCCACGCCGATGATCAGGCCGGTGTCCTGTTCCGGAAACAGGCCTTTCGGTGCCACGGTATATAGCCAGAGCGTGCCCGCGAGCGTCGCCAACATGACACCCAGCGTCAGTCGCGGATGTCGCAGCACAACATCGAGCCCGTTGGCGTAACGGCGAAGCAGCTCATCGAATGCCCGCTGCGACAGGCGATACAGTCTGCCATGCGTCATGGTCGACTGCTTGCCGAGCAGCCAGGCACACAGCATCGGCGTCATGGTCAGCGAGATGACGCCGGACACCGCGACCGCCACGCCGACGCACACCGCGAACTCGCGGAACAGCCGGCCGATGATGCCGCCCATCAACAGCACCGGGATGAACACCGCGATCAGCGACACCGTCATCGACACGATGGTGAAGCCGATCTCGCGCGCGCCCGCGATAGCGGCTTCCAGCCTGGACTGGCCCAGCTCCAGATGACGTGTCGTGTTCTCGATCACCACGATCGCATCATCGACGACAAAACCGACCGCGATGGTCAGCCCCATCAGCGACACGTTGTCCAGACTGTAGCCAAGCAGATACATGACCGCGAAGGTCGTGATCAGCGACATCGGGATTGTCAGGCTCGGGATCAGCGTCGTGCGTGGATCGCGCAGGAAGGCGAAGATCACCAGCACGACCAGGACCACTGTTATCAGCATCGTGATCTGCACGCCGTCAACCGATGCGCGGATGGTCTGCGTCCGGTCGCCCACGACGCTGAGTTTTGCCGCAGGAGGCAGCGAGGCGGTCAGCGCCGGAAGCCGCTCCTTGATCCGCCGGATCGTATCGACAACGTTGAAACCAGGTAGCTTGTGAACGTCAATGATCACCGCGCGCCTGTCCTGCAGCCACGCCGCCTCGTGGATGTCCTCGGGCGCATCCACGGCGGTGCCGACGTCGGACAGGCGGATCGGTGCGCCATTTCGGTAAGTGAGGATAAGCGACTTGTAGGCCGCAGCCTGCATGAGTTGGTCGGTGGCGTTCAGCACGACCGATCGATGCGGACCGCTGAGCGTGCCCTTGGGCGCGTTCAAAGTCTGCGTGCCGATCGCGGCGCGCACGTCCTCGAGCGTCAAACCCAGCGCAGCCAACCGGTTGGGATCGAGCCGCACGCGAACCGCTGGACGGAGCTGGCCGTGAAAATCCACCAGGCCGACGCCGCGCATCTGCGCGATCTGGGGGGCGATGAAGTCCTCGGCGTAGCGGTCCACCTCGGTCAGCGGCAGTGTGTCCGAGGTGAGCGCGAGCGACAGGATGGTGAAGTCGGCAGGGTTGCTTTTCTCATAGGTTGGCGGGTTCGGCAGGTTCTTCGGCAGCGAACCGCCGGCGGCGTTGATTGCCGGCTGCACGTCCTGCGCGGCGGCGTCGATGTTGCGGTCGAGGTCGAACTGCAACGTTATCTGCGTCAGGCCGAGCGAGCTGGACGAGGTCATCTGGGCGAGACCGGAAATGTCGGAGAACGCTCGTTCGAGAGGTGTGGCGACCGACGAAGCCATGATGTCGGCGCTGGCGCCAGGAAGCCGCGCCTCGACCTGGATGGTGGGGAAATCGACCTGTGGCAAAGGCGCGACCGGAAGGGAGAAATACGCGACCGTCCCAACCAGAACCATGCCGATCGCCAGAAGCGACGTGCCGATCCGCCGACCGATGAAGATTTCGGAGAAACTCATCGCGCTTGCCTCGCATCGCTTCGGGACATTCTTGTTCCCCCGTCTAGAGGCCTTTCAGGCGTTCATCACGACGCCAAAGGTAATAGCCGGAATTCTACCAGATCATCTGCCACTGCTGCCAAGTGCCGGTGCCCCCCTTGCCGCGGCGACTAGGCACTCCCACCACTACGACCTCGGTCCCGTCGCCGTTGACTCGTGACCCTGTAGTCGTCATCGACCAAGCTCGGGCACCTTGCGGACGCACCCATCCATCGGCGAGGGGCTGGGCCGGCTGATCAGGTTGAAGGCCGCTGCCTTCAACTGGAACATCCAGCCCACGCGCGCCAGGCCGCGACGTTCGCTGAGGTTCTGCGCGGCGCTGGATCGCACCCGGCCGGGCCTGCCTCCGATGTTCCGCCGCAGCGGAACTATGACGCTGCTCACCCTGCCCGGGTCGATAAGGTCGCTGCCAGCGCCTTGCTGACTGCGATCGGCAATCCGCACACCATATGGCGGCAGACATAGGCAGCGGCGCCATTGCTCCCGGCTGATTTGCCGAACGCCGGATGGCCGGCCGGTAGCGAATCCGGCATTGGCGCTCGCAGCACGACGACCGTGGGGTCCGCCGAGGCGAGCGCCGTTGCCGCCAGCGCCTGCGCGAGCGGATGCTGCGGATCGCCCGCGATCACGACCGTTGCCGCCTCCTCCAGCAGATCGGCCGATGCCAGCAGCGTCGGCATTGCGGCCAACTGACCGGGGTTGCCGGTGAAGGCCCGCAGCAGCGCCTCGCACCGCTCGCGCCACGCAACATCGCCGGTCAGGTGCCAGAGCCGGGCGAACACCTCCGCCAGCAGCCCATTCCCCGCCGGCGTCGCATTGTCCGCGGCCGTGCGCGGCCGGGCCAGCGGTACGTCCGCCGCATCGGCCGCCGTGGTGAAGTACCCACCGTGCCCATCCGCGAATGCCGTCTGTGCCGCCTCCGCCAGCCGGATCGCTTCCGATAACCGCCGCTGTTCGCCGGTCGCCTCGAACAACGCCAGCGACGCCCGCGCCATCGCGGCCTGATCGTCCAGCAGCCCCGCCGCCGTCACCCGACCGAGCCGCCAGGCGTGCTGCACCCGCCCATCCGGCGCCGACATCTCGGCCAGGATGAAGTCCTGCGCCTCCCCGGCGCATGCCAACCACTCTGGCCGACCGAACACAACGGCGGCGCGCGCCAGCGCCGCGATCGCCAGGCCGTTCCAGTCCGCCAGCACCTTGTCGTCGCGCCCCGGCCGGACGCGCTTTGCCCGCGCCGCGAACAGCACCGCGCGCGAGTGCGCCAGCGCAGCCTCGTCCTCCGCCGACCCGCCTGGCGTGATCCGGCGCAGGATGGTGTGGCCCTCCCAGTTGCCGCCCGGCGTCACATCGTAGGCGCGTTTGAACGCGGTCGAAGCATCGCCGAGCAGCGCGTCCACTTCCGTCTCGGTCCAGACGTAGAAGCGGCCTTCCTCGCCCTCGCTGTCCGCATCCTCCGAGGCAGCGAACGCGGCACGCCCCGCCATGCGTTCGGCAGTCATGTCGCGGACCATCCAACCGACGGTTTCTTCGGCCCGCTGCGCATACAAAGGGTCCGGCCGATGCGCATGCGCGAGCGCCAGCAGCTCCAGCAACTGCGCGTTGTCGTACAGCATCTTCTCGAAGTGCGGCACCAGCCAGATCGCGTCGGTGGAGTAGCGGGCGTAACCGCCGCCCAGGTGATCGTAGATGCCGCCTTGAGACATACGTTGCAGCATTAGGTGCAGTGCCTCCTGCCCCTCCGGCGCGCCGGTGCGGAACGCGTTCTGCCACAGAAAGCGGAAGATCGGCGGGTTGGGGAATTTCGGCGCGCCGCGCAGCCCGCCGTGCTCCGGATCGTTCAGCCGCAGCAATGCCGCCGCCACCGCGTCGAGGTGCACCGGCGTCGGCAGATCGCCCGGATTGGCGGTCGACATCCTTGCGAGCGCCTGGCGCAGCGCTGCGGTGTTCTTTGCCACCATCTCATGGTCGGTGCGGTACGCATCCGACACGCCCTGCAGCACCTGGCGGAACGACGGCCGCCCCCAGCGCGGCTCCGGCGGGAAATACGTGCCGCCCCAGAATGGCGCGCCGTCCGGAGCGACGAACATGGTCAACGGCCAGCCGCCCTGCTCGCCCAGCGCGTGCAGCGCCGACATATACAGGTGGTCGATGTCCGGCCGCTCCTCGCGGTCCACCTTGATGTTGACGAACCGCTGGTTCATTAGCGCCGCCGTGTCCGGGTCCTCGAACGACTCGTGCGCCATCACGTGGCACCAGTGGCAGGCGGCGTAGCCGATCGACAGCAGGATCGGCTTTTGCTCCGTTCGCGCTTCCTCCAGCGCCGCTGCGCCCCATGGCCGCCAGTGCACCGGGTTGCCCGCGTGCTGCAGCAGATAGGGCGAGGTCTCGTGGCGGAGCAGGTTTTCCGGCGCGGCCATGGCGTTGCGCTCCTGGGGTGTCGGGGTGACATAGGGAGACATGGACGCCGACACCATCTTTGCCGTCGCCTCGGGGGCCGGGCAGGCGGCGATTGCCGTGATGCGGCTGAGCGGGCCGGCAAGCCGTGCCATGCTGGCCGCGCTGTGCGGTCGCCTTCCCACCCCCCGGCGCGCCTCGTTTCGTCGGTTGCGCGACGCCGAAGGAGCCGAGTTGGATCAGGGAATGGTGGTGTGGCTGCCCGGCCCCGGCAGCTACACCGGCGAGGATGCGGCGGAACTTTACCTGCATGGCGGCCGCGCGGTGCTGATGGGCGTCGCGGACGCGTTGGTTGCGCTTGGCGCCCGGCCGGCGGAGCCAGGCGAATTCACGCGCCGCGCCTTCCTCAACGGCCGGATGGACCTCACCGAGGCCGAGGCGGTGCACGACCTGGTTGCGGCCGAGACGGAGGCGCAGCGGCGCCAGGCGCTACGCCAGCTCGATGGTGCGCTGGGCACACTGTATGGCGGCTGGGCGGACCGGCTGCGGCTGCTCTTGGCGCAGCAGGAGGCGTTGATCGATTTTCCGGACGAGGACCTGCCGCCCCAGGTCGAGGCGCTGGTGGTTGGCGAACTGGACGCGCTGCGCGGCGAGGTGGCGGCACATCTGAACGATGGGCGGCGCGGCGAGCGGCTGCGCGAGGGCCTGGTGTTCGCGGTCACCGGCCGGCCGAATGTCGGCAAGTCGTCGCTGGTGAACGCGCTGGCGGAGCGCGACGTGGCCATCGTTTCGGCGATCGCCGGGACTACGCGCGATGCCTTGGAAACGCGTGTGGTGCTGGGTGGTGTGCCGGTGACGCTGGTGGATACCGCCGGCCTGCGCGACGCGGAGAATGAGATTGAGGCGGAAGGTGTGCGGCGCGCCCGCGCCCGCGCCGCGGCGGCCGACCTGGTGATCAGCGTAAGCGAGGCAGGAACGCCAGCCGAAGACGGCAACGTCCTGGTTGCCAACAAGATCGACCTTGGCGGCGCGGTTCCAGCCGGCGCCATCGGCGTCAGCGCGTTGACCGGTGAAGGCCTCGACACATTGCGCGCGCGGTTGGCCGAAGCGGCGCGGTCGCTGACCGAAAGTGCGGGACCTCCGCCGCTGACCCAGGCCCGTCATCGCGCCGCACTGCTGGAAGCAGCGGCGCGGCTTGCCGGCGCTCAGACCGCGGAACTGTCGGAACTGCGGGCGGAGGACCTGCGCCTGGCGCTGCGAGCGCTCGGACGCATCACCGGCAACGTCGGCGTGGAGGACATCCTCAACACCCTGTTCGCCCGGTTCTGCATCGGCAAGTGACCAACCTCACTGACGACCGCTTGCAACCCGTGGTAGCATCACCGAAACCTCCGGAGAACATCAATGGTCGCATCGCAGCAGCCGGGAATGGGCGCGATACCCTTCGCCGGCGGCGTCACCTTCCGCGTCTGGGCGCCCTTCGCCGCCGCGGTCAACGTCGCCGGCGGCTTCAACAACTGGGATACCCAGGCATCGCCGCTGACCTCCGAGGGCAACGGCTATTGGTCTGCCGACATCGCCGCCGCGGCATTGAACGACCAGTATAAGTTCGTCGTCACCAACCCAACGCTGCCTGGCGCGCTGTGGAAGAACGACCCGCATGCGCTGTCGATGACCAACTCCGCCGGCAACAGCATAGTCGCAACCACGGATTTCGCGTGGCAGGCGCAGGGCTATTCCACGCCGCCCTGGAACGAGATGGTGATCTATGAACTGCATGTCGGGAGTTTCCAGTTCGACCCCGGCAGCCGCAACGGCCGCGGCGACTTCAACACCGTGATCGGCAAACTCGGCTATCTCGCGGATCTCGGCATCAACACGATCCAGGTGATGCCGTCGGACGAATTCCCCGGCTCCAACTCGATGGGGTACAACCCCGCCGCAATTTTCGCGATCGAGGAAAATTACGGAGGCCCCAACGGCTTCCAGGCGTTGGTCGATGCCGCGCACGCGCACGGCATCGCGGTAATCTACGACGTGGTCTACAACCACCTCGGCCCCAGCGACCTCGATCTCTGGCAGTTCGACGGATGGAGCGAGAACGGCGCCGGCGGCATCCACTTCTACAACGACTGGCGTGGCAGCACCCCGTGGGGCGATACGCGCCCCGATTACGGCCGTGGCGAGGTGCGCCAGTTCCTGCGCGACAACGCATTGTTCTGGCTGCAGGAGCATCGCTGCGATGGGCTGCGCTTCGACGCCACCAACTACATCCGCAACGCTGGGGGCAGCAGCGACCCGGGTTCCGACCTGGCCAGCGGCTGGGGCCTGCTGCAATGGATCAACAGCGAAGTTCAGGCGCGCCAGCCCTGGAAGCTCACCATCGCCGAGGACATGCAGGACAATGAGTGGCTGACCAAGCCGCAAGGCGCCGGCGGCGCCGGGTTCGGCGCGCAATGGGGCGCGGGCTTCATGCATACGCTGCGCGGCGCCATCGTCACGCCCGACGACGGCGCCCGCGACATGTGGGCGCTCGCGGCCATGATCGGGCAGCGCTTCAACGCCAACGCATTTCAGCGCGTGCTGTACACGGAGAGCCACGACGAGGACGCCGCATCGAACGGCAAGGCCAGGGTGCCGGAGCTGATCTCGCCCGGCCAGGCGGACAGCTTCTTCGCGCAGAAGCGCTCGACCCTCGGTGCCACGCTGGTGTTCACCGCGCCCGGCATTCCGATGATCTTCATGGGGCAGGAGTTCCTCGAATGGGGCGCGTGGTCGGACGCGATCCCGCTGGACTGGTCGAAGGCCGACCGTTTCGCCGGCATCAGCGCGCTGTATCGCGACCTGATCCGGTTGCGGCGCAACTGGTTCGACAACACAAACGGCCTGCGCGGCCACGAGATCAACGTTCATCACGTCAACAATGCCGACAAGGTCATCGCCTACCATCGCTGGGAGGCCGGTGGCCCGGGCGACGATGTGGTCGTGGTCGCGAACTTCGCCAATCGTGCCTACGATGCCTACCGCATCGGCCTGCCGCGCGGCGGCACCTGGCGCGTGCGCTTCAACAGCGATTGGAGCGGCTACAGCCCGGTCTTCACCAACCACTCGAGCTTCGATCTCGATACTGATGGGCAGGGGGCCGACGGGATGGGGTTCGCGGGATCGGTCGGGCTGGGGCCGTACACGGCGGTGATTTTGTCGCAGGACCGGTGACGGAGGGGCCGTAACGGTGCCGCTGCGTCGGTCCGTGAGATGGGCCGCTTCGAGACCGCCGGGGGAGGCAAGAGCCGCGCCCGGACATGATTCCATTATTCCGCAGCGGATCTTCCTGTCAAAAGTATCGTCAAATTCGGCGCCGGAAACTCTTTTTAGAGAGAGATATCGCCCTGCGCCCGTGTCACAATTGCATCGATCACGCGTTGCGTAGCGAGCGCCGCCTCGCCGGGAATGGCGGGATCGCGCCCTTGCTCGATCGCGTCGAGGAAGTCGCTTAGCACCGCCCGGTGCGCCTCGTGCGAGAAGGCCATGACACTGGCGCCACTGCCGGTGCCGGAACTGTCCGCCAGCACCTCATCGCGTCCATCGACGAATGCCAGACGCAGGTTGCCGCCATCCAGCCGCGCGGTGCCATACGAGCCGATGATGTGCAGCCATTCAGGGCCGCCGGGATACGCGGCGACCGTGGCAACGATCGTTCCCGGCGCACCATTGCCGAGACGCACCAGTGCCGCCGCGTAGTCCTCGGTCTCCATCCGGTGCAGCGAGGTGGTACGCACCTGCGCCGCCTCGACGGTGTCGACGTCGAGCAGCCAGCGGAACAGATCGAGCGAGTGGATCGCCTGGGTGATCAGCACGCCACCGCCGTCGCGTGCCTTCACGCCGCGGCCAGGCTCGTCGTAGTACGATTGCGGCCGCCACCATGGCACGATCATGGTCGCCGCTTGGATCTCGCCGAGCGCGCCGGATCGCAGCACCTGGTGCAGTCGCTGGCTGCCCGAACGAAAGCGATGTTGCAGGCAGATGCCGAGGCGCCGACCGGCGCGACGCCCGGCCGCGATCAGTTGCTCGCCGCGTTCGATCGACACCTCGAGCGGCTTTTCGCACAGCACGTGCTTGCCGGCCGCGAACGCGGCTTCAGCAATCGGCAGATGCGCGTTCGCCGGCGTCAGGACCAGCACCGCATCGACCGCCGGATCGGCGATGGCGCGTGCGACATCGGTAGTGGTGGGAAAGCCATAGCGGTCGGCGACGTCCTGTAGCCGCGTTTCGCTGCTCGCCGCGGCCCACACCACGCGCACGCGGTCGGCGAGATCGACCAGAGCCCGCGCGTGCGGCTGCAGCGCGTTGCCGAGGCCGATGACCGCGATGCCGATCATGGCCGCTTAGCCGTGTAGCGGGTTGCCTGTGCCTGCGCCTGCAACGCGAGCTGGCAGACGTTGAAGGTCTGCCGTTGCGGCATCGCCGTCTCGGTTCGGTTGACGATGTCGTCGAGAAAGTTCCGGTAGTAGGTGACCGGCAGCTTGCTGCAATCGACGTAGCGCGTCGCGGTCTTGTTGGCGACGAACATGTGGTCGGTACCCTCGCGTCCCTCGATGTCGAGGTTCTTGCGCAGCTCCAACGTGCCTTCGGTGCCGACGACGAAAAACCGGCCGTCGCCCCAGGTGGGCAGGCCGTCGGGCGTGAACCAGTCAAGCCGGATGTAACCGCGCACCGACGGCGTGGCCAGCACGAGCTCGGCAAAATCCTCGAAGCCCGGCGGTTCGGTGCCGAACGCGCCGACGCTGCACGACACGATCTCGGCATCGTCCGCCTCGGCGAACGCCAGGAACTGATCGATCGAGTGCGCACCGATATCGTTGATGATGCCGCCATAGGCAGGCGGGTCGAAGAACCATGATGGCCGCAGCGCACGATTCAACCGATGCGGGCCAAGTGACGTGGTGTGCACCAAGCGCCCAAGCTCGCCGGAACGCACGATGCGCAACGCCTCCTGCACCGCCGGCGAGGCGAGCCGCCCGAGGCAGATCGACCAGATGCGGCCAGTCTGCTGAACCGCGCGCTCGACCGCGGCGAGCTGGTCGAGCGTGGTGACGCCGGGCTTATCCACCATCACGTCCTTGCCGCGATGCATCGCCGCGATCGCCAGATCGGCGCGGTCGCAGGGGCGCGCGGCGATCACCACGAAGTCGAACGAGGGGTCTTCCAACAGCCGCTTCGTTTCGGACTCCTGCACGTGCGGGAAACGCTTGCGGAAGCCGGCGAGTACACGCGGATCGGTGGTATCCGGGTTGTAGCCGACGCATTCGGCGCCCCCATCGAGCAGGTCCTGCGTCAGGTCGTAGATGTGGCGGTGATCCAGTCCGATCGCGGCGAAGCGCGGCATGTCGGCCTCCCTCCTCGTCCGGCGCACGCTTGCACCATCTTCCCCGCCTCGCAACCACGGTCCACAATGCGGTCAGCCAACAGGAACCGAGGGGAGAAACACCATGGCAGACCGTTTCGCCGTCATCACCGGCGCGGGCAGCGGCATCGGACGCGCATCGGCGCTGGCGCTGATGAACGACGGCTGGTCGGTGGCACTGGCCGGACGGCGCAAGGAGATGCTGGAGGAGACGGCCGGCATGAAGACCGGTGGTAAGGCACTGGTGGTGCAGACCGACGTGACCGACCCGGCCCAGGTGGACAACCTGTTCGCACAGATCAAGTCGAACTTCGGCCGCATCGACATGCTGTTCAACAACGCTGGCGGCGGCACGCCGACCACGAATTTCGGCGACTTCACCTACGAGATGTGGCAGCGGGTCGTACAGGTGAACCTGAATGCGTCGTTCCTCTGTGCCAACGCGGCGTTTCGCATGATGCGCGACCAGTCGCCGCGCGGCGGGCGGATCATCAACAACGGCTCGATCTCGGCACATGTGCCGCGGGTGGGTTCCTGTGCCTACACCTCGACCAAGCATGCGATCACCGGGTTGACCAGGTCGATCGCACTGGACGGCCGGCAGTTCGACATCTGCTCCTGCCAGATCGACATCGGCAATGCCTCGACGCCGATGACCGCGCGCTCCACCGCCGGGCAGATGCAGCCGCACGGGCAGATGATGGTCGAGCCGCGCATGGACGTGAACCATGTCGGCCAGCAGGTGCTGTTCATGTCGAACCTGCCGCTGGAGTCGAACGTGCAGTTCGTCACCATCATGGCGACGAAGATGCCGTTCATCGGGCGGGGCTGACTTCCGCCTTGCGGTGGCGGCAGGTTTGCGATCCAATGCCCAACTGAAACAGACGCTGGGGGAGGATATCCACATGACCAAACGCGCTGCGGGTGTGGTCGTTCGTATCGTGGCAGTGGCGGCAGTGCTGGCGCTGCCGGGTCTTCGAAGTGCGTGGGCCGGGGGACCGTATGATGGTACTTACCATGGCACACTCACTGGCGGCAGCGCGAATGCCGCGTCTTGCGCCAAGCGAGCGCCGATCCAGATGACGGTGACCGACAGCAAGTTGGAGTATCATCACTTCAGCAACACGGTCATCACGGCACCGGTGGGGGCCGACGGCTCATTCAGCGGTTCCGCGCAAAACCTGTACGCTGGCGGTGGATCAAGAAGTGCTGGGCCGCAGGTGCAGACGCTGAGCGGCAAGATCACCGGTACGGCGATCCAGGCCGAAACCAAGGTGGGCGGCTACTGCACATACGAGCTGGCGCTCACGAAATTCCAGTGAGCGACCTCACGGCGTGCTCCCTCAGCGCGGCAGATCGATCCGCCAGGCCCGGTCCTCGATCGCCTCCACCATCGCGTCGACCATCACGCGCGGCAGGCGCCCCAGCAGCCCGCGGCGCCGGGGGCGGAACACGCGGGATCTCATCCGCTCACCGCCGAGTTTGCGCACCAGGCTGTCGATGTCGGCGAAGCCATCGATCAGTCCTACTTCCAACGCGCGTTCGCCCAGCATGAAGCTGCCATCGAACAACGCTGCCTCGTCGGCCTTCAGCTTGCCGCCGCGCCGCGTGCGCACCCATGCCTTGAAGCGCTCGTGCAGCGTATCGAGCAGTTCCTGCACGAAAGCGATGTCCTCCGGTTTCTCCGGACTGAACGGGTCGAGCCTCCCCTTGTTGGCTCCGGCGGTATAGAGCCGACGCTCGATGCCGAACCGTGCCAGCATGTCGGGAAACCCGAACCCACCGCCGCGCACGCCAATCGACCCCACGATGCTCATCGGATTGGCATGGATTTCGTCCGCGGCGCAGGCGAGCCAGTAGCCGCCCGACGCGCCCACCTCGCGGATCACCGCATGAACCCGCACCTGGTGCTCGTCAGCACGGCGGCGGACCAGCGCGGCAATCAGGTCGGACTGCACCGGCGAACCGCCCGGGCTCTCGATGTCAAGGATCACCGGCCGGCCGCGCGCGGAACGGAAGGCGCGGTCGATCAGCGGCGCCATGGTGCCGATGTTCACCGCACCGGGCCGCGCGGCGATCAGTCCATGCATCTCGACCACGTTGATGCGCGGCCGGCGCCAGAACAGCAGACGGAACGCCATGGATCCTCCGATCGGGCGGGACCATGGCAAGATGGCGCCTGCTGCGCCATACACAACACATGCTTGCGTTGCGTTTCGCCGGCTATCAGCCCGCCCGTTCCGTGCATACCCGTGCACTGCACGCGCTGCGCGACGGCGTCGCAAGGCGCGCCAACGGAGCGTTCGCGATGACCGTAACCGACAGCATCGTCGCCACCGGCCGAAAGGCCGCGGACCTGCTCACCAAGGTGGCAAGCGGTGAACTCGACGGGTGCTACTTCGCCTCGAGCTATCTCGCCGCTCGTGTGCCGGCTCTTGGCGTGTTCGACCAGCCGTTCCAGGCCGGCTCACGCGAGCAGGTATTGGCCGCCCTGGATGGCGACGTCGGAGCGGCGCTTGCCGAGCAGGTGGCGGCCGCGACGGAGTTTCGCGTGCTAGGCTGGTGGGACAACGGCATCCGCCATATCAGCAACGCCGTGCGGCCGATCCGCACGCCGGCCGACTGCGTCGGCCTGCGCCTTCGCACGCTCGACAATGCGCAGCACCAGGCCACGTTCCGCCGGCTCGGCTTCCGGCCGATGTTCATCGATGTCGCCGACCTGCCGCGCGCGGTGGCGGAACGGACAGTCGATGCACAGGAGAACCCGCTCACCAACCTGGTGAACTTCAACCTGCAGACGTATCACAAGCATGTCAGCCTGACCGGGCATTTGCTCGGCATCGCCCCGCTGCTGGTCAACCGCGCACGCTACGACGCATTGCCGGATGAACTGGGCCGCATGCTCGACGCCGCGGCACGAGAGAGCGAAACCATCCAGCGAAGGCTCGCGGTCGCGGAAGACGACGCGTGTCTCAGGCTGCTGGCCGAAGCCGGCGTGACCATCATCGGATCCGACGCGATCGACCTTGAGGGCTTCCGCGCCGCCGTGGTCACGCCAAATGCTTGACGGGGGCCGGACGATCCGGTCGCTTGCATTCATTGACTGCCGGATGTGCCAACCGTGTTATACTGGAAGCGGACCCCGAGCGTTGAGTGGTGGCAAATAGATGGCAAAGCCCGCTTACACGGCCGACCCCGCCATGCTGGCGTGCAGAGTGTTGACCCGCACGGTCGAAGTCGCGGCCTGACATGCATCTTGTCGTCCTGGACGATGACGAAGCGATCACGCAGTTCATGGCAACGGTGGCAAGCAGCCGCGGCTGGGACGCGCGAGCCGTCACGCACGAGGCTGAGTTTCAGGCGCTGATCCGTGCTGCCCCACCGGATGCCATTATCCTGGACCTGCAACTCGGCGCCAGCGACGGGATCGAGCAACTCCGCTTCCTGCACATCGTGGGCTATGGCGGCGCCATCGTGCTGATCAGCGGTTTCGATGCGCGTGTGCTCGCCGCGGCGCAGGAGATCGGCCATTCGCTGGGGCTGTCGATCGTTGCGGTGATCGAGAAGCCGGCACGCGCAGCACAGGTCCACGAGGTGCTGGCAGCCATCGAGCGAAGCCCGTCCGTCGCAATATCACGAGCCACCGATTCAGAGCCGGCGGCGCAATCGGTTTCGCCAAACGACGTTGCGGAGGCGATCGATGCCAGCCGGATGGAGTTGCATTTGCAACCGATCGTGTCTGCCGCCGGTTATGCGGTGCAGCGCGCCGAGGCGTTGATCCGTTGGCGGGACCCGGTGTTGGGGCTGGTGCCGCCGGAGCAGTTCATTCCCGCCGCGGAGCAGGATGCGGGCGTGATCGACCGGTTGACCATGTGGGTGGCGGAGACCGGCGTGACGCAGAACCGGCGGCTTGCCGCGATGGGATCCGAGATCCAGGTCTGCATCAACATCTCCGGCCGAAGCCTCCGCTCGCTCGACTTCCCGGACCGGATGGCCGCGGTGCTGGAGCGCATGGCGGCGCCGCCCGGCGCGATCGGACTGGAGGTTACCGAAAGCACCGCGATGCACGACCTCGACGCAACGACCGACGTTCTGGCGCGGCTGCGCCTGAAGGGGTTCCCGGTTGCGCTCGACGATTTCGGCACCGGACATTCGTCGTTGACCGCACTGCGCCGCATGCCGTTCTCGGCGATCAAGATCGACAAGTCGTTCGTCGGCGAGCTGGAGACATCGAACGACTCGCTGACGATCGTGCGCTCGGTGATCCAGCTTGCCCGCGACATGGGCATGGCGAGCGTGGCCGAGGGCGTGGCCAGCGCCAATGCGGCGCGGCTGCTGACGGAACTGGGAATCGACGGTCTGCAAGGCCACTATTTCAGCCGGCCGCTGCCGTTCGATGGGTTTGCGGCGTGGTTGCAGGAGTGGCGCGATGTCAGGGCCGTGGCGGGTGCAGCCGCGTATCCAGCGCGAAGCGTTCCTGGGACCTGATCGCATAGGCTCCGGCCGCGGTCGCAGCGACGAAAACCACGGTCCAGCTATGCGTCGATACGGCGCTGGAGATCACAACGAAGCCATATTGGGCGAGCAGAGCGTCACCGAATGCCTGCTGTCCAGCGCCGGGGATTCCCGGCCGCAGCCAGTTTGGATTTGGGATCGATGTCGGATCGACGACGTGAACGCGCGATGGCGCGACGATAGTCATCGCCGTCAGGGCGTGCGGAACCGTGTCCAGCGCTCTGAAGCCATTGTGGACGGCGACCTCGAGGATGGCCGTCGCCGGATCGATCGAGCAATACACTGCCCGGACCCCCCTGCTGTTCCAGCGCCCACCTGCCCGATAGGCACCTTCACCGCTGTCCCAGGTATCCCGGTGTCCCCACTGATCCAGACGCCATGCCACAAGCTCGCCGCCACCGAGTGGCGGCGGAAGTGGCGTCACGTGTAGACGCCGTACTCGAGACGTTGCAGGAAGGTCTCGACGATTTCCACGCCCGCCTGGGTCGCCAGAAGGTCGATCGGGCGCCGCCGTTCCAGACCGATGGCGGGGCGCTCCAGCCACTGCTCCGCCTCGCTCTGTGAGCCGAACACGGATATCGCCTTCGCCAGGACTTCGGCGAATTTCCAGGCGCGTCCGCTTTGTTCCTGGCTGAGACGCTTCGCGGGGGCGCCTTTGCGTCGCTGGAACGTGCGCAAGCTCATCCCGACGGCCTTCTCGATCGATGCCGTCTTTTGCAGCACCGAGAGGCTGTCGATGAGATGCCGCAATGCCCGTCCCGGCAGGCCCTCAAGCAGCAATTCATGGGCGTCCAGCCGATTGTTCAGCGCGTGGCGAAGAACGCCCGGGCCACCCAGGAGCGCTGCCAGCCGGTGAAGCTCTGCCGCTTCGGTGACTGATCTGTCGGGTTCGGTGGGGGCATCCATGGCAGTCTCGTGTCACTTGTCGTGATATATATGACAGATGACACGAGGCGCCAAGGCCCCAGGCACTACACCGTCTGCAGGATCGCTTCGCGCTGCATTTCGGGCACCAGCTCTGCCCGCCAGTCCACCTCGGCCGGTATCACCGCCTCATGCGCACGCAGCGTGTAGTAGCTGGTGCCGGTGCCGTCGGGTGAACCGCCCGCCTCCACGGTCTTCACCGCCTGGCGCAGCAGCTTGCGTGCCTGGATGATCGCTTTGTCCGCCGGACCCAGATGTTCCTTCGAGCGATCGACGATGCGGCCCATGCTCTCCTGCAACGCCCGGTCCTGGGCGTTGATGCCGTCGATGCCGGAGAACGTCTCGGTCCGCTGCACGTCCCGATCCAGCAGGTAGTTGTTGCCGCGGTTCGCCTTGGAGCGGAACGTCACCGGATCGACATGCAGCGGCCCGTTGCCAAGCCCGCGTTCCAGCTTGTCCTCTTCGGTCAGCGGTCCGTCCGGACAGTAGCTCCAATTGTAGACCATGCAGTTCCCGTCATCGATCGGCACCCAGATGTGGCCGGCATCCAGCTCCAGACCGCTCTCCGAGCGCGACGGCCTGATCTGATGGAACGGCATGATGAAGTGGTAGGTGCGGATGTGGACATCGTCGCCGCCGTCAAGCGGGCGGATGCCGGCGTACTGATAGCCGTAATCGGTGACATCGACGACCAGCTTCGGCGCCTTGCCGCGCACGAACGGGTTGGACGGCTTGATGCCGCCGCGCTTCGAGCTGTCGGTCAGCAGCCGGTGCAGGATCGGCGCGTGCGAGGTGTCGATGCCGCCTTCCAGTGCCTGCAGCCAGTTGCACTCCTCGATCACCTTGGTGACGTGACAATGGGCCTCCGGCGCCTGTGTCCAGGCGAATTTCGGCAGCGGCGGCATGCGTTCGGCGGGTCCGAGATAGGCCCACACGATGCCGCCCAGTTCGCAGGTCGGATACGCGGTGACACGGACCTTGTGCTTGAAGTCGTATTCCTCGGGTTCGTTCATCATGTCGATGCAGTTGCCGGCGACGTCGAACTTCCAGCCGTGATAAATGCAGCGCAGGCCGCATTCCTCGTTGCGCCCAAAATACAGCGAGACGCGGCGATGCGGGCAGAACTCCTCGATCAGGCCGATGCGGCCCTCGGTGTCGCGAAACGCCACCAGGTCCTCGCCGAGCAGGCGGGTGCGCGCCGGCGGGCCATCGGGTTCGGCGATCTCGCGCGAGAGGAGGGCGGGGATCCAATAGCGGCGCATCGCGTTGCCCATCGGGGTGCCCTGCCCCACCCGGGTGACCAATTCGTTTTCCTCGCGTGACAGCATCGGCGTGCTCCTTCCCTGAGTTCGCGGGAGCGTAGCCTGCGTCCCGCAAAGCGGCAACGACTCGACTCCACCTCTCCCACAAACGCGAGAGGTGGAGTTTCGCGGCTATAGCCTCGCCTGACCCCTTAGCGAATCCCACCAGGGGCACACGCCACTCATCCGCTGATAATTGCCATCCATCACCTGCAGCGGGGCGCGTGTCACCTCGGGCGCCGCCATTGGCGGCGCGCTGTCGGGTCCCATCGCATCGAACAGGCCGTGATGGCCCCAGAAGCTGGCAACGGACGTCATCTCCTGCGGCCGCCACGTTGCATCGTTCACCTCGACACCGCCCCAACCGTATTCCACCAGGATATCCGACGGCGTGTGCATGTAGAACGAGGTGACCAGGTCGTTGGGATGCCGCCCGAGCGTCGCGACGATCCGCTCCTTCTCGCCCTGCGCGATGTCGTAGCCCTGGCCGACATCGTCGAACGAATAAAGCTCGACCATCAGGTGATGCATGCCGGTGCGCGGCGCCTCGAACAGCGCCAGGCTGTGATGGCGCGGATTGACGTGCAGGAAATACGCGGTGATCGGCTGGCGGATGTAGTCGCTGATGCGGAAGCCCAGCAGGTCGCGATAGAACGCCAACGCGGGCTCGATGCTGGTCACCAGCAGCACCGCATGGCCCATTCCCAACGGCCCGGTGCGGAAGCCGGAGATCGAGCGGCCGGGGCGGAATGCCTCGTCCGCGACCTGCGCGCCGTGGAACGCCTCCAGCCGGTTGCCGGACGGATCGGCGAACGAGATCAGGCCGCTGACGAACCGCTGGTCGGCGAGCGCTGCCGGTTCGCGTTTCACTGCCACGCCGGCACTTTCCAGCCGCGCCGCCAGCGAATCGAGCGCCGCGGCGTCAGCGACTTCCCAGCCGAAATAGCGTTGCCCTTCCGGAAGCGACTGATCGATCACCAGCCGCTGCCTGCGGTCGTCCATGCGGAATGCGCGGACCCCCGCACCGCGATCCACCGCCTGCATGCCGAGCCAGTTGGTGGCATAATTTGTCCAGTCGTCCAGTTTCACAGTGCCGATGCCGAGATAGCCGAGTGCCTGGATCGTCATGGCGGTATCACTTCCCCTTTTCGTCATGGCCGGGCTTGCCTCGGCCCTGGCTGCTTCCCCTCGTGGCCGAAACCTACAACGGCTGGTTCAGCGATGCGACAAGATTCCCGGTCACCAGCGAACATGCGGTCGCCGCGCTGAAGCAGTTTCTGCGCGACCGGCTGGTGGAGCATCGGCAAGCACGTGCGGGCACATGGCGAGGACCTGTCGGAGGTGCGCGACTGGCGTTGGGGCGGCGATCGGTAGTCACTTATCGGATGACGGCCCTTTGCCCGTTCGCCCGCCGCGCGCTATCAGTAGTTCATAGTGCGCGAGGTCAGTGCATGGCAGAGGACAAGGAGCAGCAGCCGGAGAGCCTGCTCCCCTATGATGAGTGGGTGGAGACGGCGATGCGTCAGGTGGTGGCGCGCGCGCTGGCCCACGTCGCAGCCAATGGCCTGCCCGGCGAGCACCATTTCTACCTGACGTTCCGTACCGACTATCCGGGCGTAGTGATGCCGCCGCGGCTGCGCACGCAGTATCCGCAGGAGATGACGATCGTCCTGCAGCATCAGTTCTGGGACCTGAAGATGGATGAGGAGGCGGGGCTGATCAGCGTCGGTCTGTCGTTCGGCGGCGTGCCGGCGGCGCTGGTGATTCCGCTCGATGCGGTGACCGGATTTGCCGATCCGTTTGTGCGGTATGGTCTGCGGTTCCATCCGGTTCCGGTGGCGGGGAGCATCGAGGAGGTGGCACCGGAGCCGAGCGAGCAGCCGATCGAGGAGCCGCAGGTGGTGAGCCTGGACGCGTTCCGCCGCCGCCCGCCGCCGGCGAAGAGCTAGGGCTCTGCATTCCATCTGTCATTGCGAGGAGCGAAGCGACGAAGCAATCTCGGTGTAAGGGGCACAGAGCGCGGTGCCGCTTTGGAGATCTTAACTGGGCCGAGATTGCTTCGTCGCTTCGCTCCTCGCAATGACAGGCGTGAGGGACATCAGCGAAAGAGTAATCCATGAACGCCCCAATCCCCCGGCCTTCTGGCTTCCTGTATTCCCCCATGTTCCCGCTTGGGCCGGATCGCACGCCGTGGAAGCAACTGCCGCTCGGCGGCATCCGCACCGCGACCTGCGACGGACAGACAGTGCTGCGGGTCGCACCCGACGCGCTGAGCGAGCTGGCATTCCAGGCGTTCCGCGACGTGTCGCATCTGCTGCGGCCGGCGCACCTGGCGCAGTTGCGCGCCATCCTCGACGATCCGGAGGCGAGCGGGAACGACCGGTTCGTGGCGCTCGATTTGTTGAAGAACGCCAATATCGCCGCCGGTGGCGTGCTGCCGATGTGCCAGGATACCGGCACCGCGATCGTGTTCGGCAAGAAGGGCCAGCGAGTGTGGGTGGACGGTGACGAGGAGGAGGCGCTGTCCTGGGGCGTGCACCGCACCTACACCGAGACCAACCTGCGCTATTCGCAGATGGCGCCGCTGTCGATGTTCGAGGAGGTGAACACCGGCAACAACCTGCCGGTGCAGTTCGACATCATGGCGGCACCCGGCGAGCACCACGCCGACGAGTTCCATCTGATGTTCGTCGCCAAGGGCGGCGGCAGCGCGAACAAGTCGTTCCTGTTTCAGGAGACGCGGGCGATCCTGTCGCCGGAACGGCTGCTGAAGTTCCTCGACGGCAAGATGCGTTCGCTCGGCACGTCGGCGTGTCCGCCGTATCACCTGGCGATCGTCATTGGCGGCACGTCCGCCGAAATGACGCTGAAGACGGTGAAGCTGGCCTCGACGCGCTGGCTGGACACGCTGCCGACGGTGGGCAGCAAGGCGGGGCATGCGATCCGCGATCTGGAGATGGAGCAAAAGGTGCTGGAGCTGTCGCGCACCCTCGGTATCGGCGCGCAGTTCGGCGGCAAGTATTTCTGCCATGATGTGCGGGTGATCCGGCTGCCGCGGCACGGCGCGTCGCTGCCGGTGGGGATCGGCGTATCGTGCAGCGCCGACCGGCAGATTTTGGCCAAGATCACGCCGGACGGCGTGTTCCTCGAGCAGTTGGAGACCGATCCAGCCAAGTACCTGCCGGAGACGACGGATGAAAATCTGGGAGACGATGCGGTTGCGGTGGATCTGAACCGGCCGATGGCGGAGATCTGCCGGCAGTTGTCGGCATATCCCGTGAAGACGAGGCTGATGCTCACCGGCACGATGGTGGTGGCGCGCGACATCGCGCACGCCAAGCTGCAGGAGCGGCTGGATCGCGGCGAGGGCCTGCCCGACTACATCAGGAACCACCCGGTGTATTACGCGGGTCCGGCGAAGACGCCGGCCGGTTACGCCACCGGCAGCTTCGGCCCGACCACGGCGGGCCGGATGGACAGCTACGTGCCGGCGTTCCAGGCGGCGGGCGGCTCGCTCGTGATGCTGGCGAAGGGCAATCGCTCGAAGGCGGTGCGGGAGGCGTGCAAGGCGAACGGTGGGTTCTACCTCGGCAGCGTTGGCGGGCCGGCGGCGCGACTGGCACTGGACTGCATCCGCAAGGTCGAGGTGCTGGAGTATCCCGAACTCGGCATGGAGGCGGTGTGGCGCATCGAGGTGGAGGATTTCCCGGCGTTCATCGTGATCGACGACAAGGGGAATGATTTCTACGAGGGGATGGAATAGGTGGGACCTCGCGCCTTCTCGTCAGCCGATATAATCGATAGATCAGTCCGGCCTCATCCGTGGCGGCTTGCCAACCATCGCGACGCACACTCCCACATGGCGGCCGATAGGTGCTCTGATACCGAATTGGTGGAAAATAGGAAGTCCGAATGTATCTTCTGGTTTAAATCCTACAGTCCGAGGCGGTGACCGATAACCTTTGCGCTTGCCAGCTTTAACCTCGGCAAGACCTCGTTCATGAGCCATCGGCGATGCGGCACGGCAGATCAATCGCCCGAGCAATAGCCCGCCCGTAAGCCCGGTGCGCAATTGCCTCACCGAGCGAGTGCGGGGCAGCCACAATGGCCCAAGGACCGCCACAAGGCGAACCGGCGTTCGTAACCAGGCAGAAGTTGGAGCAAGAACCGCTGGGTGACGAAGCATGACCGTGTTACCCTTTCCATGATCCGGTAACACCATCAGCCGCGGGAGCGCAACATGGACGCTAGACACGACCACACGTCAGTTCGAGGCAAACGCCAAGCTGCCGCTGCCCGGTCAGCGACCAAGACCGCCCCAACACCCAAGCCGATCTCCCACGCGCTTCGCATCGCCCGCGACAAGGGTCTGCTGGACGGTCCGAAAACCAAACACTTCAACGTCAAGGTGCCGCCCCGGCTGTTCGACGCCGCGGCCAAACGCCTTGGCACCAATTCGCCCGCGGCGGTGATCGAGGCCGCCCTCGCGACCATCGCGACCCAGGACGATCTCGGGCCGTGGCTCGCCCGCAATTGGGGCATCCTATCGGACCTGGATCCCGAACTGCTGGCACAGCTCGATATCTGAGTCGCATGCATGCCACCCCGCCGGCGCGGCCCGGCTGACGGGAGCGGCTACCGCGACCGCACGCTGCTGCCGCGTCTCGGTGCCACCATGCCGAGCGGGCCCGTGTTGTTCGACACCAATGTCTTCATTAATGCGCTCATCGGACGGGGACTGAGGCTACCCCGTACTCTGGCAGAATCGCTCTCCGACGCCTTCGTCGCCGCGCCCACCCGTGCCGAACTGTCCTGGCTCGTCGGCCGATTGGACCCCAACCACCCCGGCACCGCGCACGTGGTCGCCGCTATCGACGCCGCGATATCCCGCATCGATCCCGCCAAGGTGCTCGTCCCGCTCGACGCGGACTGGCTGGCGGCGGGAACCTTGGCCGGACGGGCGGCCCGCGCCATCGGGGGTGGCGCAAAGGCCATCGCCACGGCGGGCTACCGGCAAGAACTGATCGCCGACGCCATCACCGCCATCCTGGCACGCGCCGCCAGCCTCACCATCATCACGGAAGACGCCGACTTCGACGTCCTCGCGCGCCTGACCCCGGGTCTATCGGTGCTGTTCTACGACCGCACCTGACCGCCGACCGGACAACTCGAGGTTTGCCTGTTCGGCAAAATCCGCTACGTCCCGGTCCGGTTCCAGCCATCAGGACCCCAATGCGCTTCACCGTCGACCGCATCGACCACATCGTGCTGAACGTGAAGGACGTGGAAATCGCCACCGCCTGGTATCTGCGCGTGCTCGGCATGGAGCGCGAGGAATTCGGCCCCAACAACCGCACCGCGCTGAAGTTCGGCGGCCAGAAGATCAACGTGCGCCCGGCGGATTCCGATCCGCGAAGCTGGGTCACCGGGGTGAACGACGCGCCCGGCTCCGGCGATCTGTGCTTCATCACCGCGGCACCGCCGGATGAGGTGATCGGCCATCTGCACGACTGTGGCGTGGCGATCCTCGCCGGACCGGTGGAGCGCGCCGGCGCGCTGGGTCCAATCCGGTCGGTGTATTGCCGCGATCCGGACGGCAATCTGGTCGAGATCGCCTCCTACCTGCCGGGCTGATGGATACCACTCTGAGAACGCGCGTCGGCCTGGCGGCCTTTGCCTGCTTCCAGGCGTCGATCCCGCTTGCCAACTGGATGATCCTGCATGTCGGCACGGTGTGCGTGCCGCAGGGCCCGTGCCTGGTGCCGGTGGCGCCGGGACTGCTGGCCCCATCCGGCGTGCTGACCGTAGGCGCGGCGTTGGTGCTGCGAGACGTGGTGCAGCGCTGCCTGGGCCTGACCTGGGGCCTGGCGGCGATCGTGGCCGGCACCGTGCTGTCGGCATTGGTGGCGCCGGTGGCGCTGGTGCTCGCCTCCGGCACCGCGTTCGCGCTCAGCGAGTTCGCCGACTTCGCTGTCTATACCCCACTGCAGCGGCGGCAGCTCACGCTGGCGATGGTGGCTTCGTCCGTGGTCGGGCTGGTGGTGGATTCGGTGGCATTCCTGGCGCTGGCGTTCGGCAACCTGGAATTCCTCGCCGGCCAGGTGGTGGGGAAGCTGTGGGCGGTACTGATCGCGATCCCGCTGCTGCGCCTGTTGCGCCGGGTGGCGCCAACACCCGCCTGATGCGGCTGGCCGATTTCGACTTCGACCTGCCGCCGGATCGCATCGCTCAGCATCCCGCCCGCCCGCGCGATGCCGCACGGTTGCTGCACGTCACGCGCGATGGCTTGGCGGACCGCATGGTGTGCGATCTGCCTGCGCTGCTACGACCCGGCGATGCACTCGTGGCCAACGATACGCGCGTGATCCCGGCGCAGCTTGCCGCGCGGCGTGGCGATGCGCGCATCGGCATCACGCTGGACCAGCCCCGCGCCGACGGCACCTGGCATGTACTGGCGCGCAATGCGCGGCGCCTGCACGTGGGCGACGAACTGCGCTTCGACGGCAGCGCCGATCTACGTGCCATGGTGGTGGAACGCGAGGCGGATGGTGGTGTGGTGCTGGTGTTCAACTGCGTCGAGGCGCTGCGGCACGCCGGCGCGCTCGCATTGCCGCCTTACATCACGCGGCCCGATGGTCCGCTCCCCGAGGACAGCGACGATTACCAGACGATCTTCGCCGCGCACGACGGTGCCGTGGCGGCACCGACGGCTGGACTGCATTTCACACCGGCACTGCTGGATGCGCTGGAGCGGCACGGCGTGCGACGGGTGACGGTCACGCTGCATGTCGGCGCGGGGACCTTCCTGCCGGTGCGATCCGACGACATCGCACAGCACCATATGCATGCCGAACACGGTGAGATTGCGCCGCAAGCTGCGGACGCGATCAACGCGGCGCGCGCGGCGGGCGGACGCGTGGTGGCGGTGGGCACCACCAGCCTCCGTCTCCTGGAGACGGCAGCGGACGAGGACGGATGTATCCGTCCGTTCGCCGGCGACACCGCTCTGTTCATCGTGCCGGGCTACCGGTTCCGCGCGGTCGATCTGCTGCTGACCAACTTCCATCTGCCGCGCTCGACGCTGTTCATGCTGGTCTGTGCCTTTGCCGGCACCGAGCGGATGCGCGCAGCCTATGCGCATGCGATCGAGGCGCGGTACCGCTTCTATTCGTATGGCGATGCGTGCCTGCTGGAACGCGAGCGGTGACGGAATTCCACCATCGCATCACGGCCACCGACGGCGCCGCGCGCGCCGGCACGCTGCACACCGCGCATGGCGACGTCCCGACACCAGCCTTCATGCCGGTCGGCACCGCGGGCACGGTAAAGGCGATGACCGCGGACGCGGTACGTGCCACCGGCGCCGCCATCGTACTCGGCAACACCTACCATCTGATGCTGCGTCCCGGGGCGGAACGCATCGCGCAACTCGGCGGGCTGCACCGCTTCATGGATTGGCCCGGACCGATCCTGACGGACTCCGGCGGCTTCCAGATCATGTCGCTGGCGAAGCTGCGCAAACTCGATGCGGATGGCGTGACGTTCCAGTCGCATCTCGACGGCTCGACCCATCGCCTGACGCCGGCACGCTCGGTCGAAATCCAGCACCAGTTGGATGCGACGATCACCATGGTGCTGGACGAGTGCACCCCGTTCCCGGCCACACCCGACGATGCGTTCGCGTCCATGCAATTGTCGATGCGCTGGGCACAGCAATCGCGGGAGGCGTTCCGGCCGCGCGATGGCTACGGCCTGTTCGGCATCGTGCAGGGCAGCATCTATCCGGAGCTGCGTGCAGAATCCGTACGCACCCTGGTGGGGATCGGCTTCGACGGCTACGCGATCGGCGGACTGGCGATCGGCGAAGGCCAGGCCACAACCTTCGCCGTGCTCGATGCGACCGTGCCGCACCTGCCGGCGGATGCACCGCGCTACCTGATGGGCGTGGGAACGCCGGACGACATCGTCGGCGCGGTGCAACGCGGCATCGACATGTTCGACTGCGTGATCCCGACGCGCGCCGGCCGCACCGCCCGCGCCTACACCTCGCGCGGCGTGTTCAACCTGCGCAACGCGCGCTTCGCCGATGATGCCGCACCGCTTGACGATGTGTGCGCCTGCCCGGCCTGCACCCGCCACAGCCGCGCCTATCTGCACCATCTGTTCAAGGCGGAGGAAATGCTCGGGCCGATGCTGCTCACCTGGCACAACGTGCAGTATTATCAGGACCTGATGCGCGGCCTGCGCAGCGCCATCACTGACCGTCGACTGGATGCGTATGCCAGCGCGGCGCGTGCCGGCTGGGCGCAAGAGGAACCGTCATGACCGAAAAGAACTATGCCGGCCTGACCCAGCTCGGCCATCATGTCGAACAGCCCGCCAGCCCTGATGCGGCGAAACTGGAGCGCGTGGCGAACCCATCGCTCGGTAAACACTTCCTCGTGCGGTTCACCTGCCCGGAGTTCACCTCGCTGTGTCCGATCACCGGGCAGCCGGACTTTGCCCATATCGTCATCGACTATATCCCGCGTGACTGGATCGTGGAGAGCAAGTCGCTGAAGCTATATCTCACGTCGTTCCGCAATCATGGCGCGTTCCACGAGGCCTGCACCATGGCGATCGCCGAGAAGCTGATGGCACTGCTGGACCCGGTGTGGCTGCGGATCGGCGGCTACTGGTATCCGCGTGGCGGCATTCCGATCGATGTGTTCTGGCAATCCGGGACACCGCCCGATGGCGCCTGGATCCCGCCGCAGGATGTGGCCCCGTACCGCGGGCGGGGATAAGAGTGGCCTTGCAACGCGGCGCTGCCGATCCGAAGGCACTGATCCGCGATCGCGCCCTCGCTCTTGGCTTCGATGCGATTGGCTTCTGTCGTGCCGAACTGGGCGAGAAGGCACGGGAGCGGCTGGCCGACTTCCTCGTGGCCGGACAGCATGGCGATATGGGATGGCTCGAATCGCGGTCGGCGGCACGTGGCGATCCACGGAAGCTCTGGCCCGACGCACGCAGCGTCATTGCGCTCGGCGTGACGTACGCACCGGACGATGATCCTCTCGCCACGGTCGCGCTCCCTGATCGCGGTACCATCTCGGTCTATGCCCGCAACCGCGACTACCACGACGTGGTGAAGGGCATGCTGAAGCATCTCGCGCAATTCGTCGTGTCGCGCTTCGGTCCCGCGGTAAAAGTGTTCGTCGATACCGCGCCGGTGATGGAAAAGCCGCTGGCCGAGCGCGCCGGCATCGGCTGGCAGGGCAAGCACACCAATCTCGTCTCGCGCGTACACAGTTCTTGGCTGTTCCTGGGCGAGATCTACACCACGCTCGACATCGCACCCGACGCACCGCACCGCGATCATTGCGGCACCTGCACACGCTGCCTCGCCATCTGCCCGACCGATGCCTTCCCCGCTCCGTACCGGCTCGATGCGACGCGCTGCATCTCGTATCTCACCATCGAACACCGCGGCCCGATCCCGCACGCGCTGCGCCCGCTGATGGGCAATCGCATCTATGGCTGCGACGACTGCCTCGCGGTCTGCCCGTGGAACCGGTTCGCCCGCGCCACGCCGCATGACAAGCTGCGTGCCCGCGCCGAACTGACCGCGCCGCGCCTCGCGGAACTGGCTGCCCTGGACGATGCCGGCTTCCGCACCATGTTCAGCGGGTCGCCGATCAAGCGGATCGGCCGCAACCGTTTCGTGCGTAACGTACTGATCGCGATCGGTAACTCCGGGGATCCCGCGCTGCTCCCGGCGGCGGCGCGGCTTACCGGAGACGGGAACGCCGTCGTCGCCGAGGCTGCGAGGTGGGCATGTGAACGACTGGAGTGCGGAGCAAAGCCGTGAACGATGGTCCGCCCAGGTCATGCCAATCACGTTACCGTGACGATCGCCTGCGTCCATGGACACCGGGAGCTCAACGGTTTCAAGCCGGTGATCCTCCAAATGTCTTGCAATCCTGCTGGCTTCTGACGGATTCCACGGCCAGCTTCGCGCGCAATAGGGCGGATAGCCTGCAACCAAGCCGCGAACACATCGCCGCGAACCTGGCCCGATCGCTCACGCTCGTGACCGCGCTCAATCCACGGATCGGCTATGACGGGGCGGTGAAGATCGGCAAGCTCGCCCTTGCGGAGAACATCGCCTTGAAGCAGGCGGCGGAACAACCCGGCTCTGTCCGGCCCGAGGATCTCGATCGCTGGGTCGTGCCGGCGGCAATGACGGCGCCAGGTGCCACGCTGCCGGGAGGCGGCGGCTGAGTGGCCTGATCAAACGCAGCTTTTCCCTCGCCGGCCATCGCACCAGCGTCGCGCTGGAGCCGGAATTCTGGGCGGCGCTGGTGCACATCGCGGCCGCGCGCCAGCAGACGCTGACCGCGTTGGTGGCATCCGCCGATGCCGACCGGGTTGACGGCAGGCCGCTGGCATCGGCGTTGAGGGTGCTCGCATTGCGCGAATTCTTCCCTGCGGCGTTAACCTCTTCCTAAACTAGCGGTTGCATTGTCTCACAAGTTATACAACCGGAGAAAAGGGGAACCCCCCATGATAGCCGCAACAAATACCGAGGCATGGCGAAAACCTGTGAGCGAGTTGATCCTGTCGGACCGCCTGATCTCGCTGGCCGAGGACGCAGACCGTGCCGGCTATTCGGACACCGCGGAACGTCTGGTGACGCTCGCGTGCAGCGTGTTCGACGAGGCCCCCAAGAAGCCGCACTGATTCTCCGGCGGCTGAGTGCGCGTTGCCGCCATCGCGTGTGACCGGTATGACCGGCGCATGGACGATGATGCACTGATCTCGCTCGCTGCTGCGCTGGCCCTGGATGCTGGTGTCTCGATTCTCGCCGTACGCCGGCGTGGTTTCGACGTGGTGCGCAAGGAGGATCGCTCGCCGGTGACCGAGGCGGATCATGCCGCCGAAGCGATCATCGTCGCGGGGTTGCGCGAGGCGGCGCCAGGCATTCCTGTGATCGCCGAGGAGGAAGTGGCCGCGGGCCGTATCACCGCACCTACGGCGCAATACTGGCTGGTCGATCCGCTGGATGGCACGCGCGAATTCGCGGCCGGCAACGACGAGTTCGCGGTGAATATCGGGCTGGTGCGGAATGGCAGGCCCGTGCTCGGCGTGGTGGCGATCCCGGCCGCCGGCGAGCTGTTTGGCGGCATCATCGGCCGTGGTGCATGGAAACGTGTCGGGTCGACACAGACCGCAATCAGCGCGCGCGTACCCCCGGATGAGGGACTGACCGTGCTGGCCAGCCGCTATCACGGGAACAGCACACGGCTCGACGACTTCCTGCGCGACAAGCGCGTGGCGAAGCTGATCAACTTCGGCTCGAGCGTGAAGTTCTGCCGGCTGGCGGAGGGGATCGCCGATCTGTACCCGCGTTTCGGCCGCACCATGGAGTGGGACACCTGCGCACCGCAGGCGGTACTGGAAGCGGCGGGCGGCACGGTGCGCACGTTCGATGGCGATGAGTTGCGCTACGGCAAGTCGGGCTGGGAGAATCCGCACTTCGTCTGCACCGGACGGCTGCCCTGACGTAGTTATTGCCACCGTCCCACAGTTCCGCCAGCCTTCATGGCTCGACAACAGGGGGTCGATCACCATGAAACCGATCTGGATCTGTCTGACGCGCAGCCTGTCCGCAGCAACGCTCGCCGCTGTGCTGCTGCTGTCGGCACTGCCGGCACAGGCGCAAGGCCTGAGTTTTCCGGGGCCGACGGTGGAGGCCATCAAGAAGCGAGGCTATCTGGTCTGTGGCGTCGATACCGGCGTGCCGGGCTTCGCCTCGCAGGACAACACGGGCAAGTGGATCGGGCTCGATATATCCTATTGCCGCGCCATCGCGGCCGCGCTGAACACCGATCCGGAGAAGATCCGCTACGTGCCGACAACGGCGGCGGCGCGCTTCACCATCCTGCAGTCGGGCGAGATCGATGTGCTGATCCGTGACAGCACGCTGACCTTCACGCGCAACAACCAGCTCGGCCTGGAAGAGATTGCGGTGAACTTCTACGCCGGCGAAGGCTTCCTGGTGAACAAGAAGCTCGGCGTGTCCAAGATCGCCGACCTGAATGGCGCGACGATCTGTGTCGTCACCGGCGCCACGCTGGAACTGAACATCGCCGACTTCGCACGGTCGCACGGCACCAAGATCGGCACATTGCTGTTCGACAAACCGGACGAGGCGGTGCAGGCGATGGAGGCGGGCCGCTGTGACGGCTACACCGACGATACCGGCAGCCTCGCGGGGATGCGGTCGACGCTGAAAAACCCCGACGACTGGGTCGTGCTCGAAGGCGTGATCAGCAAGGAGCCGATGGGCCTGCATGCGCGCGGCGGCGATCCGGCCTGGAACCGGATCCTGTTCTGGGTGCACAACGCGCTGTTGACCGCCGAGGAGTTCGGCGTGACCAAGGCCAATGCGGATCAGTTGAAGGCCACCAGCACCGATCCGTTCATTCGGCGGTTGCTCGGGGCGGAAGGCGGCTTCGGCAAGCTGCTTGGGCTGGACGATGACTGGGCGCTGCGGGCGATCAAGGTCAGCGGCAACTACGGCGAAATCTACGATCAGTACTGGGGACCGAAGGGCCTCAATCTGCCGCGAGGCCTGAACAGCCTTTGGACCAAGGGCGGCCTGCAATACGCGCTGCCGTTCCGCTGAGCGCGGCGACGACACGTCCGGGCTGGTCGCTGACGCGGCCGGCCCGTGCGTGGCTGTGGCAGATCGTTGCCATTGCCGCCTTTGCAGCACTGGTGCTGTGGCTGGGTCACAACGCTCGCGTCAACATGGCGCAGCGGAATATCACCTTCGGCTTCGATTTCCTGCTGCATCCGGCAGGCTTTGATATTCCGTTTCACCTGCTGAGCTGGCAGCTCACCGACACCTATGGCTATGCGCTGCTGGTCTGCTCGCTCAACACCGTGCTGTGCGCGTCGATGTCGGTCGTGCTCGCCACCGCGCTCGGCATGCTGATTGCGCTGATGCGGCTGTCCGGCAATCCGTTGGCTGCGGGAACCGCGCGCGCGGTGATGGAGCTGGTACGCAACACGCCGCAGCTCCTGCAGATCTTCTTCATCTACGTCGCGGTGCTGCAAAGCCTGCCGGTGCCGCGACAGAGCATCGTGTTCGGCTGGGGCTTCTTCCTGAACGTGCGCGGCCTGCTGATCCCGTCGCCTGACATCGATCCGCGCATGTGGCTGCTCGGTTGCGTGGTACTGGTGCTGGCGATCGCCGGTTGGATCGCGCGGCCGCCCGGCTCGATCATCGGCGTGATTTTGGGACCGCTGCTGTTGCTTGCCTGGGCGATCGCTGCTGCGTTCAGCGCAAGCTGGGACCTGCCGGCGATGCACGGCTTCAACTTCACCGGCGGGCTGCGCATTCCGCCCGAGCTGCTTGCGCTATGGCTTGGCATCTCGATCTACACCTCGGCCTTCATCTCCGAGATCATTCGCGCCGCAATCCTGGGTATCCCGCACGGCCAGACCGAAGCCTCGCTGTCGCTTGGCCTGTCGCGCGGGTTGACGATGTATCTGGTGATCCTGCCGCAGGCGCTGCGCATGCTGATCCCGCCGCTCACCAGCCAGTACCTCAACATCATCAAGTCCACCACGTTGGGCGCAGCCATCGCCTATCCGGAGATCCTGCAGATATTCGGCCGCACCGTGCTGAACCAGTCGGGCCGCGCGGTGGAGGTGATGACGCTGCTGATCGCGGTGTTCCTGTCGGTCAACCTGCTAACCTCGGCGGTGATGAACCGGTGGAATCGCCGGCTGATGGCGCAGGGACGATGAAGACGCTGTGGAAGCCCCTGTTCGGCAGCCCGCTGAACGTCGTGCTGACCGCGGGCATGCTGGCGCTGTTCTATCTCACCGTGCCGCCATTCCTGCACTGGGCGTTGGCAAATGCGACCTGGGATGGCCTCAGCCGCAAGGCCTGCGCACCCGACGGTGCCTGTTGGGCGTTCGTAAGAGCGCGCTTCCCGCTGTTCATCTATGGTCGCTACCCGCAGCCGGAGCGTTGGCGAGTCGATCTTGCCTTCGTGCTGCTGGTGCTGATCTCCGCCGGCACGCTGTTCGCGCCACGCTGGCGCGGCTGGTGGCTGCTCGCGTTGCTGGTGTTCATGCCGATCGTGGGCACCGTATTGTTGGTGGGTGGCGTGTTCGGTCTCGAGCCGGTCGCCACCGGCGATTGGGGCGGCCTCATGTTGAACGTCGTGCTGACCTTCGTCGCCGTGGTGGGCTCATTGCCGTTCGGCATCATGCTCGCGTTCGGGCGGCAATCGACGCTGCCGGTGGTCCGCTGGGGCTCGATCGGCTTCATCGAACTGTGGCGCGGTTCGCCGTTGCTCGCCGTGCTGTTCACCGGACTGATCATGCTGCCGATGTTCCTGCCCAACGGCGTGACGGTGGACAACATGATCCGCGCCAGCGTGGTGCTGACGCTGTTCGTGTCCGCCTACATGGCGGAGACGGTGCGTGGCGCGTTGCAGGGCGTGCCACGCGGCCAAACCGAGGCAGCGCTCGCGCTCGGCATGCACCAACTCGGGGCACAGGTGCTGGTGGTGCTGCCGCAGGCGATGCGGCTGGCCATCCCCGGCATCATCAACATCGTCGTCGATCTGTTCAAGGACACGACGTTGGTGTCCATCGTGGGGCTGTTCGACCTGATGGGCGTGATCAACCAGTCGCTGAAGGATCCGAACTGGCTTGGCCTGGCAATGGAGGGCTATACCTTCGCCATGATGCTGTTCTTCGTCGCCTGCCTGGTGATCTCGCTGATCGGGCAGACGCTGGAGCGGCAGTTCGGCAGCGCCGCGCGCACACCACGGCGGTAAGACTTGAGGGAATGACGCAATGGCCATCGAATTCATTGGCATGATCCATCATCGGCATGCATCGGAAATCCATCCGCCGGGGCCGCTGATCTTCGATCGCGGCTACGTGCGCGACTTCGCTCAGGCAGCCGAGGCGGCGAGCTTCGATCGCGTGCTGGTCGGCTATTTCTCCGATGGCCCCGATGGGTTCCTGCTGGCCGCGTACGCGGCGGCGCACACCGAGCGACTGGGTTTCCTGCTGGCACACCGGCCCGGCTTCGTCGCGCCGACGTTGGCGGCGCGCAAGTTCGCCACGCTGGATCAGGTCACCGGCGGTCGCGCGGCGATCCACGTGATCTCGGGTGGCGACGATGTGGACCAGTTGCGCGACGGCGACACGCTGCCGAAGGACGAACGCTACGCGCGCACCGACGAATACCTGCATATCCTGAAGCGTATCTGGACCGAGACCGGTCCGGTGGATCACGCAGGCAAGTACTATCGCTTCGTCCGTGCCTCGACCGCGATGCACTGCGTGCAGCAGCCGCGCATCCCGATCTACTTCGGAGGAGCGTCGGACGCGGCGATCGCGGTGGCCGGCAAACACGCCGACGTCTATGCGCTGTGGGGCGAGACGCATGAGCAGGTGCGCGAACTCACCGCGCGGGTGCGCGCGGCGGCGGCGCAGCACGGGCGCGAGGTGCGGTTCAGCCTGTCGTTCCGGCCGATTCTGGCAGCGACCGAAGACGAGGCCTGGGCACGCGCGGAAGGGATCAAGCAGCGGATTGCGGAACTGCGCGCGAAGGCCGGGCTCGGTCCGCGAGAGCCGGCGAACGAAGGTTCGCGTCGGCTGCTCGCAGCGGCCGCGCAAGGCGAACGGCTGGACAAGCGGCTGTGGACCGGTGCGGCGTTGCTCACCGGCGCGCGCGGCAACACCACCAGCCTGGTCGGCACGCCGCATCAGGTGGCCGAGGCGCTGTGCGACTATTACGACCTCGGCATCACCACGTTTCTGATCCGCGGCTTCGATCCGCTGGAGGACGCAATCGAATACGGCCGCAGCCTGCTGCCGCTGACGCGGCAGATGATCACCGAGCGGACGCGGGTTGCGGCAGAGTAGTTTCATGATGTCACCCCCAAGGGCATCGATAATGCACCTTCTCGGCAAGGCGGTGCGCCACGAATGGGCGCTGGATTGGGATTTCCTTAGCGTCAATCACGGCTCGTTCGGTGCAGCGCCACGCGTGGTGCTGGCGGCGCAGCGCGACTGGCAGCAACGCCTGGAGGCGCAACCCGGCCGCTTCATGCGCACGGTGCTGCCGCACGCGCTACGCCATGCGGCAGACCGGCTCGGCGCGTTCATCGGCGCCGACGGCAAGGACATCGCGTTCGTCGAGAATGCGACGACCGGCTGCAACGCGGTGCTCCGTTCGCTGCGCCTCGCGCCGGACGATCAGATCGTGGTGCTGAACCACGGCTATGGCGCGGTGCGCAACGCCGTCCGCTACCTGTGTGAACGTGCCGGTGCACGCATGGTGGAAGCCGAGGTGCCGTTCCCGCATCCCGACGCCGATGCGATCGCCGCCAACATCGCAGCATCGCTGACACCGCAAACGAAGCTTGCCGTGGTTGACCACATAACCTCGGGTAGCGCGCTCGCGCTCCCGCTGCAGCGCATTATCGATTCATGCCACGCGGCCGGTGTCCCCGTGCTGGTCGATGGTGCGCACGGACCGGCGCAGGTGCCGCTCGACATGCGCGCTCTCGGCGCCGACTGGTATGCTGGCAACTGCCACAAGTGGCTGTGCGCGCCAAGGGCTCGGCGTTCCTCTACGCGCGGCCCGATCGCCAGGATGACTTGCATCCGGTGACCATTTCGCACGGCCTCGGCAAGGGATACCTCGAGGAGTTCGACTGGACCGGCACCCGCGACCCGAGCGCGTGGCTTGCGACCGACGTCGCCATCGACTTCCACGCGCGTCTCGGCGGCGAAGCGCTGATGGCGCGCAACATCGCGCTTGCCGCCGAAGCCACTTCGCTGCTGGCACGGCGGCTTAACACCGAGCCAGGTGCCACCGGCGCGATGGCGGGCTGTATAAGGGTGGTGCGCCTGCCGCTCGCCGGCGCGGCAACCGCCGAACGTTCGGTCGATCTGCGCGCGCGGCTGCTCGCCGCCAGCACCGATGCTCCGACCCACGTGCTGGCAGGGGCGATCTGGCTGCGCCTCTCGGCCGCCGCCTACAACGACATCGAGGACTACGGGCGCCTCGCGGACATCGTGGCGCACATCGTCCGTGAGCTTCCCTAGGCCCGGATACAGGCGACGCCGTCGATGAGTGCGGGCACCGCCGCGGCGCATGCGCCGATCGCGATCGGGCATCGGGTGCGGAACACACAACCCGATGGTGGATTGGCGGGGCTTGGCGGATCGCCCGGCAGCAGGATGCGAGTCCTGCGCCGGGCGGCATCCAGTCTCGGCACAGCGGACAGCAGCGCCTGCGTGTAGGGATGCCGCGGCGCATCGAAGACGTGTGTCACTGGGCCGGTTTCCATCACCCGGCCGAGATACATCACCGCAACGTGTTCGCACAGGCTCCGCACCACCGCGAGATCGTGGCTGATGAACAGCAGCGCCAGGCCGAGCCGCGTCCGCAGATCGGCCAGCAGGTCGAGCACCTGCGCCTGCACCGACACGTCGAGTGAAGAGACCGGTTCGTCCGCCAGCAGGAACTCAGGCTCGGTGGCGAGGGCGCGTGCAATGCCGATACGCTGGCGTTGGCCACCGGAGAATTGATGCGGATAGCGGTCGGCATGAACCGAACTCAGGCCGACCCGTGCGAGCAGTTCGGACACCCGCGCGCGTCTGTCCGAAGGCGGCACGATGTTGTGGATCTCCAGGCCGTCGGCGATCTGCGCGCCAACGGTGCGGCGCGGATCCAGGCTGGACTGCGGGTCCTGGAACACAATCTGCATGCGTCGGCGCAACTGCCGGCGCTGCGCCGCGCCCACGATGGCGAGGTCGATGCCGTCGAAACTCACGCGTCCCGCACTCGGCTGCAGCAGACCCAGCAGCATGCGGCCGAGTGTGGTCTTGCCCGAGCCACTCTCGCCCACCAGCGCCACAGCTTCGCCGCGATCGAGCGACAGCGACACCTCGGTGACCGCCTGCACCGGTGGCGTACGGCTCAACCAGCCACGCTCGCCAAAGCGGCGCGACAGATTTTCGGCCACGACCAGCGCGGTCATGCGAGTTCGCGCCAGCGCAGGCAGCGTGTCGCCCGACCGGAGGCAAGCTCGACCAGTGGCGGGTGCTGCGCTTCGCAAGCCGCTTCGCGTAGCCCGCAGCGCGGGGCGAAGCCACAGCCTGGCGGCATCGCGTGCGGCAGCGGCACGGCTCCGGGAATGCTGACCGGCAATGTGCCGTCATCGCGTGGTGCACTTTGCAGCAGGGCGACGGTATAGGGATGCATAGGCGCAGCGAAGACCTCACGTACGTCGCCCTGTTCGACAATTTCGCCGGCATACATCACCAGCACGCGGTCGGCGATTTCGGCGACCAACGGCAGGCTGTGGCTGATGAACACCAGGCCCATGCGAAACTCGCGCTGCAAATCGCCAAGCAGATCGAGCACCTGTGCCTGGATGGTCACGTCGAGCGCAGTGGTGGGTTCGTCGGCGATCAGCAGCCGCGGATCGTTGGCGATCGCCATCGCGATCATCGCACGTTGCCGCATGCCGCCCGACAGCTCGTGCGGATAGGCGCGGGCGCGGCGTTCCGGATCGGGCATACCGACGCGGTCGAGCAGAGCTGCCACCTCCTCCTTCGCCTCGAAATGCGCCACCTCGAAATGCGCGTGCATCGCCTCGGCGATCTGCGTGCCGATGCGGTGCACCGGATTGAGGCTGGAGAGCGGGTCCTGGAAGATCATCGATAGCACGCCGCCGCGTACGCGGCGAAACCCCGCATCGTCCAAGCGCAGCAGATTGTGGCCCTGCAGCCAGGCGCTGCCCTGGCCGACAAATGCGGCCGGCGGCAGCAGCCCCATGATAGCCAGGCCGGTCAGAGTCTTACCCGATCCGCTTTCGCCCACGATCGCCAGCGTCTCGCCGGCGCGCACGGTGAACGACACATCGCGCACCGGCTGGATCGTGCCGTGCGGCGTATCGATCTCGACCATCAGGTTGCGCACGTCGAGTACGGCGGTGCCGGTCGCCGGGCGGCTTGGCGGTGGCGGCGGTTGTGCGTGCCGCCGAAGCCGGGCAGGCTGGGTGTGCGGATCCACCGCGTCGCGCAGCGCATCGCACAGCGCATTCATCGCCAGGATCGTCAGGCTGAGCGCGGCGCACGGCCACACCAGTAGCAGTGGCGCCTGGTTCATCGTGGCGCGCGCGGCGCCGATCATCAGTCCCCAGGATGGTGCCGGCGGGACGACGCCGAGACCGAGGAAGGACAACCCGGATTCCAGCACCACGGCAGCGGCCGCTGCGAGGCTGAATTGGACCAGCAGAGGGCCGGCGACATTGGGCAGGATGGTGCGCAGCATGATGCGCGACGGGCCGGCGCCCAACGCACGCATCGCCTCCACGTAATCCTGCGAACGCACTGACAGCACGCCGGCATAGACGACGCGGACGAAGCCGGGCGTATAGAGCACGGCCAGCACCGGGATCAGCGTGGCTGCCCCCGGGCCGAGCAGCATGACGATGAGCAGCGCGAGCAGCAAGGGCGGGAAGCACAGCACAATGTCCATGCTGCGCACCGCGACCAGTTCGGCCACGCCGCGCATGAAGCCGCCGGCCAGACCGAGGGCGGTGCCGAACAGGCATGCGAGCGATGCCGATGCCGCGGCGACGGCGAGCGACGTTCGCGCACCCCACAACAGGCGCGACAGCACATCGCGGCCGTATTCGTCCTGGCCCAACGGATACTGCAACGACGGTGGAGAAAGATGGTGCACGACGTCCATGTGCAGCGGGTCCGCCAGCGGCAGCAATGGCACCAGCAGCGCGACCAACGCGATGGCGGCGATAGCGATGAGGGGCCCCCGACGGACTCGCTTCATGCGGTTCGGACGCGCGGATCGAGCACGGCGTAGAGCAGATCAACCGCGAGGTTCAGCACGACGAACAGCACCGAGATGACCAGCACGACGCCTTCCACGATCGGGTAGTCGCGAGCGTTCACGGCCTCGACCAGCAGGCCCGAGAGGCCCGGATAGTTGAACACGTATTCAACCAGCACGGTGCCGCCGAGCAATGTGCCGAGATGCAGCGCGAGCACCGTTATCACCGGCATGAGCGCGTTGCGAAGCACGTGGTGAAGCAGGATGCGCGCCGGCCCGAGACCCTTCGCGCGCGCGGTGCGCACGAAGTCGCGCTGTGTCACGTCGAGTACGGCGGCGCGGGTCATGCGGAACACGGTGGCGGAGAGGCCGAAGGCAATCGTGACGGCGGGCATCGCCAGCAGTGCGAGATGACCGAGCGGGTCGTCTGTCAGCGACACGTAGCCGCCGGCTGGCACCCAGCGCAGCGTCTGGGCGAACAGCAGCACCAGCAGCGTGCCGACGACGAACACCGGCACGGCGAGGGCGAAGGCCGCCAGCCAGGTGGCGATCCGGTCGAGCGCTCCGTGGCGACCAATGGCAGCGAACAATCCACAAGGGATGCCGATCAGCACGGCGAGCACTGCGGCGAACCCGATCAGTTCCAGCGTGCGCGGCAGCCGGCGGCTGATTTCGCTCGCGACCGGCGTGCCGTCCTGCAACGATCGGCCGAGATCGCCGGCGAGAAGGTGGGCGAAGTTGTCGAAGTACTGCGTGAGCACCGGGCGATCGAGACCGAGCTGTTCATGCAATTCCGTAACGGTCGCCGGAGCGGGAGCGACCCCGCCTTGCGACAGCAGAAGTTCGGCCGGATCGCCCGGTACAAGGCGGATGGCGAGGAACACGATAGACGCGACGGCCCATACGAGCAGGGCGGCCACGCCAATCCGTTTTGCGAGCCACGGCATTCTGTTGACGGTTCCGTCTGGCAGTGACGATTACCCTTGGCGTGCATCAAGGATCATGGCAAGCGGAAGCAATCCTGCGCGGCGACTCCACTCATGCTGAAGATGCTCTAGCGCTTGCCCCAACGCTGCTTCTCGACCGTCTCCTCCTCGATAGCGTAGAACTGCTCGAGCCCCACGAGGTCCTCGATCTGCTGTCGAGCGTCGATGCACTCCTGGTCGCTGAGGCCGCTGAACGTGCCGGTCTCGCGAATTTCGGTAAAGGCGCGCTTCATGGCGGTAAAGGCAACCACAAGGCTGGTCACCGCATCGATGCAGGCCTTGTATCCCATCGCCTCCAGCTCCGCGATGGTCGGCAACGGGCGTTGGTCGCGGTTGCCGCGGCTCATCACGTAAACCAGCGGAACCTTTGCCAGCTTTGGCGCCTGGCGCAGTTCCTCGTCGTTGCGCGGAAACACCAGTCCCATGTCGGCGCCGACATCGGCAGCCAGGTTGATCCGGTCGACTGCCTCTTGCAGGCCCTCGAACCGGCACGCATCCGATCGCGCTATGATGACGAAGTCGGGGTCCGACTCGACACGCTGACGACAGGCGTAATCGATCTTGGCGACGAACTCGTCGCGCGGCGTCACATGCGCCACATATTTGTGGTAGTGAGCGCGCTTGGGATAAAGCTGGTCTTCGATGTGGATCCCGGCCACGCCGGCGCGAATGAACTCGCGTACCGAGCGCATGGTGTGGAGCGGCTCACCGAAGCCAGCGCCGCCATCGGCAACCAGGGGCACCGTCACCGCGGCCGCCACGTCCCCGGCGACACGCACCTGCTCATCCATGGTGAGCAGCGGCTCCGAGGTGCAACGCGAGCCGCCGGTCACGAAGCCGCCGGTATAGACCGCCGGAAACCCCAGGCTCGCGATCAGCCGGCCGCCGATCGCGTCATACGCCGAGGGCATGTTGATGAACCCGCCGTTGGACAGCAGCTTGCGCAGTGCGGTGGTGGTACGTTTCATGGCCGTTTCTCCCCTTATGTCGTTGTGTCGCCCACGCGCACAACGAGCTTGCCGGTGTTCTCGCCGCGAAACAGCATGCCGAGTGCGGAGGGAGCATGGTGCAGCCCATCGAGGATGTGCAGGCGCTGGCGCAGCGTTCCCTCGCGGTGGCGCGCAGCGAGCCAGGCGCTGGCTTCTTCGTAGCGGTCATGGTAGCGGAACACCTGGAAGCCCTGCATCCGCCCGCGTCGCGCCAGAAGCTGACCGAGATTGCGGATGCCATAGGGCGGATCGGCAGCGACCTGGGAGATGCGGCCGCACAGCACCACCCGCGCTGCCTCGCGCAGATGCAGCAGCGCCGCGTCCAGAGTAGGTCCGCCAACGTTGTCGAAATAGAGATCGATGCCATCGGGGCAGGCGCGGCCGATGGCTGCTGCCAGGTCGTTTTCCGCCTTGTAGTCGATGACCGCATCCAGATGCAGTTCATCGGACAAGAAGGCGCATTTCTCCGCGCCGCCGGCGATGCCGACCACATGGCAGCCTTCGATACGCGCGATCTGCGCGGCGATCTGCCCCACGCCGCCGGCCGCAGCGGACACCAGCCCGCGGTCCCCCGGCTTGACCGCGCCGATTTCGCGCACGCCGAAATAGGCGGTCACCGCGCTGAGGCCGAGCGGACCGATCCAGGCCAGCGCGTCGCCGCGCGCGAGATCGATTTTTTGCAGGTATTTTGCTGGCAAGGTCGGGTGCGTCTGCCAGCCGAGCCTCGCCTGCACCAATTCGCCAGGTTGAAAGCCGCCGGTGCGGCTTTGCAGCACGCGCGCGATGCCGCCGCCGCGCATGACCTCGCCCAGCGCCACCGCCCCTGTCATCCACGAGCGCATTGCCGGATCGATGGACAAGTAGATCGTTTCCAGCATGACCTCGTCCGCTTCGGGCGGGCGCGCCGGCGCGCTGTCCGAGGAAAAATTGTCCGCCGCCGGGATGCCCGTGGGCCTGGCGCGCAACAGGATGCGGTGGTTGATCGCGGTCATCGCCGGCGCACCATCTCGGCGATGCGCTCGGCGATCATGATGGTCGGGATGTTGGTGTTGGTGCGCGAGACCTCCGGCATCACCGAGGCATCGGCGATGAACAGGTTGTCCGCGCCGACGACCTTGCCGCTGGGATCCACCACGGTGCACGGGTCCGCCGGATCGCCCATCCGGCAGGTGCAGGAGGCATGCCAGGCGGACTGCACATTGTCGCGCACATGGCGCTTCAGCGCGGCGGGATCGGCGAGCAGTTCCGGCAGCGGGCGGGCATCGCTGATCACCTTGTCGAACAGCAATTTCCGTAGCGTGGCCGAGGAGTCCATCATCAGTGCCGCCACGTTGGTCAGCAGCAGGTTGCGGAGATTCTTCTGGCTGACGTTGCGCACCCGCTGGGAGAATTTCGACGCGAACAGGTTGGACATGTATTGCGGCACCGGATCGCTGTGCAGAATGCGCGCCATGCGGCGGAACGCCTCCGTCATCCGGTCGAGGTCGCGCCGGTCGCTCAGCCAGTTGAAGTCGACGTACGGTTCGTCGTCCGGATCGGGCGAGGTCAGCCGCACCTCGCCGGTGGAGTACGAGCGGCCGATATAGGACGACAGCGTGCCGATCCGCACGCCGATCGCGTGCCAGGCGGAGCGGCAGACCGCCATCATCACCATGTCCGCCGCCGGCACGCCCACCAGCCCGGAGGACCAGCGCAGATAGGTATAATTCCGCCGCAGCACCATCTTGTGCCGCGCCACCGGCGGCAGGTAGCCGGAGATGTGGATCGCCGGATGATCCATCAGGTTGCTGCCCACACCGGGCCGATCCAGTTGCACCGCGATGCCGTGCTGGCGCAGGTGCTCGGCCGGACCGATGCCCGACAGCATCAGCAGCCATGGCGTGTGCAGCGCGCCTGAGGAGACGATGACGTTGTCGGCGGTGATCGTCTCGACCGCGCCGTTGCGGCGCACTTCCGCCCCGCCGGCATGGCCGTCGGCGAACAGGATCCGCCGCGCCTGAGTTTCGCCGACGATTTGCAGATTGGGGCGGCGGCGGGTTGATGCGTCCAGATAACCGATGGCCGTTGAACGGCGCGCGGTGCCGTCGTTGGACAGCGGCAACGGCGAATAGCCCTCGCCGAATTCGCCGTTCATGTCCGGGCGCAGCTGGTAGCCGAGGTCCTTCCATGCCTTGGTGACGGACAGGGTGAAGTCGTCCCACTGCTCCATCGGCATGCGGCGGACCGTGATGGGACCTTGCGCACCGTGGTATTGGTCGGTGTAGTCGAGGTCCGTTTCCAGCCGGCGGAAATACGGCAGCACCGAGTTCCAGTCCCAGCCTTTCGCGCCGATCGCGTTCCAGTTGTCGTAATCCTCCGGCGCCCCACGCAGCGCCACTTGGCCGTTGACCGACGAACCGCCGCCGAGCACGCGGCCTTGCTCGTAATAGACCGGATCGGCGTCCGCGCGGCGGCGAACTTTCAGGCGCTGCCAGAAGTAGCCCGGGTTCATCAATGCGCTGCCAGAGTAGGTGTCACGGATGTCTTCGGGCGTCTGGTCGGGAGCATAGTCGCGGCCGGCTTCCACCAGCACCACCTTGTTCCCCGGCGCCTCCGACAGTCGCGCGGCCATCACGCAGCCGGCCGAGCCACCGCCGATCACAAGGTGTGTGGCGTGCATCGTGGTGCTTCCTCTTCGCTCATCGCTTGGTTGCCTTCGGCCCACGAGGTTGTGACACCTGCTGCGCGCAGGAAAGGCGCTGCCTGCAACGGCCATTTCGCCAGCGCGGCAGCCGCTCCACAAGCGATAATTCAGCGCGCGTTCATGCACAGGTCATCTTGCGTTCCGATGTCCCGTTCGATCGGGGGCAGCGGGGTGCCCGTGCGCCTGGCATGGGTGCGACGCGGCGGCTCCGGCCGATTCGACGGAGGCGCCGATGAGTACCACGCTGTTGCGAGATTTCCACAGAACAGACCGGGAGCTTCCGACCGGCGTTCCGCCGCACCGACCGCCTCAGGCAGAGCGCGGCGCGGAGCATGTCCGGCCCGAATTGTCCTACGAGGAAACGCCCACCTATGTGTATCCCGCGGTCGTGGCCACAGCGGTGGCCGGCTACGTCTGGATGCTGTTTGTGTTCTGGATTGTCTTCGCCGGCTATGGCTACATGGGGTCTCGCTTGTCATCGCGACGATGATCAGCGCCGTGATGCTCGGCCTGCTGATTGGATGCGGGGGCAGCGCGCGCGACGTGACGCCGTGGCAGCGGCCCTGGCGACCGCGTTCGCCATCACCATTGCGCTTTCGCGCCCCTGCGCAGGCGCCTGCGCCGCAAATCGTGACCGGGCAGCAGGCTCTTGGTGGCCAGTCCATCGGGGTCGGCCCCGCGCGGCGGGGCAGGCGGATGACTCCGCTGTTTGTTTTCGGCGGGATGGCGGTTGGCATCTGGACCCCGGTCGCGCCACCGTACGACGCTGGCGCAAACAGAATCTCGCGGCGAATCCGCTTTAGTTGCACCTCCCGCCAGGCATCTTGCCGGGCACGCCCGCCGCGGCGTACGCTGGCCGAGTAGACGAAGGGGATGGAAATGGCCCAGGTCGGGGATGCAAAAGGTGAGTTTCGCGGCACGACGCACCGTAACGACACCGAGCTGAAGGCGTGGCTGGCGAAGCGACCGACCGAAGCAGCGCTGGAACCAGAGCTCCCGATCATCGATCCGCACCACCACTTCTGGGACACGCCGCAGCGTGGCCACTACCTGCTGCCCGAACTCCTGGCCGATATCGGGGGTGGGCACAACATCGTCTCGACCGTGTTCCTCGAGTGCCGCGCGATGTATCGCAAGAGCGGGCCACCGGAGATGGCGGCGCTGGGCGAAGTCGAATTCGTCACCGGCATCGCGGCGATGAGTGCCTCGGGCAACTACGGACCCTGCCGCGTCGCCGAGGGCATCGTTGGCGGTGGCGACCTCAGTGTCGGCGCGCGCGTGCGCGAGCTGCTCGAAGCCGAGATGACCGCCGCCGGTGGGCGTCTTCGCGGCCTCCGCCATGGCGTGGCATGGGATGGCAGCGAGGCGGTGGGAAAATACGCCTCCCGCGTCGTTCCCCCACATCTGGTCCTCGATGCAAAATTCCGCGAAGGCTTTGCCCAACTGGCGCCGCTGGGCCTCAGCTTCGAATCCTGGCAGTATCATCCGCAACTACCGGATGCGATCGATCTCGCCCGCGCCTTCCCCGACACCACCATCATCCTGAACCACGTCGGCGGCGTACTTGGCGTGGGTCCCTATGCCGGAAAGCGGCAGGACATCCTCGCCAGTTGGCGCAAGGATATTTCCGAATTGGCCAAATGCCCGAATGTCAATGTCAAGCTCGGCGGCATCGGCATGGTGTCGTTCGGGTTCGACTTCCATGAGCGCGACATCCCGCCATCGTCGGAGGATCTTGCCGCCGGGTGGCGTCAGTATATCGAGCCGTGCATCGAAGCGTTCGGCGTCAACCGCTGCATGTTCGAAAGCAATTTTCCCCCGGACAAGCAGTCCTGTGGCTACACCGAGCTGTGGAACGCATTCAAGCGCATCACTGCCGGCGCGACGGCGAGCGAAAAGACGGCGCTGTACAGTGGCACCGCGGCGCGAGTGTACCGCCTGGCGGTGCCCTGAAGGTCAGACGCCCTTGAAGCGGCCCTTCCGCTTCTCGACAAAGGCGCGCCGAGCCTCTTTCGCATCCTCCGAATTCTGCAGGATGCCGCCGGCGTTGGAGGTCAGCACCATGGTGGTCTCCAGCGTGCTGTCCAGTGCGGCACGCATGACACGCTTGCTGACCCACTGCACCAGCGGCGGCCTGGCGATGATCCTGTCGCACAGTTCCCGCGTGGTTTCTTCCAGCTTCTCGGACGGCACCAGGTGGTTGAGCATGCCCCACTCGTAGGCCCTCTCGGCATTCAGCTCACCGGTGTAGGCGAATTCCAGGGCGCGGCCGAGGCCGACCATCTTGGGCAGATAGTAGGAACCGCCGTTCTCGATGATCTGTCCGGCATTGTGGTAGGCGATGAAGCGCGTCTTCTCGCAGCCCACACGGATGTCGCAATGCAATGCCATGTCCATGCCCGAACCGACCGCCGGCCCGTTGATCATCGCGATCGTCGGCTTGCGGATCAGCGAGATGTCGCGGTGCAGTGCGGTGAAGCCGTGATAGAAATGCTGCCGCGCGCCGTCCGGACCTTCATGCGGGGCTCGATTGCCGATGAGGTTCTCGCCGGTGACGTCCTGCGTCGCCCGGGATGCGAGGTTGGCGCCGGCACAGAAGGCGCGGCCGACACCGGTGAGCACGATCACCCTGATAGTGGGATCGTCATCGCCAGCCCGCATGTATTCCCCGACCTTGGCGACAGTACTGTTCTCCTCCGCAGTCCCGATCAACGCGTTCAGCCGCTCCGGACGATTGAACCTGATCCAGAGGATGCCGCCCTCCTCCGGCTCATAAAGCAGGTGTTCGACGAGCCTTGGCCCCATGTTCTCCTCCCGGCGGCTACGCGAACGACTCGGTCATCGCCGAGTAGACCAGCGTGCGCAGATCGCGCCGTAGCGTCACCCTTGTGTCGCTGCCGATGACCTGCGTCATGAACACCACCGCGAGCTCTTCCTTTGGGTCGATCCAGAAGGAGGTCGAAGCGGCACCGTTCCAGAAGAACGCGCCCAGCGTTCCCGGCAGACGCGTCCTCGCGACGTCGATCGTCACGCCGCAGCCGATGGAAAAACCGTTGCCCGCATAGCCGGCTTCGCCGAACAGGCCGGGCGGCGCCATGTCCGCCAGTTCCCTGTTGTCGGGCAGGTAATTCAGGCTGAACAGCGCGACGGTCTTGGGGCTGAGGATCTGCACGCCGTCGAGCGTTCCGCCATCCAGCATCATCCGGCAGAACCGTATGTAGTCGTGCGCGGTCGATACCAGCCCGCCGCCACCGGATTCCAGCTTGGGCGGCGCGGCGTAGGTGCTGTTGCCCGTATCGTCCTGCAGCTTCAGCCCGCCGCCTGGCTTGGGCATGTAGCAGGATGCGAAGCGGTCGATCTTCTCCGGCGGACACCAGAAACCGCTATCGTTCATGCCGAGTGGCTCGAACAGCCGCGTGCGCAGGAACTCGCCGAAGCTCATGCCGCTGAGCTTCTGGACCAGGTACCCCACCACATCGAGCGAGACCGAGTAGTTCCATGCCGTCCCCGGTGAGAACTCCAACGGCAAGGTCGACAAATGCTCGATCATGGCGTCGAGTCCGCCTTCGGCGTCAGGCTCGGCTATGCGCGCTCGGCGGTATGCGCGATCGACGCTGGTGCGGTTCAGGAACCCATAGGTCAGGCCCGAGGTGTGCGTCGCCAGGTCCACAACCTTCATCGGCCGCGCAACCGGCGCCGTCAGGAAGGTCGGCGGCGCGGTGGTAGCGATGCTCGGAATGCCGGTGGCGTAGACCCCCAGGTTCTTCCACGATGGAATGTGTGCGGCGACATCGTCGTCCAGGGCGATCAGGCCTTCCTCGGCCAGCATCATGAGCGCCACCGCCGCGATCGGCTTGGTCATGGAATAAATGCGGAAGATCGCATCCTCGCGCATCGGCTTGCCGCGTTCGAGGTCCATGTGGCCCGACATGCCGGTGTGGGCGAGCTTGCCACGCCGGTAGACCATGGTCAGCACGCCCGGCAGGCGGCCGCTATCGACGTAGCGACGCTTCATCACCTCATCCAGGCGCGCCAACCGCGACGCCGATAGCCCGACTGCTTCCGGTCTCACCATGGCCTCCAGCTCCGGTTGTCCTGCGGGTTACTAACTGGCGAAGCGACGCCGGTTGTCAAACCCACCGCTGGGGTATTGCTGCCGGCGTGTGGCGTTGGAACACTTCCACGCAGCTTCAGGAGGAACCCACCGATGACGGACGAAACCGCCACCGCCGCGCAAGTGCGCTACGAAACACCGTCACCCCACGTTGCGCGGATCGTCATGGCGCGGCCGGAGGCGCACAACGCGCAAGGCCTGCAGATGACCTACGAACTCAATGCCGCGTTCGACCGCGCCGCGCAGGACGACGACATCAAGGTCGTCATCCTCGCCGCGGACGGCCGCAATTTCTCGGCCGGCCACGATCTGGGCGGCGACGGGGCGAAGACCTGGCGCGACTTCAGAACCGTCGGCACCTGGGCCGGCTTCGATGCCAAGGGCGCCGAGGCTCGCTACGGGCGCGAGATGGAAATCTACCTGGAGATGTGCGAGCGCTGGCGTAACCTGTCCAAGCCCACCATCGCCCAGGTGCAGGGCAAATGCATCGCCGGCGGGCTGATGCTGGCCTGGGTGTGCGATCTGATCATCGCCAGCGGCGATGCCTCGTTCAAGGACCCGGTGATCGACTTCGGCATCTGCGGCGTCGAGTTCTTCAATCATCCCTGGGAACTGGGCATCCGCAAGGCCAAGGAATTCCTGTTCACCGCGGACGAGATCAGCGCGCGGGACGCGGCGGCGTGCGGCATGGTGAACCAAGTCGTGGCGCGCGACGAACTGGCGGCGGTGACGCTCGCGCTCGCCGAGAAGATCGCGACCAAGCCTGCGTTCGCGCTGAAGGCCACCAAGCAGGCGGTGAATCACGTGCAGGATGTGCAAGGGCGGCGGAATGCGCAGATGCACGTGTTCAGCCGGCACCACCTGTTGCACGCGCATAATGAGCTGGTGTACGGGATGGCGATGGACCCGAACGGCCTGCCCGAGACCGTGCGCGACAAGGTGCTGGCACGGGTTGCGCGCGCGAAGGCCGCAGCGGCGAAGGCAGAAACCGAGTGAGCGGGGGGCGGCGAGCGTAAGCTCGGCTTGCAGGATTCCCTTCGACTCCGCTGCGTGCTAATACCAGAAGGTGGCAGAAATTGATCTCCGGCGTCTACCTAAGGACGAGTTCGTGCTCCACTTCGGTGGAAGGCCGAATGAGGTTGACGCCTTCACGTTCTCCAACTCGCTCATCGCCCTGTCGGATGCCCTACAGGAGATCAACCGCCAGACCAATCCTGACTTTGCTATTGAAATCGCCATTGAGGGCGTCGGCCCAGGTAGCTTTCGCGCGACAATCAAAGCGACGCTGAAATCTCTTGGCGGCCTGTTCAAGCGGAGCGGAGAGGGCATAGTCGTCGGCGTTCTTGCCATTCTGATCGGCCAACGGCTATTCCCGGACTCCGCAAAGATCACGGTAGACGAGTCAATGGTCGTGATCGAAAACGGTCACGACAAGATCATCATTCTGCGTGCGGTGTGGAACGCCAAGGAGAAGCTGCCAGACCCAAGACAGGTGGAGCGCCATATAGGCCGGGCTTTCGCGACGCTTGACGATGATCCATCTATCACAGAATTTGGACTGCTCGGTCACATCACTGATGAGGCGCCAGTCGCGATTATACCACGGGCCACATTTCCGCTACTTGCCGCACCCGAGACGATCGAACCAACTGGGAACCGCCGGTACCGGGATGAAAGAACAAAACTCACAGTACTTCGCGCAATTCTCGAAAGGAGCACTAGGCGCTGGCAATTCGTATGGCAAGGAATTCGAATTGCTGCGCCGATACGCAATCAGACATTTTTCGAGAAGCTTGCGAGTCGTGAATACTGGTTTGCCCAAGGTGACCTTCTCGATTTCATGCTGCGCATTCATCAGGTTCGCGACGACATAAGCAACGTATTCATAAATGAGTCGTACGAGGTTCTGGAAGTTTATGGCGTGCAGCACATCGACCGACAGCCGAGGCTGCCGGAGCACTAACTGTCCTAATTTACCTCCGCGCTTACCCTAACGAGGACCGCACTGTGTAACCACGATCTGCTGCCACACCGGAAGCGCCTGCACAAGCTGTCCAATTATCTGCATTTCACGACCAAGCTGAAGAGTGTTGTCGGACTCCACGTGGATAGTCCGGCACCCGCGGTGGCTCGCTTCCCCTCCACTGGACAATGGAGCTCGGCGGCTAGGGTGAGGACATCGGTAGTCCACTGGCGCAGGCGGTGACTCTGCTCGTCCAGCCGGCCGAGCGCCTGCGTCGCATCGATCCTGAGTAATCGCGGGGTGCCGGGTTATCCGGCCCGGTTGTGGAGTACGGATTCCTGCAGGATGGTCGCTTCGCTCTTGGCGCACCGCGGACGAGGCCATAAAATGAGTTGTTAGCCTTCCAAAGGAGCGGGCGGCGGACGGAACCAAGGGCGAGTGGGTTGGCCATAGTTGACTTACACCGAAGTGCCTTGAGCATCCTCCTTTGTGCGGGCCTCGCAACAGCAAGCGATTCTTGGGCGGCAAACACGTTCGATGGCATCTACAAGGGGACATTGCGAGTAACGCGATCCAGTAACGGTACGGGATGCCTAGTCCTAGTCAATGAGGTGCGTGACATTACGGTGGTCGTCAAGAACAATCATTTTAGGAAATGGATGTGGGGCGGAATCCTAGAAGTTGATGTCGCGGCGGATGGTTCGTTTGAGGCAAATGCCTTCAGCTCTGGCCTTCTTTTTGGCATTAAAGGGAACATCACGGGCGTCAGCTTTGAAGCCGACCAAGGTAACCCCTACTGCATTCAGCACCTATCATTGAAGAGGTCGTGATAGAGGTGGCCGGCTCAGTCTGCACGGGGTTTCGCCGTCGATAGGTGGATCCCTGCCAAATCTTGACATGGCAAGGTGCACGATGCCCGTCTGGTGGCCGCGATGAACGTGCACGCGTGCACCGAATCCTGACGTTCAACGGCGGCGACTTCGCCCGCTATCAGATGGAGATACTGGATCCGGCAGCCGTGCCGTCCTGATCCAGTGGCCATGCGGAGGCATCCGAAAATATTCCTTGACATCTGCAGGCCACTTATGTTCTTGTTCCGTTCATATCCGGCGCGGCCGAAACCCCGAGCCCAGCCGCAGTGGCCGCCTGCTGAGCCTGGTCCGCAAGCTGATCGACTACGGCTGCGAACTCGCCACCACCATCCGCCAGCGCACCGCCACCGAACCCATCTTTGCCAAGGTCCGCTTCGGTACCACCGATCTGGCGTGCGCATCGCCCGCGGCCTGCTCCTCGCCGACGCGCTCGAAGCGAGAGTGCTCCGCCGCGCTGCCCACCTGGACGCGGGACCGAGGCCCGGCAGGGCTCGATCCGCGGCCAAGGCATCCGCCGTCCGTCCGCCCGCCGAGGTCGATCCGCGTCTCGCCCACCTGCCCACGCCAGAGTAGATCGCGGCCGAGGTGCGCCGCCGGCCGATCGGCGCCGTCATCGCCGATATCTGCCGCGATCTCGGCATCCTGCCGAGCCATCCGCTGTGGCGCGACGTGCAACTGGCCATCATCAAGCACGGCGGCAGCCTTGCCGGCCTGGTGAAGGACATCCTCGACCAGGCATTTCCCCTGGCGGCACGTGCCGCGTCCGCAGTCACTCGGCCCGCATCGCGACGACCGATCTTGCGGTTCGAGGGACCAAGCGGCACCGGCCCGCCCTGACCCTGCCGCCTGGACCAGCGGCGCGTCGCGCACGGGCCTGCCCAGAGCCGGTCCCGGTCCCGCCGCGCTGATTCAATATGAGCGGTGACGTCACCCACCGGTCAGCCGCGCGATCAGCGCTTCATGCGCAGCAATATGGTCCGCGCCGCGCGATGGGCAGGCGAACTGACGAGTTCATCGATGCGCTGATCGCCGAGGATCGGGCGGCGTGGCCAGCACCCAGCCGAACCAAAATCACGGAAATCACCCCCAAGTTGCGTAAGTTGGTTCAGTGCGCGTCGGCCCAGGTTCGGCCGGCACCGGTCTCCACCACCAGCGGCACCGAGAGCGTCGCGGCACTCTCCATCACCCGCCGCGCCAATGCCGTCAGCCCCGGCACCTCTTCCTCCGGTGCCTCGAACAGCAGTTCGTCGTGCACCTGCAACAGCAGTCGCGACTTCAGCCCTGCCTCCCGCAGCGCCTTCGGCAGCCGCACCATTGCGCGTTTGATGACATCGGCGCCACCGCCCTGCAGCGGCGCGTTGATCGCCTGGCGTTCGGCATAGCCGCGGCGCGCGGGGTTCTTGTCGGCGATCCCCGGCACCCAGCAGCGCCGGCCGAACGGCGTCGTCACATAGCCGTTGATCCGCGCCTGTTCCTTCACGCGTTCCATGTAGGTGCGGATGCCGGGATAGCGCGCGAAGTACGCATCGATGTAAGTGCGCGCCTCGCCCGGCGTAATGCCGAGCTGCCGCGCCAGGCCGAAGCCGCTGATGCCGTAGATGATACCGAAATTGATCGCCTTGGCGCGCCGCCGCGTCATCGGGTCCATGCCCGCCATCGGGATGCCGAACACCTCCGACGCGGTACGCGCGTGGATGTCCTCGCCGCGCGAAAAGCTCTCCTTCAGCGCGGGAATGTCGGCGACATGCGCCAGCAACCGCAGCTCGATCTGCGAGTAGTCGGCCGACACCAGCATATGCCCCGGCTCGGCGATGAAGGCGTGGCGGATGCGGCTGCCTTCCTCGGTGCGGATCGGGATGTTCTGCAAGTTGGGATCGTTCGACGACAGCCGCCCGGTGGATGCGATCGCCTGCGCGTAGCTCGTGTGCACCCGCCCGGTGTCGGGGTTGATCTCGCCGATCAGCGCATCGGCATAGGTGGATTTCAGCTTCTGCAGCTGCCGCCAGTCGAGGATACGCGCCGGCAGCTCGTTCCCCTGATCGGCCAGCGTCTGCAGCACCGACGCATCCGTGCCCCAGGCGCCGGTCTTCATCCGCCGCCCGCCGCCGAGTTTCATCTCATCGAACAGCACCTCGCCGAGCTGCTTCGCCGAACCGACATTGAATTCGCGGCCGACGAGGCGATGGATATCGCGCTCGATCACCACCATGCGCTGCTCGAAATCCACCGACATGCGCCGCAGATCGTCGGCATCGACCTTGATGCCGGCGCGCTCCATGTCCAGCAGCACCGGCAGCAGCCGCCGTTCCACCTGCTCGTACACCGCCAGCCCTGCGTTGAAGCGCAGCCGCGGCCGCAGTGCCTGCCACAGCCGCAGCGCCACATCGGCATCCTCCGCTGCGTAGGCGGTGGCGCGCTCGATCGGCACCTGTCCGAACGGGATGCGATTGCGCCCGGTGCCGGTGACTTCGTCGTAGCTGATCGGCGTATGGCCGAGATGAAGCTGCGACAGCTCGTCCAGGCCATGGCCGTGCATGCCGGCCTCCTGGGCATAGGAGACCAGCATCGCATCGTCGAACGGCGCGGAGGGAGGGAAGCCGGCGCGCTCCATCACCAGCATGTCGAACTTGGCATTCTGGTAGATCTTCAGCACGTTGCGATCGGTCAGCACTGGCCCCAGCGCATCGATCGCCGCGGCGAGTGGCACCTGATCCGCCAAACCCTCGTGCCGCAACGGCACATACGCGGCGCGCCCGGGCGCCACCGCGAGCGACAACCCCACCAGCGGCGCGCGCGCCGCGATCAGCCCGTCCGCTTCGGTGTCGATCGCGACGAACCCGCAGGCCGCAATCTCGCTCAGAAAGGCGCGCAGCGCGGCCTCGCTGGTGATGGTCGCGTACGGCCCGAAGCCCGATGCAACCTCCGCGGGCTTCGGCGGCTCGGCCAGCGGCAGTGCCGCCTGCGCGCGACGCGGCGCTGCCTCGACTGTCATGGTAGCAGGCGCAACCTCCAGGCCGAGCCGCGTCGCGATGCTGCGGAAGCCCTGCGTCTTCAGCCACGCGGCCAGCGCCGCCTTGTCGTACTCGCGCGCCTGCAACTGATCCACCGGCAGCGGCATCGGCGTATCGGTGCGCAGCGTCACCAACTCGCGTGAGAGGCGCGCCTTGTCGGCGTGCTCGATCAGGTTGTCGCGTCGCTTCGACGGCTTCATCGCCGGCGCCGCCGCCAGCACTGTCTCCAGATCGCCGAACTCGTTGATGAGCTGCGCCGCGCCCTTCGGGCCGATGCCCGGCACGCCAGGCACGTTGTCGGTCGGATCGCCGATCAGCGCCTGCACGTCGATCATCTTGTCCGGCGTCACCCCGAACTTCTCCATCACCTCGGCCGGCCCGATCGGCTTTTGCTTGATCGGATCGAGCATCTCCACGCCGGGGCGGATGAGCTGCATGAGGTCCTTGTCGGACGAGACGAGGGTCACCTGGCCGCCGCAATCGCTCGCCGCCTTGGCGTAAGCGGCGATCAGGTCGTCCGCCTCCCAGTCGTCGAGCTCGATCGCCGGGACGCCGAACGCCTCGGTGGCCTCGCGCACCAGGTTGAACTGCGGGATCAGATCGTCCGGTGGCGGCGGGCGGTGCGCCTTGTAAGCCTCATACAGCCGATTGCGGAACGTCAGGTGGCCGGCATCGAAGATCACCGCGATATGTGTGCCGACATGCTCGCGCAGCAGCTTGGCCAGCATGTTGGAGAAGCCGAACACCGCGTTCACCGGGGTACCGTCGGGCCGCGTCATCGGCGGCAGCGCGTGGTAGGCGCGGAAGATGAAGCCCGATCCGTCGATCAGGATCAGGTGCAGCTTCTGGTCCAGGGCTGGGGCCGATTCGGCCTGCTCCAGGATGTCAGTGTCCGCTGGCGTGACCGGCTCCTTCGTTCAGCACATAGAGGCGCGAGCAGTAGGGGCACAGCACGGATCGGTCCTCGATGTGCAGGAACACCCGTGGATGGCCCAAGGCGGTGTCGCCGCCGTCGCAGGCGACCGTGCGGTCGTCGACGTTGATGATCTCGGTCGGGGTGGCGGCGGGGCCGTCCATCTTGCTGCTTCGCATACTCTATGGCGGGGGAGGGTCGTATGATAGCGATGCGACCCATGCTTTCAACCTCCGGCCCCGCCACCTCATGCCCTTCCGGCTGTTGAGCGCGCTGTTCGCGGTCATCCTCGCCGTCAGCGGCTGCGCGGAACACCTGGTGCCGCCGGGTCCGGCGGTGACGCCGCTGCGGGAGACGGCCGACACCTTCGTGATGCCGGACGGCATGCACCTGCCCTATCGGACCTGGCTGCCAGACGGCGACCCCTGGGCGGTGGTGCTGGCGCTGCACGGCATGAACGACAGCCGCGACGCCTGGGAATACCCCGCCCCGGAGCTTGCTGCCCGCGGGGTCGCGGTGTTTGCGCCCGATCAGCGCGGCTTCGGCGACACCGCGGTGCGCGGCTACTGGCCCGGCACAGCAGCACTGGTGGACGATGTGCGCGCGATGGCAGTGCTGCTGCGCCAGCGCTATCCCAACGTCAGGCTGATCCTGATGGGCGAGAGCATGGGTGCGGCGGTGTTGATGTGTGCCGCGACCGCGCCGGATCCGCCACCCGCGGACGGCTACGTGCTGGTGGCGCCCGCGGTGTGGGGACGTGCGGAGATGAACCTGTTCCTTCGCGCGGGGCTGTGGCTGTTCGCCAATATGGTGCCCGGATTCACGGTGACTGGGCGCTTCGCACGGGTCACCGCGAGCGACAACCGCGAGGCGATCAAGCGGCTGTCGCAGGATCCGCTGACCCTGCACGAGACGCGGTTCGACACCGTGCGGGGTCTGGTGGACCTGATGGACGCGGCGCTGGCCGCCGCACCTCGGTTCCGCGCGCCGGCGCTGTTCCTGTATGGCGGCAAGGACGAGCTGATCCCGGACAAGGCTACGGCGGCGACCTGGCGCGGGCTGCCGGAGGGGCCGGTGCGGGCGTTCTATCCGGCGGGCTATCACTTGCTGCTACGCGACCACGAGCGGATGACGCCGATCGACGACATCCTGTACTGGATCCGGCATCCGGACATGACGCTGCCGTCGGGGGGTGACCGGACGGCGGCGGTGTGGCTGGCGAAGCAGGAGTGAAGGCGAGGCTTTGATCCGGCGCGGTTTTCGCGCTATGAGATGCGGACTGGACCCGTAGCTCAGTTGGATAGAGCGTCGCCCTCCGAAGGCGAAGGTCGCACGTTCGAGTCGTGTCGGGTCCGCCAATTATTTCAACAACTTAAGGTGATGGCGGCATCGCGCCAAGTTGGCCTAGCTAGCACATAGCTAGCAGAATTCGGCTGCTGGGTTCCTTGCGGGTGTCCCGTCCCGCCCCGCAACCGCTCTGCGGCGCCACGCTTCACAGATCATTCCTCCGATTGACCCACCGCGCTACCGCCAGTACCAGCGCCAGCATGGCAACGTAGCCGAGCGTCAGCGCGATCTTCATCCCTAGATCGGTCACAGCCCGAGCGCCTTTTGCAGCAACTGCGCCAGCGTCTGCCGCTCCTCCGCCGAGAGCGCCGACAGGTCCACGCGGCGCTGCTGGCCGAGTTGATCAGCTTGCTCTGGCTTCAGCGGTGCGAATGACAACACCTTGTCACACGCCATGAACGCGACGCGCTCATCCTCGCACGACATCAGCTCGATCGTACGCTTCGCAGCTTGAGGCGTGTGCTGCGCGAAGATGGCCTTCGCTTCGTGGTAGAGCGCGAGGTGCTCCGGCTTGTGACCGTTCGGGTTGCCAGACCGGCCTTTCTGGAATGGCACGAGCCGACCATGGCCGTGAGAGGGCACAAACGAACCTGGCAGGCTCTGCGGTTGCACGTTAGCTCCAGTGCCGCCGCTCATGGCATGAGATGTGGCACGGAATGGGGAGGTGCCTCCACCGAACGACTTTCGTGCTTCGGTCGGATGGTCTTCCCGATCAACCATTGGTCACTCCGAGAACTGTTGGGCTAGCCAGTCTGACAGCACGATGGCCAGGGCTGCCACCACTTTCCCATTCTACCACCAACGGCGGCCCGATGGCTCGCAACACCGTCCATAGTCCATCGACGGCCGTACGGGGCACGCCAGCCAAGAACAGCACGTGTTCAGCGCCAGCGCGATGTCGTAGTGGCGCGGGGCCGAAGCCAGCTCGATCAGCGGGGATTAGCCGGCTCTGCTTTGTTCCGTCCCGCGGCTGCACTACATTCCCGCGCATGACCGCGATCGTCACCTACGCGCACCGCTACAAGCCGACGCGGCGCAAGAAGAAGGCCCAGGCCGCAGCACTGACCGGCCCAGCGATCGTCACCGCGACCAGCAAGCGCGACCAGGCCCGACGCCGGGAGATGGCGAACGAGTACTGGGAGACCGGCTACGGCTGGGCAGTATGAATTCGCATCGCCGCACCAGCTCGTACAGCACGATGGCTCCGGCCATTGCAACGTTCAGCGAGTTCGCCATCCCCAGCATCGGAATGGCGACAGCCTGGTCGGCACAGGCCAGCACTTCCTGCGAGACGCCAGACCGTTCGTTGCCGAGGACGAGGGCTGCCGGATAGCGCGGCTGCATCGCCGCCAGGCTCACGCTCTCCGCGGTGATCTCGACCACCGCAATCCAGTGCCCCGCCGCTTTCGCTGCGCGCACAACCGTGCCAGCGTCGAGTTCCTCCTGCCATGGAACCCAGCGCTGCGTGCCCATGGCTGCCTGCACGAGCTTGCGCCTGCGCAGCAGGGCCGAACGCGGCCGGGCTTGGCTCTCCTCGCCGCAGATGATCAGACGCTCGACCAGGAACGCGTCGCATAACCGGAAGATCGCACCGATGTTGTAGTTGCCGCGCACGCCATCGAGCACCACGGTGATCGGATTGCGCGCCTGCACCGCGAAGGCGGCACGATCCGGCTTCGATTGCCGCAACTCGGGTTTGGACAGGACGTGATCGTCGATCATGCCGTCCGTTAGAACGCAGCCAGCAGCGCGCTGAAACCGATGCTCTCCAGCGTCACGGTGTCGCCGTTCACCAAGCTCGCCTGTGGCCATGGCCCCTCCGCGGGACGGCGCAGTACCGTGTCTGGCGTTTCCTCGGCCTGCAGCTCCTCCAGCGTCACGATAGCGCGGGCTGTCTGGCCTCCGCCTGCTGGCGTCGCGAACGGGACCACCACCATGATCAGCGGGCTGTCATACCCAGTCAGATCGGTAGGCGGCCGGGCTGCGGCCACGACGCCTCGCTCAGGGTCCCGTCGCGCTGGACCACCACAGTCCAGGTGTGCGCACGATAGCGGAAGGTCAGGCGTAGCCGCCCCGCGTCCTCGCCCATACCGCGCTCAACCACACTGTAGATGATCCCCCGCCGCATCTCTGCCCGGAGCCGGTCC
>Ga0209040_10000068_pt1 | contig 59680 bp, 48 predicted proteins | sample BogFormECP12_OM3_FD_188240 | JGI IMG/M metagenome (GOLD analysis project Ga0209040, IMG submission 188240) | Bog forest soil microbial communities from Calvert Island, British Columbia, Canada - ECP12_OM3 (SPAdes) (version 2) | ecosystem: Environmental > Aquatic > Freshwater > Wetlands > Bog ... | reverse complement strand
CCTCGACACCGTGATGCATGGGACGGGCGAAGAAACGTTTGACGCGGTGAAGATGCTCAAGGCCGCGGACCCATCGCAATACAAGCCCGCGCCCGGCGCGGATTATCCCAAGGGTCGCTTCGGCGACAGCCTGCGCCAACTCGCGCAGCTGATCAAGGCGAACCTGGGCGTGCAGGTGGCGTTTGCCGATATCGGCGGCTGGGACCATCACGTAAACGAAGGCTCAACCGAAGGCCAGATTGCCAACGTACTGCATGATTTCTCGCAATCGCTCGCCGCCTTCTGGACCGATCTGGGTGATCTCGGCGAAGACACGGTTGTTGTCACTATGTCGGAATTCGGTCGCACCGCGCGCGAGAACGGGAACCGTGGCACCGACCACGGCCACGCCAATGTGATGTTCGTGCTGGGCGGACCGGTGAAAGGCGGCAAAGTCTATGGACGCTGGCCGGGGCTCGATCAGTCACAGCTCTATGAAGGACGCGATCTGGCGTTGACCACGGATTTTCGGCAGGTGCTCGGAGAAGCTGTGGCGCGGCACATGGGGAACAAGAATCTTGCGACGGTTTTTCCGGGATATGAAAATCAGCCGGGGAAATTTTTAAGATTCTTGGGGTAGCCGGAACGAAGACGATAGCGTAGCCGCACTAGATTTCGATCAGCACATCGCCGCCTTCAATCTTCAGCGGATACACAGCAACTTTCATGCTGGGATCCTGTACGGCCTGGCCAGTCTTGGTATCCCACGCCCAGCCGTGCCAGGGGCACACAACTTTACTACCCTCAATCATTCCCTGCCCCAGAGGCCCGCCACGATGCGGGCAGACGTTATCCATCGCGCTGTAGACACCGCTGACATTTGCCACACAAATGGCCTTCGCGCCGCAGGGAAATTCTTTGGCTTCGTCGACGAGCGGAAGTTCGGCTTCAGTAGTGAGCTTGATCATGTTTGCCATGAGTCCTCAATCTTTTCTGGGAGGAGTTACCGAGTGGCGCTCGGGGGACAATTCGAGAGCGCAAAACGGTTCAGGACGTGGAAGCGGCCACAGTCCGCACCAGGCGCTCTTCGTTCAAAGCCGTAGCAATTCCTTCTCGATGCCAATGCTTTTGGCATCCCGGATAGTCTAACGGCACACATTGCGAAGCGACACCTCGAGCGCGCATTTCATATCCGCCGGGCAGGATGTTCAAGAGACATGCAACCGCAGTCACGCCACAATTCGGTTCCTGTTGCCATCGTTGGAGCCATCGGCTGAATCCGGTTGCGTGGGGAACCAGGAAAACATCGACCCCTTGGCTTAGCATCCTCCGGTTGATGTGGTTGACGGGGCAGGTACGGTCGCAAGCCGCACAAGTGATATCGGTATCCTTCACCCGCGCCCGGCATGTGCGGGTACGTCCGCCACGCATGCACCCGGGAATCAGGACAACCCGCCGCGCCGTTTGGGCAAAGTCTTGGCGAAGTCCCCGGTTCATCACCCCGGCTGCCACCATGTTCAGGTGATACTCCACCGGCTTCCGCCCACAGAAGATCTGGTCCTCACACCAGCGGTGCCTGCGATATTCCCCTCCGAGGAATCGCGGAACACCACGGGTATAGGATCCCAAGGTTGCGGCGGCCTGAGATTGAAACCAGTCGAACAGCTCCGTCGAGATTTGCATCCAGCGTTGAGATTCTGCTTCTGGAAGCGTGTCCAGAAAACTCCGCCAATTGTCGAGTCGTGCCACCTCCTGCTCGAACTCGCCGGTCGCGCGGAGCCATGAGACCAACGCCTCCAACCCGCCGATTGTCGGCTTGGAGGTGCCTTCGCGTTGAATCTTCCCCACCAGAAAAACTCGGAAAACGATTGCTCGCAGAAAATCGGCAGTAGCCTTGATCGGCGCGGACGCTCGACGCAGCAGTAAGAGCCCGTTCAGCAATTCGACGGTCCAACCCGGCGTGCTTTCTGCCGCGCCCGCATATTGACGCAGGGCCATGCCCAGCATGAGCAGATCGATCGCGTACTCGCCACGGCTTCGCGGAGACTCCAGCAGCTCACTCTGGACATGACGGCTGTACGGATCGATCACGGTTGCCGCGCGGAATTCAATCTCGGCCAACACTGTTTCCGAAAGGCGTTCCACATCCGAATAGAAGCAATCAGAACTAGCGTTGTTCAACCGCAGGTTGTATACCAGATCGGTCAGCTCGACCTGGCAGTTGCAGGCTGTCGATACGCGACTGGACCGCGAGGATACTTGCATCGCTCGGCTCTTTCCACGATTCCGCGCGAGCCGCGCGGACAGTTGCTGACACGATTGTACGCTCGCGAAGTATCTATATTCACCCAAGCCTATGAGACAGCGATAACGTTACACGTGGCGTTGCAGCCACAATCAGACTCTACGATCGCAGATGCGCGGCATAGATTTTTTGCGTTGGACTCTAGCGCGAACATCGTTCATAGTGGAATCACTTCGTAAACTAGCTCTGCAGCCGGTCCCGCGAAGCTGATGTTTGCATGCTGGCCCTGCCGTCGGTATTGCAATTCTCCTGACCCTGTTGTTCTCCACTCAATCTGAGCCCACGCCGTTCGGCCTCGCGCCGGTAGTGTGCTCTTCAGACCAAGAACAGGAGATTCCAATGAACTCGATTCGCAAGTACGCCTACGCCGTTGTTTTGACCTTGAGCGCGCTGAACTTCGCACCGCACCTGGCTTCTGCCCAGGATGAGGTCGGAAGCTTCACCTTGCCCCACGAGGTACTCTGGCAAAATGCCGAGGTTCCGGCCGGAGACTACAGGTTCACGCTCCAAGCTATGGGCCCGACAGAAATGTTGACGCTCACCAAGATGTCAGGGGCGCCCGCGTCCTTCATGCTGATGGTGAACGATACCGAGACGATAAATGGTTCCGAGACGGCACGCCTCGTAATCCATTCTAAATCCGGCAGCAGTTACGTCAGCTCCATGACGCTTCCGCAGTTCGAGGTTACGCTGCACTTCACTGCGCCCAAGAACTATGAGAAGGAGATCGCTCAGGCGCACACGCCTGCTACGAACATCTCTGCTCAATAGCCGCCCGCAACACGAGAGCCGATCCGCATGGATCGGCTCGGTTTTCGCTTTTCTTTGGGTTCTCCAACACTGGCGCGGTTTCTAGCGGTTGGCAACGTCCTAGGATGGACCCAGCGTCCGCGAATTCCCTCTCACCTCTTCGCTCAACACAATCGCTTCGGCAATCTCTCGCATGGCCTTGCGCTTTTGCCGGCTCTGCCGCTGCAATGCGAGATAGGCTTGTTCCTCGCTCAATCCCAAGTCGCGCTGCAGAATTCCCTTGGCACGTTCCACCACTTTCCGAGTTTGTAATTGTTCCGCAAGGTTGGAGTTCGCATCTTCCAATCGCGCCATTTCAATCTCGGCGCCGACCAGAAATCCGACCGTCGAGATCAGCCGAATTTCACGCCGCCGGTACACGTGAGGCTGCCGGTGCTGCAAGTTGATGACTCCCACAACCCGCCCCCTGCACATCAACGGCACCGACAAGAATGCCTCATAACTATCTTCCGGCAGTTCGTGGAAGAATTGAAAGCGCGAATCGAGCGCTGCCTTTTCCGACACGGCCACCGGTTCCTGATGTTCGGCCACCCATCCCGTAATGCCTTGCCCCACGCGGAGTTTCAGACGATCGACAACTTCGGGATGGGGATTCTTGGAGGCACGCAGAACCAACTCTTCGCCTTCCAGCACATACACCAGGCAGGAGTCGCATTTAACCAACGCAGAAGCAAATTCGACCACACGAGTGAGCACATCATGAAAGCCATCCGCCGTCGCCAGCCGATTGCCGATCTCGTGCAGCAAATCTACATGTAAATCCTCAGCTGATATTAATGAGTCCATAGTTAACAGTATGGACTTTTTACAGCTCTGTCTAACGTTAAATTTCAATGACAGTCATGCAGAATTTTCCACACGATTGTTAACGTTATTTAACATCCTTCGCATAAGCCGGGCATCGCTTCGGTTGGAGCGAATGCTTCGCGCGGGTCTGGGCAAGACTCGAGTCAACGCTCGCAACTCGGGACTCAGCACTACTTCTCCAGGTCCATGCTCTTCACCGGCAAATCCCAGTGCCCGTCGAGGATTTCGAATCGCCGCTGCTCCTCGCGCTGGAACGTCTCTTGATCGGGATACATCTGCTTCTGCAGCGCCACCTCATCGAACGCCTCGTTGGCCACAGTTGCATTCTTGAAGACGATGGTCACGCGATAGTCCCAGCGCCCGTCTTCCGTGGTGTGATAGCGCGGCTGATCCATCCACACTTTCGCAATCCGCCCCATCTCCATTTCCTTCTTGAGCACCGGATAGTGATTTTTCTTGAATAGTTTCAGAAACTCGTCCGCATGTCCCCACTTCGCTTTGTAGTAGTACTCCACCACAAAGGGCTTGTCGGAGCTTGCGGGCGCAGACTGGGCGGGAGAGACGATCGGCGATACGGCGACGAGGAAAAGAAATAACGCGAGAGCACGAGATGTTGGAATCACAGAAGCCTCCTGGTGAATATCAGCCTTGTACACTAACAGGAGCTCAAAGAGAAGGTCGGAAAGCACATGGAAGACGACGAAAAGCAAATTCTCAGGCTGTTTGAAGACGGAGACCGCGCCTTGATCGCGGCCGACCTTGCCGCGCTCTCTCGCATCTTCGCCTACGACTACGTGCAATATGACGAATCCGGAGAGGCTCACAACAAGCAGGAAGTGTTGAACGCTCTAAAGTCGGGCGCGATTCGCTACGTTTCAATGGAATCCACCGGTCGCCGAATCCGCCTGCTGAGCGCAGAGGTGGCCATCGTCCACGGCTCGGAGGAAGACGATGTGGAGCAAGGTGGACGGCGCTTCCCCGTTTCCTATGTCTACATGGACGTTGTCGTGAAGCGTGACAGCAGGTGGCAGATTGTGGGATCGCAGCTGGCTAAACCGGCGTAGCGCGAACTCCAATGTACTAGCTTTCGGTTCGCATCCTATTCTGCCAGTGACTCCACACAAACCAAGCCGCCCCGGCCACCAGCACTACCATGATTACCGCGTCGAACTTGTGAAAATATTTTCCCAGCTCGCGCCAGTTCTGCCCTAGCTTCATTCCGAGATAGGCCAGCGCCAGGCACCACGGCCATGATCCCAGAAATGTGTAGAGATGAAACCTTCCTCGTGGCATGCGCGCAACTCCTGCGGGAAGCGCGATGAATGTACGAATCACCGGCAACAGCCGCCCGACAAATACCGCTAGATATCCCCAGCGGGCAAAAAAGCGGTCGGCCCAGTCGAGTTCCCGCTGGCCCATTAGAATCCAGCGCCCGTAGCGCTCCACCAGCGGACGTCCGCCGTAGCACCCAATCTCATACGCAACAAGCGACCCCAGGTTGCAGCCGATCGCCCCGGCCGTCGCCACCCACAGGAGCTTGAACGTCCCGGTAAATACCAGATACCCGGCAAAAGGCATGATCAGTTCCGAGGGCAGCGGAATGCACGCCGATTCAATCGCCATGAGCAGCGCGATCCCGCCGTAGCCCGTGGCGCTCACAACGGAATTGATGAATACAAAAATGATCGCAAGAAGTTTTTCGGTCATGAGAAAGCAGTTTTCAGTTCTCGGTTCTCAGTCAAACCTTTCCCTCTCAAACTGAGAACCGGGAACTGAGAACTAATTCAGTTTATCGGAAATTGGGGATTGAGACTGTCGCGCTAGAACGAGCCGTCCTGGGTAAATGTGTAGCCGGGCAACGCCGCGCCCTGCGGAGTCTTCGTCACTTTAATTCGCACGGTTGGCGCGTCTGGCGCGGTAATTCCCGCCGGCCGCAGCATGGCATATTGCGCGAATACTTCGTTGTACACCTTGGTGACCAGGTAGTCCTGGCCATCGGCGTCGCTACGCCACACCTGCCCGAGTTGGATGGAACTCACTGCCACGGTAACTTTCCTGAATGAGTAAGGTTCCTTCCAGACTAACGAGTGCGATCCAGTCAGTCAATCATTCCCGTGGTTACCGAGGTCTCTGCTAAGATGTTGCCCTCATGCCCCGCGGTAACATGCCCCGTCAACCCGCCCGCACTGGCCGTCAGGACCGTGTGACCCGGGCACTCTCGCCGGCGAAGGCGGCACCTAAACAAATGCGCGGAAGCAAAAGGAATCTCGTGAAGAAGGCCGCACCCGGTCGTCCAGGCAGCGGCAAGGCTCTACCCGCTTCCAAAGGTAAGCCAGCCGCCTACAATCCTCTCGCGCCCGACCGCATCGCTGAGATCCTGAAGCGCCTCGATCAGCTTTATCCCGATGTCACCTGCGCGCTCACCCACGCGAGCGCCTGGGAACTACTGGTCGCGACCATCCTCTCCGCGCAGTCGACCGACGTGAACGTCAATCGCGTCACGCCCGAACTCTTCCGCAAATATCCCACCGTCGAAGCTTTTGCCGCGCTCACGCCGGAGCAGCTCGAGCCCGACGTCCGCTCCACCGGATTCTTCCGCAACAAGTCAAAGTCCGTGGTCGGTGCGGCGAAAAAGATCGTCGCCGATTTCGGCGGCCAGGTTCCCGGCGACATGGAAAGTCTGCTCACCCTCCCCGGCGTCGCCCGCAAAACAGCCAATGTCGTGCTAGGCACGTGGTTTAAGAAAGCCGACGGTGTAGTCGTCGATACGCATGTGCACCGCATCTCGCGACGCCTCGAACTCACCACCAACGACGATCCGCAGAAGATCGAACAGGATCTGATGCGCATCATCCCACGCGAAAAGTGGATTCTCTTCTCCCACCAGATCATCTGGCACGGACGCCGCCTCTGCATCGCCCGCAACCCCAAGTGCGTCGACTGCCCGCTCGAAAACATTTGCCACGCTGCCGACAAAACCTGGAGCACGGTGGAGATGCACAAGAACGCGAAAGCCTGAGTTCCTCTGCTACACTTTTTCTTCGATCCGATTTTCTTCGATCAACGTCTCGAGGCTTCGACTCATGCGCAACTTCGCACTCTTTGTTATCGTCATACTCATGAGCACCGTCGTCACCGAAAGCATTGCTGCCGCCCAGACTCTTCCCGCGCCGCAGGCCGTCACCGATCCTAAACAGATCGCCTCCAAGCCCAACGCTCAGGTGGAACCCAAGACCCTGACTATCGAAAAGCTCTACATGACGCGCCAGGTCGGCCGTCCCACGTGGTCACCCGACGGCAAAAGCATCGCCCTCATCTCCAACATGAGCGGACGAAATAACCTGTGGCTCGTCGCTGCCGAAGGTGGATGGCCAGTCCAGCTTACGGTCAGCGACCAGCGCCAGACCGCGCCCGCGTGGTCGCCCGACGGAAAATGGATCGCCTATCAATCCGACTACGATGGCGATGAACTCTGGGATATTTTTCTGGTCTCGCCAAAAACCGGCAAAGTCGTGAACCTGACCGGCACGCGCGAGATCGCCGAGACGGATCCGACGTGGTCGCCTGATGGCCGCTATCTTGCGTACTTGGTTAAACCAAAGACATCAGCCGCCTATGAGATCGATATCTACGACACGCTCATGCGCGAGGTGAAGCATCTCACCAGCAATACGCCGCAGGACAAGGGAAACTACAACCCCATTTGGTCGAAAGATGGGAAGTTCATCGTCTACACGCAGGAGCAGGCCAAAGGCACGGATTCCAACATCTTCGTCGCCGATGTCGCCACGGGGGTGAGCACGCTGCTAACGCCGCATGAAGGCGAGCAGCGCTACTCGGCGAACGATATTTCTCCGGACGGCAAGCGCGTTCTGTTCAGTTCAAACGCAGCGAACGGTTACGAAAACATTAGTCTGCTGGAGATCGCCAGCAAAAGGATTTCTTGGCTCACCCACGACAAGTGGGAAATCCGCGGCGGCGAGTTCTCGCCCGACGGCAAGCACATCACCTTCAGCGCCAACGTGGATGGCAACGAAGATATTTACCTGCACGATCTCGCGACTGGGAAATCCACAGCGCTGCCGATCGCAAAGGGCGTGAATGAGCCAGCCGGCGGGCACTCTGCGTTCACCAAAGATGGCTCGCGCCTGCTCTATTACCACAACGGCCCCACTGCTCCCGGCGATCTCTGGGTGTACACGCTCGGCACGGGCAAGTCGCATCAAGTTACGCATTCGCTCGTCGCCGGAGTGCACTCCGAAGATATGGTCGAGCCTTATCTCGTGCACTATCCCAGCCGCGACGGCAAGTGGACCATCTCCGCGTTTCTATACGTCCCCTACAACATGGCGCGTAACGGACAAAACGCGGCCATCGTCTACATCCACGGCGGGCCGACTTCGCAGACCATGAATTCATTCAACCGCTTTGTGCAATATGCGGCTAACCAGGGATACATGGTGCTCGCGCCCAACTATCGCGGCTCCACAGGGTACGGCAAGGAATTCCAGCAGGCGAATTTATTCGACATGGGCGGCGGCGATCTGCAGGATGTTCTGGCCGGCGTTGACTGGATCAAGCAAACCGGCCACCTCGATCCTAGGAAAATTGCCGTGATGGGCGGAAGCTATGGCGGTTATCTCAGCATGATGTCCGTCACGAAAGCGCCTGAAGTGTGGGCCGCGGGCGTGCCCATCGTGCCTTTTGTGAACTGGTTCACCGAGATCGAGAATGAAGATCCGGTGCTGCAACAGTCCGACTTAGCGACCATGGGCGATGTGGTGAAGAATAAAGCGCTCTATGAAGACCGCTCGCCCATCAACTTCATCGATCAGATCAAAGCGCCGCTGCTACTGCTGGCGGGAGGACACGATCCGCGCTGCCCGAAATCCGAAACGCAGCAGGTCGTCGATGCCATCAAGAAGCGCGGCGGCACGGTGGATTACAAGATCTACGAAAACGAAGGCCACGGCTTTGCCCGCGTGGAGAATCAGATCGACGCCTATAAGCGCGTCGCCGATTTCCTGCAGGCGCACGTTCCCCCTGCCGATTGCAGTTGCTCGCTGACCGAATAGCTAGAGCCGGTCAGAAGATACGGCGGAAACGATCGCTTCCACCAATGCGGGGATAGTGAACTCCTTGGCTGCAATGTCGACGCGAAGACCGAGTTCGCGCAAGGTCGAAGACGTGACGGGTCCGATAGAAGCAAGCTCTATTCCGTTGAGACTCGTGCGGGTCTTTCCCAGCAAAGCCACAAAGTTGCGCACGGTTGAGGAACTGGTGAACGTGACCACATGCGGCCGGCGCCGTGGATTTTTTAGCGCTCCGCGCAAGCGAGTGCGCGAAGACTGAGGCACAACGGTTTCATAAGCTTCCACCACATCCATCTGCGCCCCTGCCTTTCGCAGTTCGGTAGGAATCACATCGCGGGCAACTTTGGCGCGCACCAGCAGCACTCGCTTCCCTTTCACCCGGCGACGCAGGCTGCGCACCACGGACTCGGCCACATATTCTTTGGGAACAACGTCTACTTTAACGCCGCGCTGTTCGATGGCCTTCTCCGTCGCCGGACCGATCGCCGCAACTCTCAGATGCCTGAGATTCGTCTTCGTCAGGTCGAGCTTGGTCAGGCGCAGCTTGGCCAGCCGCTCCCACATCGCGTCGACGCCGTTCACGCTGGTGAGGATGAGCCAGTCATATTCGGCGAGATTTTTGAGAGCCGCATCCAGCGGCTTGAAAGATTTCGGCTTGCGGATTTCGATGAATGGAATTTCGAGCACCGTGGCGCCCAACTTGCGCAATTCGCCCGACAGAGCGCCAGCCTGATGCCGTGCCCGCCCCACCAGCACGCGAACGCCAGCCAGTGCCTGGGGTTTCGCATCGCTGCCAGCGGCTCGCTTCCTCATTTGTGTTCCTTGTCGTTCGGAGTTTTTCCCAGGTGCTGCTCTTTCATCATGCGCGCAACGCCGGAAACCGCGGAGTCTTCCTCTTTCTCCAGGGACGCGATCACATTCGCCTGATCCTCGCGGGTTCGGTTCTGGCTGAGCTTGAACTTTCCTTCAAGCTTCGTCGCTACAATTTCGAAGCCAACAATTTGCCGCAACATGTTCCCGCGGAACTTTTCGCTCAACTCTTCCCATTGCAGGCGGTACGCCGGTTCGAACGTCTCCATCAGTTCCTGCAGCATGCCATGAACATCCCCCTCCGAAGAAAACAGTCGCGCGTCGCCATACACGTGCACCGCCGCATAATTCCAGGTAGGAACGCTTTCCCGCGCCGTGTAGTTGCTCGGCGAAATGTAGGAGTGCGCTCCGTGAAAAATCGTGAGACATTGCGGCTGCTGTTCCAGATATCGCCAGTGCGGGTTCGCCTTCGCCACGTGGCCGTGGAGCACAACGGTTTGGTCAACCTCGCGCACGAAGAGAGGCAGATGCGTGGCGAAAGGGCCAGAGTCGGTAGTCGAAATCAAAATAGCAAAGGGATTCGCGCGCATGAATGCAACCGCATCCCCATCGTGGCGCAAGCGAAAATGTTCGGGAATATACACGGCTTTGGTTCTCTTATTTTCCTGACGGCTCCGATTGCTTTTTTCGCACGTGCAGAACCTTCTCGACTTCGGCGATCACCACCCCCGCCGCATCTTTCACGTCCACCGAAAAAACCGGCTCATATTTCGGCAGCGTCTTCAGTTTCTCGCGGATGTCCTCAATCTGGCTATCGGACAAGCGAAATTCCGCGCGCACCGTTCCCTTCCCCGGCTTTCGATAGCGAATGCTCGCCACTTTGTCCCACACAATGTAATCGTGCCCAAGGTTCGCCATCAGCATCAGCATATAGAAGGCGTCGGTCATGGCAAAGAGCGATCCGCCAAAATGTGTGCCGACGTAATTCGCATTCCAGAAGCGCAGCTTCATTTCGACATCAACCGCCTTCATGTCAGGTGCAATGTGCTTGACGCGAATGCCCGCGCCGAGAAACGGCGGCCAGAAATTGATCCAGCGGCGGAGAGCGTGAGAACTCTTGTTGCCGCCGAGAAGTTGCAGGAGAACGCTGCCGCTCTTCATGCTAGATCATGATACGGGATCAGGGTTGCGGCGGGACGGCCAGGCCGCGACCGTAGACGGCTTCAAGGATTTCGTCGCCCCCGCGGCCGAGCAACGTCTCGCCCACATCATTACCCAGCTTTTCGGGATCGTTCAGATTCCCGTCGCGCGATTCACGGAGGAGCTTGGAGCCATCGGGATCGGCGACGATGGCTTCAAGATGCAATCTTCTATCGCGCATTTCTGCGAAGGCGCCAATGGGAACCTGACAGCCTCCTCCGAGACGATTGAGCAGTGCACGCTCGCAGGTGGTAGCAGCGCGAGCGGCAGGGTCGTTCAAGAATTCGAGATGCCTGCGCGTCGCAGAATCCCCTTTCCGGATTTCGATGCCCAGCGCACCCTGCCCCGCAGCCGGGCACATGATTTCCGCAGGGATAATCTGCTTGATCAACTCCGTCTTGCCCAGGCGCTTCAGTCCCGCCGAGGCCAGAATGATTGCGTCATATTCCCCCTGTTCGAGTTTGCGCAGCCGTGTATCGACATTGCCGCGCAGGGGATGAATGTCCAGATCCGGGCGAATGGCCTTGAGTTGGGCCTGCCGTCGCAAGCTGGACGTGCCTACCCGCGCGCCTTGTGGAAGATCTTCCACTTTCGCATAAAGCCTCGAGCAGAAGGCGTCGCGCGGATCTTGTCGTTCGGTGATCGCGGCGATTTCGAATCCCGGCGGAAGTTCGGTGGGCAGGTCCTTCAGCGAATGCACGGCGAGATCGACGCGTCCTGCGGCAAGAGCTTCTTCAATCTCTTTGGTGAACATGCCCTTGGTGCCGACCATGGCGAGAGCGACGTCGGTGATCTTGTCGCCAGTGGTGTGAATGATTTCGATTTCCACTTCGTAGCCGCGCGCGCGAAGAAGCGCGGAGATGTGGTTGGCCTGCCAGAGGGCAAGTTGCGAGCCGCGGGAGCCGATGCGAAGTTTCTGCGGATTTGCGCTGTTGCGGATTTCGTTCATTGGCTGGCTGGCTTCATACGATCGCTTCCGTTCTCCCACTGCGTTACCGCTTTATATATGTAACATATTCAAGTAAATTTGAATGCCCTTCTCAACAGCCTCGACGTGGAGAAAATGAAAAGCACAATGCGTCCGTTCTTCGGCTTCTTTTTCATTTCTGGTTTTTGCAGCATCCTGTATGAGCTGGTCTGGCTGCGTCTGGCGATGGCGCAATTCGCCGTGACTACGGCTTTGGTTTCCATCGTACTCTCGGCGTTCATGATCGGCCTGGGTCTCGGCTCCTGGAGAGCTGGCCGGTACATCCGCTCACAATTGGCTGCTCCGCCCGCTTTAGCGTTACGGCTCTATGCCCTGACGGAGTTGCTGATTGGCGTTTCCGCCGTTCTCGTGCGGCACGAGTTGTCCTGGGGCAGGTATCTGCTGGAGAAACTGAACGCGGGCAATTCTTTTTCCGTCCCCGGTTACTACGTGGCCGCCGGAGTTGTGATCGGCCTCATTCTCGTGCCTTGGTGCGCATGTATGGGGGCAACGTTTCCGTTCGCCATGGCCGCGATCAAGCAGCGCAACTCAGAAGAATCTACTTCCTCGTTTAGCTATCTCTATCTGGCCAACGTTCTAGGCGCGGTGACGGGCGCGGTTCTGCCGCTGCTTTTCATCGAGGAATGGGGATTCCGTGGAACTTTGCGTTTGGGTGCCGTACTAAACGTTTGCCTGGCGGCATCCGCCTTCTTGCTCTCTCTGCGAAAGCCGCAAAAGGTAATGGTACCGGCAGTCCCGGAAGTAATCGGTAATGTTGCCCTGCCCGCAATAGCACCTGGCTGGGCGAATTTCTTGCTCTTCACTACAGGCTTAACCAGCATGGGTGTGGAGTTGGTCTGGATTCGCCTATTCACGCCAATCCTGGGCACGCTCGTCTACGCCTTCGCAACTATTTTGTGTCTGTACCTGGGAGCCACTTATCTCGGATCATGGTCCTATCGCAGAAGCCACCCGGCGGAGAATGCTCCGAGTGGCTTGATGTTGGCGCTCCTCGGGCTTTCGGCAGTGCTGCCATACCTGATTTGCGATCCTCGACTGCCCATCTTCGGTCTGCTGCGCGTGTTGAGCATTGTGCCCTTTTCCTTCATTGTCGGGTTTATAACTCCCATGGTTTTGGACCGCTTTTCGCGGGGCAATCCCGACCGCGCCGGCCAGGGATATGCTATTAACATCGCCGGATGTGTTTTGGGACCGCTGCTGTCGGGGTTCCTGCTGCTGCCCATGCTAGGCGAACGGTTTACGCTGCTGGCCTATGCGGCTCCTTGGATCGTGGTGAGTTTTGGTGGTTCGCAGTATTTCCGCAGGGCAGGCCAGAGCTTTCAGTATGGCTTCTCATGGAAGCCGGTGGCCGTAGGGGTGGTCTCGCTGGCTCTTCTGGCAGGCGCCAGAGATTACGCCAGCCAGTTCTATCCGAGAGAAGTCCGCCGTGACAGCACTGCCACCGTAACCGCCATTGGATCGAATCGCGAGAACAAAAGGCTTCTGGTGAACGGAGTGGGAATGACTAGACTGACTCCGGTCACCAAGATGATCGCCCATCTTCCGCTGGCATTTCTGCCCAGGCCTCCGAAAGACGCGCTGGTGATTTGTTTTGGCATGGGGACCACCCAGCGCTCGATGCTTTCCTGGGGAATATCTTCCACCGCGGTCGAACTGGTGCCCAGCGTGGTCTCTGTTTTTCCGTTCTTCTACAGCGACGGCTCCCTACTGCTGCACTCGCCCCGATCGCAAATCGTAATCGACGATGGGCGCTTTTACCTGGAACGCACGGCTAGAGATTTTGACGTGATCGTTCTGGATCCTCCGCCGCCGGTTCAAGCCGCGGCGTCGAGCTTGCTCTATTCGAAAGAGTTTTATGCCGTCGCCCGGCAACACTTGCGTGCAGACGGGATTCTTCAACAATGGTATCCAGGTGACTCCGACCCCGCCATCGTCGCCGCTGTAGCTAAAGCTTTGCGGGACTCTTTTCCTTACGTCCGCGCCTTCGGTTCGGGCGAAGGCGGATATCACTTTTTAGCTAGCGCATCCCCTTTGCCATCGCTGAGCGCAGCTACTTTGGCCGGCCGTTTACCGGCGAGCGCTGCCGCCGATCTTGTGGAGTGGGGACCGGCCTCGAACGCGCAAGCGCAATTTAGCCGTGTCCTGGATCGCGAGGTGTCATTGGACAGCCTTATTCGCCCGGCGGCATCCGTTCCCGCGCTGCAGGATGATCGGCCAATCAATGAATATTTTCTGTTGCGGTATTTGAGTCGACCCGATTTCAGGAAGCAGATCGAGTCATACTTTTCGCACGCGAGAGGTTGATCAGTAGACTGGTTTGGCCGGTTTTTCCTGCGCCCTAGTTCGATTTACGATCGACTCCATTCTTTGGGTGGCCGACGACAGAGTCTTTTTCATGCAGATTAAACAGCCTCCGCACCACATCGATCACTGTGGTCGCTTCCGCTTCGCGCGCCGCTGTCTTCAGCGTCGTGATCGGGGTATGCATGACTTTGTTGATGATGCCCCGGGTGAGGGCCTCGACCGCCATTTCCTGTTCCGGAGTCAGCGCGCCCATGCGCCCGCGCACGCGATCGATCTCCGCCTGGCGGATGGTTTCCAGATGATCCTGCAACGATACAATCGTTGGCACCACGTCCAGCGTGTGCAGCCGGGCTTCGAAGCGCTCAACCTCGCTGGTGATAATCGCTTCGGCGAGTTCGGCTTCCTTGCGGCGGTCGGCGACGTGGCTAGAGACGGCCTGCTGCAGGTCGTCGATGTCGTAGGCAAAAATGCCGTCGAGTTTGGCCATCTCCGGCGAAACGTCGCGCGGCACCGCAATGTCGATGAAGAACATCGGCTTGTTCTTGCGGCGGGCGAGAAACTGCTCGCCATGTTCGCGGCGAAAAATGGCGTGCGGTGCGCCGGTTGAAGTGATAACGATGTCAGCCTTGTCGCAGGTATTGTAGAGATCGTCAAACTTGATGGCTTGACCGTTGAATTTCTGCGCCAGCCCGATGGCGCGATCGTAGGTTCGATTCGCCACGAAGATCGAGGCGCAGCCGTGGGCCATCAGATGCCGGGCAGCCAGTTCGCTCATCTTGCCGGCGCCCACGATGAAAACATTCTTGCCCTGCAAAGTTCCAAAGATTTTCTTGGCCAATTCCACCGCAACTGAGGCGATCGAAACTGACGACGATCCTACAGCCGTCTCGCTCCGCACCCGCTTGGCAACGGCAAAGGCGCGGGTGAAAAGCTGATCGAGTTGTCCGCGCACCGAGCCCACGGCGCGGGCGGTAGCGTAAGCCTCTTTCACCTGCCCGAGGATCTGCGCTTCTCCCACTACCATCGAATCCAAACTGGAAGCCACGCGGAAAATGTGCCGCACCGCATCTTTTTCTCGAAATTCGTACAAGTGCGCGTCGAGTTCTTCGGCCGTCAGATGGAAATGATCATGCAGGAAGCCGCGCAGGTCGGCAGAGCCGTTGCTGGTGTGAGTTACCAGCTCCACCCGGTTGCAGGTGGAAATGATCATCCCTTCTTCGATTCCCGGGTGTGCCGTGAGATCGCGGCAGCAATCGGGCAGCTTCGACTCAGGGATTGCCAGGCGCTCGCGCACTTCGAGCGGCGCGCTCTTGTGATTCACGCCGATGAGCTGATATCTCATGAGGCGGCAAACCTGTGTATTGCAGAGAAATAGTTCGCGGCCCAGGCCACGATCGCGGCCACGAATGCAAACGTGGCCAGTACCGCTGCGCGGCGTCCGCGCCACCCTGAGTTCCAGCGGGTGAAAACCATGATCATGTACACGGCCCACATCAAAATCGACAGCAGGATCTTGGGATCCTCGAAGTCGATATGCCCGTAGGTTGACATGGCCACGATCGAGCCGGTAATCAGCCCGAGCGTCATGAACGGAAAGCCGAGGAGCAAGGAACGATAGCCAATCTGGTCAATCACTTCCAGCGCGGGCAGAAACGAAATCAGGCTGCTCGGTTTCTTGGCCTTCAGCCGCCGCTCCTGCAGCAGGTACAGCAGGCTGGCTCCAAAGCTCAGCACCAGCGCGGCATATCCCGTAAAGATCAAAATAATGTGCGCGATGAGCCAACCCTTATGCTGCACGAACGACGTCGATAACACAGGTTGCTCGTCAATCGCGGCAATAAAGGTCAGGAAAAACACGATCGGAAAGACGACCACGCCAGGCGAAGTGGTTTTATAAATGGCGTAGATGATCATGAAGAACGTCATCGAAAAGAACGCCAGCAGCGATTCACCGTTGTGCACCGAGGCCCACACCACCCGCCCGGATAGGAACAGCTCGACGAGTGAGACGAAGTGGAAGACCATCCCCATGCTGGCGGCGTGCAGCGCGATGCGGCTGAAAAGATCGCTGGTGCGGGTCAGCGCAAAGAATGCGTAGATCAACCCGATGAAGTAACAAGCCAGCGCGAAGCGCAACCAAAGCAATGCCATAGGTTAGGTAAGTATTAGAGTCCGCTGAGGTTAAGGCAATTCAGAGTCCGTTTGTAAGCGTCTTCTCCAGTCCCCAGAAACCCCATCTCTTTCCACGCATTATATTCTGCGCGGAGAAGGTACAGCGGGAAAACGCCAGGCATCACTGAGGAGTGTGATCTGGATCACAAATGATCTATTCCACGCCCAGACTGGCCAGCGCTTCCTCCAGCAATCCCGGGTCAAGCACTAGCCTGCGTCCCTGCGCTTTCATGTCTTCCAGTTCATCGAAGCCCCGGAACAGGCGCAGTTTAGCTGCGGCGTACTGTTCCGCCTCGGTCAGCGGCCGTCCGTGAGCCGTGGCCCATGCCTGCAGAGATTTTTCCGGCAGGAAGACGCTTACGGCGTAGGTCAACTTGCGATCCGAAGTGACGTCGAAGACAAATTCCGTGGCTGGAGCCTCGGGATCATCGGCCAGAGCGGCCCGTTTTCCCACGAAGTAATACTGGTACACATACCCCTGACTGCCGGCGTAGGTCTTGAGGCGGCGGAGGGTCTTATCGAGAGACATGCCGCCATTATGAACGGTCGCTGGAGGTTTGTCGCGACCGCACCGTGAAGGCGCGTCTTTTTCTGATGATACGAATTCGCCTGGCTCCGCACTATGAGAGAGGACGGGCTGGGTGAATTCGCACGATGAATTCCCCCGCGGCATGCACCGCGTGCCAAGGGCCTGTCCCCACAGGAGAGAAAAAACCGATGTTTCGTATCTCAACGTCCACACTTCTGAATTCGATTCCAATCACCTTGCTTGTTGTTGCCCTGACTGCAGCCCAAGCTCTAACCCCCGCTGGACCAAAGCGCCCAGCGACAGTTCCGGCAGGTTATGTCATCACGCCCTACGGCTACTTCGATCCAAGCTGCGTCACCCACCTGGCTAAGGGAGATGTTGTGCGGCAAGATGCAAACGTCGTCCAGCATACGAATGGAGCCTCCGACAACATCCATGTGTGCGCCTATCCACATTACAAAGCCGACGGAGAAAAAGTAATGGGGGATGAGAAGGCCGTTGACCAGCCCACCATCAGCCACGCCTGGGTTGAATATGCGGGCACCACCACCACTTCCTCGTATGGCTTTATGTATGCCTACTGGAACGTCCCACCAGCGCCGAGCACGAACGACGGGCAGACCGTGTACCTCTTCAATGGTCTGGAGGACTATAGCGACGTTGTGACGATCATTCAGCCTGTCTTGGGGTGGAACTCCGATTACGGCTCGGCGTGGGGTATCGCCAGCTGGAATTGCTGCGTAACTGGCACTGTCTTTGAGGCCACGCCGGCGCCAGTCAATTCCGGAGATCTTATCTTGGGCTACATGTTCGACACCTGTGCCGCGGGAACAAAGTCCTGCAGTTCGTGGGACATCGTTACCTATGATGTGACGACGGGAGGCGAGTCTGAGCTCCTCAATACCTCAAGCTTTGGACAGACCTTCAATTGGGCCTTTGGCGGCGTCCTGGAGGTCTACAACATAGCTCAGTGCGGCGATTATCCTTCCAATGGCTTGATCAATTTCTATGATCAGGGGCTCTACAACGATAAGTTTGTCCAGATCGCCAAGCCGACCTGGAAAGTAAGCAATCTATCCTCTGGATTGACTCCACAATGCAACTATGGCGGATCGCTGCCGGAGGAGGTAATTCTCAACTACTGATCCGTCTTTGCATCCAGATGTGGGGTATCCCGGACCCCACCTTCCATGTAGCTCCCCGCACTCCACCCACCCCCAGCTCTGATATGCACAATGTGCGTTCGCACTCGCACCACTCTCCCGCATGTTGACCAAATGGCACTGCAGCCCCGGGGAATTAACTTTCTGACGAAATCCGCCGATATCTTTCCTTGAAGGAACTCTTCAGCAATCATGACCGAACACTGGCAATGGATCGTCTTTGGCGCCTTCCTCATCCTCGTGGTTTATCAGGAGGTTCGTGTTTACCGGATTCGCCGCGAGTCGAAGCAGCGCGAGGAGTTGTTCCAGATCGTCACCGAAAACGCCGCTGACATGATTGCCTTGGTCGATGTGAAGGGCAACAGGCTATACAACAGCCCGGCGTACCGGCGGATCCTCGGCTACTCCATGGCAGAGCTTGGAGAGACCTCCGCCTTCGACCAGATCCACGCCGATGATCGCTTCAAAGTCCTGGAGGCAGCCCGCGAAGCGCGTAGCACCGGAGTCGGCAGAAAATTGGAATACCGCATCCGTCATAAGGACGGCACCTGGCGGGTGCTCGAATCGGTGGCCGGCACCATCCGGAACGAAAATGGGGATGTCGCCAAGCTGGTGATCGTGAATCGCGACGTCACCGAACGCAAGCGTGCGGAAGAACAGCTGGAGCACAATTCCTTTCATGACGCTCTGACGGGCCTGCCCAATCGCCGCTTGTTCCTAGACCGTTTGCAGCAACTATTCGAGCGGGCCCAGCGTAGTCCCGAACGCCAATATGCCGTCTTGTTCGTAGATCTGGACGGATTCAAGGTTTTCAACGACACCATGGGTCCAACGGTAGGCGATCAAGTGATTGTCGAGATTGGCCGTCGCCTTCAGGCAAGCCTTCGAGACGAGGACACGGTCTCACGCCCGGATCACTCGGCCACGAGAAACGCGATCCTCTCCCACATGGGCGGAGATGAATTCACCATCCTGCTGGAAGGCGTGGCCGATCCTAGCGATGCGATGCGAGTGGCGCAACGCATCCTTGCGGCGGTGGCTGCGCCCTTTGTGGTGCAGGACCGCGAAGTTCGTACCTCGGCCAGCGTGGGAATCGCGGTGAGCGCAATCACTCATGTCCGACCCGAAGATGTGCTGCAGGATGCCGACGTCGCCATGCGCCGGGCAAAAGCTCTCGGAGGCTCTCGTTGTGAAGTCTTTGACGAGGCCATGCACTCCCGCGCCGTCAACCGCCTTAAGCTGGAAGCCGAGCTGCGGGAAGCCATTGAGAGAGCCCAGTTTCGCGTGTATTACCAGCCCATCATGCAGCTTGAAAGCAAACAAATTACTGGATTCGAAGCCCTGCTGCGCTGGCAGCATCCAGAACAAGGCTTAATTTCTCCATATCATTTCATCGACGCTGCCGAGGACACAGGACTGCTGTCTGCCGCAGGCCACTGGCTCATTCTCGAAGTTTGCAAGCAGCTGCAAAGCTGGAAGTACGAGGATCCCGCGATGGCCACTCCCACCGTAAGCGTGAATCTCTCCGCCAAGCAGTTCGCCGACGCTCGCTTCGTCAACGAGCTCCAGACGGCCATTCGCGAAACTGGAGCCGATCCCTGGCGGCTGCAACTGGAGATGACCGAGGAAGTCGCAGCCACCGATCCGAAACTCACAGTGACTGTGCTCTCTTATCTGAAGCACCTGGGAATTGGCGTGATCCTTGATGACTTTGGAACAGGAAACTCTTCGCTCAACGGATTGCGGCAACTGCCTGTCGAGGCTTTGAAAATCGATCGTTCCCTTATTTCCGGAATGCTCGCCGACCGCGTAACCTGCGACACGGTGGAGTTGATCATTCTGCTGGCCCGCAAGCTAAAGTTGAGAGTGATTGCGGAAGGCATTGAAAACGCAAAACAATGGGAATACCTCCGCGACTTTGGTTGCGACCTGGGGCAAGGATATTTCTTCTCACCACCCCTTGACCCCGAAGCGGCGAGCAAACTCTTACGCACACGCAGTAGCGCCTCGCAAGCGAAGGTAGCCGAAGCGTAATCGGTTAGGTTCCTGCGCGCATCGAGCTCAGCTTTGATTCCCCGCTCGTTCTCTCCAGTGTCTATACTCATCTGTCTGGTCGAGATCCGTGCAGAATCCCAATGCCAAGCACATACGTCGCGTTAGCTGGGCCATCACCGGCCTGGAGGCGGGCGTCGTGCTCTTTGCCGTTGGTCTGACCCTCCTCTATCTCAATCCGTTCTGGCACTTTGATGAAAGCGGCTTCCTGGATTGGCGGGTGCACTGGTGGAACGCTGCGAGTACGATCCTCACCGCCGCTGGTTTGTGGATCGTGGCCCTAGCCCTGATCGGATCAGTGGCCGTCATCGTGTCCCGTTTCGCCGGTCGGCACCCTTGGCCCTATGGGCTGGCGGCTTTGCTGGTGGTTTGCACTCTGGTGTGGATCGCTCCGGATGGCTTCACTCGAAATCTGGGCGCGCATTTTGAGTGGAATGCAGCCGATGGTTTTACTGCGTTTCACCTGCAATCCTGGGACGAATCGTCAGGCACCTGGCATCCGGCCGGAAGTTCTGCGCTGCAATCCATTGTTGAAGTGGAGATTCAGCCTTTGTTGCACAACTACTTCAAACTCAACGATTGGCGGAAGATGAATGGGGATGTCAACGTCAAAGTGACCCGACTAATTCCCATCGCTTGGCCTGTGGCGCTCGGAAGCGGCGGCGAAACTCTCGAGGATCCTGATCAAACCCCTCTCATGCGGGCTGCCGCGCAGGGCGACCTGAAGACTGTCCGGCAACTACTGACCGACACCACCGCTGCCAGCGTCAATGCACTAGACCAAGGCGGGCAGTCCGCTTTGATGCTCGCCTGCCAAAATCCTAAGACAAATCCGGACCTGGTGAAAGCGCTCATCGCGGCGGGTGCGAACGTAAACTTGCGCAGCCGGAACGGCTATACCGCTCTTACGTGGGCGCTCGCACGAAATAATAATGACGTCAGTCGGCTACTGCGCCACTCCGGCGGCAGACCTTAGCAGGGTTGGCATCTGTGGCTTTCCCGAAGTACCGCGCTGAAAAGGAGCCGCTCCGTACCTAGCGGCTCCCGTTTCCCGGCGACACAACTCTCCCATACTCCGACGCGCGGCTGAGACGATCGAACATTCTCCAGGCCGCCAAGGAAACTTTGCTGATGGCGGCTTCGCCGTCGCGCTCATTCGCCAAGTACGCCGTCATCACACAGATCACATAGGGCCGACCCTCGACAAAGACGATCCCGGAATCGTTCCGCACCCCTTCGAGCGCGCCCGGCTTGTTGGCGATCTTCACATCGGCCGGCAGATCGCGCGGAATCCACGAGTCCTTACCGGTGCTCAGAACCTTAAAGAAGTCGGTCGTCGATTCCTTGTTCAGAACTTTGCCTCGATAGATTGCATCCAGCAAGCGCATCATTTCGCGCGGAGTGGAAATATTTTCGCGGCCTTGCTTGGCGGCTTCGAGGTCCATCATCTTCCGCCGCAGGCGAGTATGCTCAAGCCCGAGCGAATCGAGCATGGCATTCACGTTGTCCATGCCCACGCGGTCTATGAGCACGTTAGTCGCGGAATTGTCGCTGACGGCAACCATCATGGTCGCGAGATCGCGGAAGGTGACGCGAGTGACGCCGGGCGTGAGTCCGCCCATAATGTCGCTATCGGGAACGAGGTCAGAGGGCTGCACCGTGTATAGATCGGTCAGCTTCAACTTGCCTTGCTGCGCCTGTAGATACAGATTGGCCAGGACTGTGATCTTGATGGAGCTGGCCTGGGCGAAAACTTCATTCTCGTGAAGGAAATATTGATCGCCGGTGGTGAGGTCTTCAATGGCGACACCCATCACACCGTCGAGGTGAGCATCCACATCGCGAATGCTGGCATCGAGTTTTTGCCAGAGAACTTTCTGCTTTTCGCTTTTTTGCGCTCCCGCTGCCGGATTACTGGCGGTCTGGGCGAAGGACACTGCGAGAAATAAAATAACGCAGGCTAGAGGCTTCAACGGGCATCTCCTGAGAGCAGGATTGTAGCAGTCGGGAAGTCCCGCAGCCCTCAGCCAGCCCCGGATAATCGGCAGAAGCCAGCGGCTATTTCACCCATCAATCTTGGCCTCGCGCATCTGCCTCACCGCCGTTTCCGAACTCACCGGCGAGTAATACACCTCCTTGAAAGTGTAAGAGCGCGCCTTGGTCGCAAGGACTGGCATGATCTCAATGTGCCAGTGATAATCCTCGTCGATCGTTTTCCAATATCCCAGAGTTTTCGAGGGATGCAGGCTGTTGGGCGAAGTGTGCAGCACCAGGTGGAAATCTTCCGTGAAGGTGCGCACCCGCTGCAGCGTTCGGCGCAGTAGTGCTGCAAGATTTACTCGCAGTCCGGGCTTCGTCAATCCGGTGCGCTCGAAGGATGCCTCGTGATTGCGCGGCAGAATCCAGGTTTCGTAGGGCACGCGGGGGGCGTAAGGCCCGATGGCGACATAATCACCGCGTGCCTCAATCACGCGCGCCGCCTGGCGCTCCTCCTGCGCCAGAATGTCGCAGAAGACGCAGCGCTCCTTGCTGACGAAATATTCGCGGCCGGCTCGTAGTTCGTAAAGCACGCGCCGAGGTACGAACGTCGTCGCCGTGATCTGCGAAGTGGGATGAGCGAACTCCTGTCCCGCATTTTTGCCGTAATCCTTGAAGAAGCTGACGTACTTGATACGGGGATCGCGCTTGAGGTCCAAAATGCGTTCCGCGGCCAGGCGCAAAAACTGTCCGATCTCATCGTCAGTGGCATTCCACAGATGGCGGTCATGCCGGGGATTCTCCACCAGAACTTCGTGAGCGCCCACCGAACTCATGCGATCATAAATGCCATCCCCACGCCGGCTTGGTTCCCCTTCGATGTGATACAGCGGAGTAGGGTGCACCACCGATCGCGCCGACCACGCCCCCGCGCTCGGAACTGAAGAAATCAACTGCGTGGCGTTGGCGGCATCGGGACAAAAACGGCAGGCCGTCTCAGGACGCGGGCTATGCTCGACTGGATCGTCCCCCGTGATAACCCAGGAGCGAGTGATCGGATCTTTGCGCAGTTCCATGCATCAGCTAAACATTGTGGAAGAAGCTGCGTCAACTAGGATTTCGCTTTTGCCGTGTGCGCGGGATCACAAGGGACGAGTGGGGCTTTGTTATAATCCGCGCCAAGCCCGCTGCTGACCGAAAGAATGACCGAGCCCTCCACTCCGCTGATGCGGCAATACGCCGCCGTCAAGAACGAACATCCCACCGCACTGCTATTCTTCCGCCTCGGCGATTTCTACGAGCTTTTCTTTGACGATGCAATCGTAGCCGCCAAAGAGCTGCAGATCACGCTGACCTCGCGTAATAAAGAAAAAGGAATCGCCGTGCCCATGTGCGGTGTTCCCCACCACGCGGCCGAGGCTTACATCGGCAAACTGATTCGCAAAGGCTTCAAGGTTGCCATCTGCGAGCAGATGGAAGATCCGCGGCTGGCCAGGAAACAAATTGGCGCGAAACTCGTGCGCCGCGAAGTCACGCGGGTCGTCACTCCTGGGACCGCTGCGGATTCGCTGCTCGGTTCGGAAGAAAATAATTTCCTAGCCGCGCTCGCGCAAGTCGGTGACCGCGTGGGCTTCGCCGCCCTGGATCTTTCCACTGGAGAATTCCGCGCCACGGAGTTTTCCGGAGAAGCCGCGCTGCGGCGCGTGCGGGAAGAACTGGAGCAACTTCGCCCCAAGGAACTCCTGTATGGATCAGCTGCACCGCTATTCGACGCCCAAAGCAACCGAGATCAAATCAGCCGAGACCAAATCAAGCAAGAAAAGATCAGCCAGGAGAAATCCAGCCGCCCCACGCCATCGCCGCAGCCTCGTCCGTCCGGGGCCACCTGCGCCGAGACTCCGCTCGACGACTGGATCTTCGCACCCGACCACGCCATCCCGCTGCTGGAGAATCATTTCGGTGTTTTGTCGCTCGAAGGATTTGGACTGTCTGGCCGCATCGCCGCTGCCGCCGCTGCCGGAGCCATTCTCTACTACGTTCGCTCCACGCAGCGCGGATCCCTCACCCACGTCGACCGCATTGGTTGGTATGAGCGCCAGAACTGTCTGGTGCTCGATGCCGTCACCGTCCGCAACCTGGAGCTGATTGAGCCACTGTTTGCCGGAACTGACGCGGGCGTCACGCTATTTCGCTCCATCGATGCCGCCGTTACTCCCATGGGCAAGCGTCTGCTACGCGCATGGCTGCTGCGGCCATCGCTCGATCTCGCGGAGATCAATGCCCGCCTCGACGCGGTAGAAGCCGGCGTAAAGGAAACCATCGCGCGCGAAGAATTGCGTCGGGCCCTCGATGGCGTCCTCGACATGGAGCGCCTTCTCAGCCGCGTTACGCTCGAGACCGCGAATCCGCGGGACGTATTGGCTCTGGCAGCGTCACTGGCAAAGATTCCGGCCATCAAGCAGGCAATCTCGAAGTTGGCGGCCGAGCGGCTCAAAACTTTGCACGCCTCGCTCGACGAACTTGCCGACCTGCGTGACCGCGTCGAAAAGACAATTGTCCCCGAACCCCCATTGAGCTTTGCCGACGGCGGTGTGATTGCCGCTGGCGTCGATCACGACCTCGACGAACTGCGCGAACTCTCCCGCAACAGCAAGCAAGTGCTGGCGCAGATCGAGCACCGCGAACGCGGGCGCACCGGAATCAGCTCGCTTAAGGTGAAGTTCAACTCCATCTTCGGTTACTACATCGAGGTTTCAAAGCCCAACCTGCACCTTGTTCCGCAGGATTATGAACGTAAGCAAACTCTGGTCGGGGCGGAGCGCTTCACCACTCCTGAGTTGAAAGAGTACGAAGCCAAGATTCTCGACGCCCAGGAAAAAATTGTCGAGATCGAGCGGCGCCTGTTCACTGACTTGCGCACCGCAATCGCCGCTGAGGCAAAACGTATTCGCCAGACTGCACTGGCGCTGGCCGAAGTGGATGTGCTGGCCTCGCTAGCTCATATTGCTGCGCTGCGTGACTACTGCCGGCCACAATTTCTGGCTCCGACAGAAGGAGATGCCTGCGATCTCGAAATCATCGAAGGCCGCCATCCAGTCATCGAGCAGCAGGAGATGGCGGGAGGTAGCGAGCGCTTCGTTCCCAACGATCTTTATCTAAACGCATCCACGCACACCATTCTTCTGCTGACCGGGCCAAACATGGGCGGCAAGTCCACCTACTTGCGGCAAACTGCGCTGATCGTAATCCTCGCGCAAATGGGTTCGTTCGTTCCTGCCCGCTCGGCGCGCCTCAGCGTGGTCGACCGCGTCTTCACCCGCATCGGCGCCAGCGACAATCTGGCCCGCGGCCGCTCCACTTTTATGGTCGAGATGACGGAAACGGCGGCAATTCTGCACACGGCAACCGCGCGCTCGCTCATCCTGCTGGACGAAGTTGGCCGCGGCACTTCCACCTACGATGGCCTTGCCATCGCCTGGGCCGCCATCGAATATCTCCATGCCCGCGTGCGCGCGAAGACTCTATTCGCTACTCATTACTTCGAACTTACAGAATTGGCTGAGCAGCTTTCTGGAGTGAAAAACTATCACGTCTCGGTAAAGGAAACAGGAGGCGGCGTCGTTTTTCTCCGCAAGGTCGAGCCCGGCGCCGCCGACCGCAGCTACGGCATCGAAGTCGCTAAGCTCGCGGGCCTGCCGAATGAAGTGATCACGCGCGCCCGTGAAGTGCTGACCGAACACGAATCGGCCGAGCACGAACTGACGGAGCATCTATCGCCCGGAGCATCGCCTCCTCCGACGCAGCTGACCATTTTCACGCCGATCTCACAGCCGGTTCTGGAGAAGCTACGCGCTGTAGACTTGAACCGGCTGACGCCGCTGGAGGCTCTGAATTTGTTGGCGGAACTGAAGAAAGAAATCTGAGATGAGCGTGAGGCTGCAGAAATCCAGGATGAAGGACAACGTGGGCCAGCTGCTGATCGTCGGCTTCGACGGCACAGAAATGACGCCGCGCCTCGGTTCCCTGCTCATGCGACTGCAGCCGGCTGGAGTGATCCTGTTCGCGCGCAACATCAAAAGCGCTGAGCAGACCTGGCGCCTACTGCGCGACTGCCAGAAATGCGTTTCCACACCGCTGTTCACCTGCGTCGACCTCGAAGGCGGCAGCGTCGACCGATTTCGCGACGCGCTCGGACCAGCGCCCTCGGCTGCAAATGTATTCGCCACCGTCGACCGCAAACTCTTTCGCAAGCACGGCCAGTTGATCGGAGAGAATTGCCGAACCCTCGGATTTAATGTTGACTTCGCCCCCGTGCTCGATCTCGCCTTCGAAGCTTCGCGCAGCGTGATGAGTTCGCGCGCGGTCTCGGCGAACCCGCGCGAAACCGCAGCCTACGCCCGCGAATTTCTCGCCGGCCTTCGCGCATCCAAAGTTTTGGGGTGTGGCAAACACTTCCCCGGTCTGGGCGAAGGCAAACTCGACAGCCATCACAAGCTGCCGGTAATTCAGAAGCCGCTGAAAAGGCTCTGGGCCGAGGACCTGTTCCCGTACCGCGCGCTCCGCGCTCAGTTGCCGATGGTGATGGTTTCGCATGCCGCGTATCCAGCCGTGACGCGCAATCAGACTCCGGCGTCGCTCTCGAAAGTTTGGATCACCGACGTCCTCCGCAAACGCATCGGCTACCGTAACCTCGTCATCTCCGACGATCTGGAAATGGGCGCGGTTCTATCGGCAGCTTCTGTGGGTGAGGCTTCTGTCGAACACATCCGCGCCGGAGGCGATTTGTGCCTCGTCTGCCACCGCGAAGACTACATCGCACAAGCTTACGAAGAGCTGATCAAAACGACAGAGCGCGAACCGCAGTTCGCCAAGCGCATAGCGAATTCGGTGCGGCGAGTTCTGGACTTCAAGAAAAAGTCCGCAAGGCTATTCCGCAATACGAGAACTCCCTCGGGCGTCACGGTTGAGAGGCTTTCTCGAAAGCTGTGGGAATTCGGCGAACAAGTGCGCCTGCAAGGTCTGATACGGTCTGAAAACGAACGCCAGCGAACTTCGGCGAGGGCGCGAGCATGACGAAAAAAGGCATGATCGTTGCCGGCGTAATGAGCGGGACCTCCGCCGACGGAATCAATGTCGCGTTGGTGAGGATGAATGAGCGTCTGGGCTCGCGCAAGTTGACTCACTCTCACCCAAGTTTCCAATTGCTTGGCCACGCGGAATTCTCTTACCCAAAGAAGGTTCGCGCGGCGGTGCTGGCTGCGATGAACGCTTCGCGCGCCAGCGTAGCCGATCTCTCCCGCCTGAATTTCCTGCTCGGCGAACTTTATTCCGACGCAGTGCTAGCCACGGAGCGCCAATTTCGCGTGAAAGCAGATTTGGTTGGCTGCCACGGCCAGACGCTCTATCACCAAGGCGAGTCACAGCGTTTTCTGGGCCGCAGGATCGCAGCTACCTGGCAGACCGGCGAGGCCGCAATCGTTTCCGCGCGAGTCGGCGCTCCCGTAGTTTCAGATTTTCGACCGGCTGATCTCGCGACCGGCGGCAAAGGTGCGCCGCTCGTTCCCTTCCTCGACTACTGGTTGTTTCGTGATGCGCAGACGGGAAGAATCGTGCAGAACATCGGCGGCATCGCCAACCTTACAATGATCACCGCGGGCGCGACTGCAGATGATGTCGTTGCGTTCGATACCGGACCAGGCAACATGGTGATCGATGCCGTCACCGAAAAGCTCTTTGGCCTACCATTCGATCGTGGTGGAAGGATCGCTGCTAGCGGAAAGGTTCTCGCGCCGGTCATCCATGAGTTGTTGCGGCGCGGTTTCTTCCGCAGAAGTCCTCCCAAAACCGCGGGCCGGGAGGAATTCGGCCGTGAGTTCGTCCGCGACTTTCTGCGGAGCTGCAAACGCTGTCGCACGCAGGATGTCGTGGCCACAGCTACCGCGCTGACCGCAAAGTCGATTGCCGACGCCGTGCAGCGCTATGCCGCGCAAAAATCAGGTTCCTCGCATAAGCCTGGGTTCGAGGAAATGATCCTCTCGGGAGGCGGAGCGAAAAACTCTACACTCGTCACGATGTTGACCAACGACCTGGCGCCGCTCGGCTTGCGTTTGCGATTTTCCGATGAGTTTGGCCTGCCTTCGGCGGCAAAAGAAGCCGTAGCCTTCGCCGTCCTGGCCCATGAAACCTGGCAGGGGCGCCCTTCCAGCTTGCCTTCTGCGACCGGCGCCAAGCGCGCAGCGATTCTGGGAAAAATCTCGTATCCTTAAAAGATGCCGACTTTTATCTCCATGCTGCGGGGCGTCAACCTTGTCACCCACAATCGTATGAAGATGGAGTCTCTTCGAACATCCTTGGGCGCGCTCGGCTTCGAGCAGGTGCAAACTTATATACAAAGCGGGAACGTAGTGTTTCGCTGCAAAGAAAGCTCTGCCGCAAAACTCTGCGAGAAGATCGAAAAGCGAATCCTCGCTGACTTTGGTTTCACCGTTCCGGTGATTTCGCTGACGGCGAAGGAAACGGGCGAGATTATTAAGAACAATCCTTTTGTGGCGCAGGCCGGGATCGACAGCACAAAGTTGCACGTCACTTTTTTGTCGCAAGCGCCTGCGGCCGCCGCAGTGCAAACATTGGAGAAGCTGCCCTCAGGCGCAGACCAGTTTCACCACTCGCGCAAGGTTGTTTATCTTTACTGTCCGGGTGGATATGGCGAGACGAAGCTCTCCAACAACGCGTTTGAAAAGCTGCTCTCCGTTCGCGCCACCACTCGCAATTGGAAAACCGTAAACACCCTCTATCAGATGGCAACCGAACTGGAATGAGACACGCTGCGCTTCAAGAACTCAGGCTGAAGGCGCTCGTTACCCTCGCCGCACTTGCCTTCACACTGTTTCTGTCAGCCTGCTCCAGCAAGCCCGATCCCAACACGCTCGTGATGCTGATCGAATCGAGCCCCACAAATCTCGATCCACGAATTGGAGTCGACGCCCAGTCCGAGCGCATCGATAACCTCATCTTCGACGATCTACTCTCCCGCGGGGACAATCTCGATGTCGCCCCCGGCCTCGCCGAGCGCTGGGAGATTCCCGATCCGCTCACGTATATTTTCCATCTGCATCACGGCGTTAATTTTCATGACGGACGCCCTCTCACCTCGCGCGACGTGAAGTGGACCTTCGATTCCTTGCTTCAAGGCAAAGTTCGCACCATCAAAGCGGCGGTTTATCGCTACGTCGATCACATCGACGCGCCCGACGATTTCACCATAATCTTTCACATGAAGGAGCCGTCCGCCACTCTACTGTGGAATCTTTCCGACGGTGCGATGGGCATCGTTCCCTTCGGCAGCGGAAGTGAAGTAACCACGCATCCCATCGGCTCCGGACCGTTCAAGTTCGTCAGTGCCGAGACCGACAAAGAAGTCATCGTCGAACGCAATGACGATTACTGGGGCGACAAGGCCAAGCTCCCTCGGGTGCGTTTCGCAGTAGTTCCCGATGCGACTACACGCGCCCTTGAATTGCGCAAAGGCAGCGCCGACGCCACGATCAATGCGCTCACGCCGGATACCGTGTTGACCCTCGAGCGTAACCCGTCGCTCGCGGTCGAACATGCTCCTGGAACCGTTCTGGGTTACATGGGATTCAATCTGCGCGATCCCATCCTGCGCGATACGCGGGTGCGGCAGGCTATCGCCTATGCGCTCGACCGCCAGCCGATGATCGAGTATCTCTGGCGCGGCGAGGCGCAACCAGCCCGCTGCATCCTTCCGCCGCAGAGCTGGGCCTACGATGGCAACGTTCCCGCTTACAATCACGATCCCGGCAAAGCGGAAGAGTTGCTCGATGCGGCCGGATACCCGGTAGTCAACGGTGTCCGCTTTCACCTCACTATGAAGACTTCCACCGACGAGAACACGCGCCTAATGGTCGCCGTCATGCAGCAGCAGTTGCGCGAAGTCGGCATCGCGCTCGATCTTCGCACCTTCGAGTTCGCCACATTCTTCGCCGACGTAACCCACGGCGTATTTCAGCTCTACAGTCTTCGCTGGATCGGCGGCAATGAGGATCCGGATATCTTCGAGTACGCGTTTCACTCCGCCAAGTTCCCTCCGAACGGCGCGAACCGTGGCTTCTATTCGAATCCGAAAGTAGACTCCCTGATCGATCAAGCTCGGCGCGAAGTCGATCAGGCTAAGCGCAAGTCAACCTACGCCGAATTGCAGCTCATTCTCGCCGATGAACTGCCCTACATCAATCTCTGGTATCTCGATAACGTTCTTGTTCACAACAAACGCGTCCACAATCTGCAATTGAATCCAGCGGGGAACTACGACTTTCTGCGAACTGCGGAGCTGGCGAAGTGACTGGGACGATGATTGACCACTGGCTCCCTCAGTATCAGGTGAGCGCCAGCTATTCGATTCTCGTAAACGCGTCCGATGAGAAAACTTATGCCGCCCTAAAACAAGCCCGTTTCTCGGACCTACCCGTCGTGCGGGTTCTGATGGGACTTCGCGGGTACGGCCGCAGGCGTAGCAAAACTACGCAATCAGACTCTCGGGAAAATGTGCGAGGGCCATTTCTTGAACTCGCGGCGATTCCGAAACGCGAGGTGGTCCTGGGCGTCGCTGGCCGCTTCTGGAGACCCGACGGAGGGATCGTCCGCGACCTCACGCCAGATCAGTTCGCGGATTTTCACCGGCAAGGCTACGCCAGGGCGGTTTGGAGCTTCTCCCTGAACCCCTCGAACGACGCCACACAACTCACCACCGAAACGCGGATTCAGACCTTTGGCCGCAAGGCAGCGGTAAAGTTCCGAGCGTACTGGCTCCTGGTCGGTCCTTTTTCAGGCCTCATCCGCAAAGCCATGCTGCGCGAAGTCAAGCGAATCGCCGAGCGGCATGCTGCCTGAATCCGCCGTGATCAGCAATCTGGCGCGGTTTCGTAATTCACACACTGCGAGCTGTCCGATCCCACATACCACAACGCCGACATGTCGGTTTGATCGGCAAAGGCCGAGAACCAGAAGGTCCATCCCTCTCCGCCGAAATCGATTAACTCTCCAAATCCAATTTGATCCGCAACATCGTTGGCATTACAGGTTGTTCCGTAGTAGAGGAGCGCGTTGAACGAATACGTCCCCGGATTACCCAGCGAGAAATCGACCGCCTGGTAGCTGTGGCCACCTTGCTTGTACCAGCAGCCTTTGAACCTCGCATCTGGATTGCCAGAGCTATTGGTCACTTTCAAAGTCGTTTTGGCCGAGGCTGAATCGCTCCCCTCGGTCGAGGTGATCGTCAGTGGATAACTGCCAAGCGGCACGCTGCTCCCCACGCTGATGCTCAGCTTGGAGGTCCCGGAACCCGGCGCAGGTATCACCTTCGGGTTCAACGTCAGCTTTACACCGGCGGGCTCGCCTGTGGCTCTCAATTGCAAGGAATGATCGAACCCGCTTTCCACTTTGCTGGTCACGGTAGCCGAACCGGATTTCCCCTGCTCCAAGGTCACAGTGGCAGGCCGAACGCTTACCGTGAAGGGTGCTGCCGTCGCCGGAAAGACCGAAAGATCGGCGCTCACGGTCGCAGCGCCATATTGTGCCCGAAGTGTAATCGACTCCGCGGCCGCTACCGCGAAAGTGGAGATCGGGAAACTCAGGCTGGTTTCACCGCCTTCGAATCGAACGCTCGCGGGAGTGAGCACCACCTTCGGGTCGGAACTGCTAAGCGATATCCTCGCCCCAGCGGCGGGTGCGGGATTCGCCAGGCTCAACGTGATTGTGGTCGACTCGCCTCCGACCACGCTGGCTTCCGAAAACCTCAACGCCGTCAGGGTCTGCGAGTTCTCCCCGCCGACGCTTTCCGATTGCCCGGAAGGCCGCATTCCGAATCCATTGGGACTTGTCGAAGGGTTCTGGGCCGGTGCGTTGCCTGCGGCGAACGACACCAGACCTGCGAGAGCTACAAGTCTCGTCGCTCCACGCCACGTTAAGGGTAGTTGGCCGACACCCGTTGCTTTGCTCATTCACGAGATATCTCACCCGGGAGGGAACTTCGGGTAGAGCTTACAGGTTTGAGAACTACTGACTTATTTAAGAGCGCGTCGAGCCCCCTGATACCCCCGATTTCCTCCGAAGTTATGGTGTTACCATCAGGTTTCGGCCTTTTTCTGGACTAGTCGATCCTGAAGGCCAGGCATACATGCGAATTCTCTTCATCGGCGATATTTTCGGACGGCCCGGCCGCACCATCGTCAAAGATCGGCTTCCGGGCATCGTCCGCGACCAGGCCATCGATCTGATCATCGCCAATGGCGAGAACTCAGCCGCTGGTTTCGGCATCACGCCTGCGCTGGCCGAGGAACTCTTTGAGCTGAACATCGATGTCATCACCACCGGCAACCATGTCTGGGATAAACGCGAGATTCTGGATTATTTCCAGATGGTCGAAGGCAACGGCCACGGGCCGGCGCGCCGCGTCCTGCGTCCGGCAAACTATCCCGCGGATATGCCCGGCTGGGGCCTCTATCAGGGCCAAAAGGCCAAAGTTCCTTATGCCGTCATCAACTTGCAGGGACGCGTGTTCATGGCTTCGAACGACGATCCGTTTCGCATCGCCGACCAGCTTTTGAAACAGGTCGAGGCCAAGATCATCTTCGTGGATTTCCACGCCGAGGCCACCTCCGAGAAGATCTCCATGGGCTGGTACCTGGACGGCCGTGTTACCGCCGTAGTTGGGACGCATACGCACGTCCCCACGGCGGACGAACGAGTCCTGCCCAACGGAACGGCCTACATCACCGACGTCGGCATGACTGGTCCTTATGACGGCGTGATCGGAGTCAAGAAAGAGCTGGTGGTCAACAAGTTCCTCAACGGCATGCCGGTGCGCTTCGAGCCCGCCACTGGCGACGTCCGCCTGTGCGCCGTTGTGATCGACTGCGACGAAAAGACCGGTAAGGCCCGGGACATTGAGCGGCTCATGCTCAGCTGAGCCGGGCCTTGGGCTTCTCAAAGCGCGCGCAAGAACACGCCAATCCCCCGTTCTATCTGCGCATTCGTCCCCGGCAATCTCCCGGCGACAGCCGCTTAGAACCAAAGGGCCGGGTACCATTAGTTATCTGCGGAAGCCTCGGGGCAAGGTAAAATCAACCGAATGCGTTGGCTGCGGCTCATCCTGTCGGCTTGTTTTTTGGCGGCGCTGGCTGGCCTTCCCGCGCTTGCCGCCGATAACGCAAGCGATCCCCCGGCCATCTCCTGCGGCAACGGCGTTCCCGGCGGCATCCACTGCCTGGCTTCGAAGCAGGATCTCAAGGCAGCCCGCATCGCTTACAACCGCGGGCTGAAATCAGAACAGCACAGCCAATTGCCGGAGGCCTTCGCCGCCTTCGACGAAGCCTCACGGCTGGCTCCGAACGATACCCATTTCTTTTCTGCGCGGGAAGTCGCGAAGTCGCAATTGGTCTTTCAGCACACCGAGCACGGAGACGCGCTCTTGGCCAGCGCCCAGCGCGAGCAGGCTGTAGCTGAATATCGTGCCGCCCTTAAGCTCGATCCTGACAATGACTATCTGCAGAAGCGCCTTGCGAATGCCCTGCCGCTCGATGCGGCCGGTCCCGCACCAGTCGGGGTCCCGTCTTTGGTGGCGGAGTCAGGCGAAATCCATCTGCAACCGAACACCGACCTTGCGACCTTTCACTATCGCGGCGACGTCCGCGGGCTTTTCACGGAACTCGCATCCGCGTACGGCGTAAGTGCTGAGTTCGACGATTCGGTGCAGACCAAACCCGTCCGCTTTTATGTGGATAATGTCGATTTCTTCACCGCGCTCAACCTGGCCTGTCGCGTGAGCAAAACCATGTGGACTGCTCTCGACACTCACCAGTTGCTGCTGGCGGCCGACAATCCTGAAAATCACAAGCTGTTTGACCGCATGTCGCTCGCCACTTTTATTGTGCCTGGTGCGAGTTCTCCGCAAGAAGCAACCGAGTTGGTCACTTCGTTGCGCAATATCTGCGACTTCCAGAAAATAAGTTCAGGGCAACTTGGCACCGTAGAAGTCCGCGCTCCGCAAGCCACACTGCACGCCTGCACACAACTGCTCGAGCAGTTAACCACCGAGCGTCCGCAGGTCATTCTCGATATCAAGGTCTACGAAATCGACCACAACTTCATGCGCGACATCGGTATGCACATTCCCGATACTTTCAATCTGTACAACCTACCCGTCGCTGCCCTGGCGGCGCTGGGCGGGCAGAGTATCTCGTCGCTGGTGAACCAGTTGATTTCCTCCGGAGGCATCAATGCGGCTGGAAGCTCGGCGCTTTCCGGCCTGCTGGCGCAACTGCAAGGACAGACGAGCGGGGTTTTCAGCCAGCCGCTCGCCACCTTCGGCGGCGGCCTCACCTTTTCCGGAGTCAGCCTGGATCACTTGACCGCGGCGCTATCCCTCAATGAATCCTGGTCTCGCAGCTTAACCAATGCGACGCTGCGCGCCGGACAAGCGAAGGAAGCCACGTTCCACGTTGGGGAGCGCTATCCCATCCTGAATGCTTCCTACGCCCCCATTTACAATTCGGCGGCGATCTCCAAGGTCCTGGGCAATCAGAGTTACGTTCCGCCGTTCCCTTCGGTCAGTTACGAGGATCTAGGATTGAATATCAAGGCCACCAGCGTCATCCACGGCGACCGGGAGGTCAGCCTGAAGCTGGAGTTGCAGTTGCGCTCTCTGACGGGAAGCAGTGCGAATGGAGTGCCGGTGATCAGCAACCAGGAATATCAAGGCAGCATCCGCCTTCAGGACGGCGAGTCCACCGTAATTGCGGGCGAAATCACAACCAACGATGAATACACCATCAGCGGCATTCCCGGCCTTGCCGCCATCCCCGGTCTTAATCAAGCCGCCGTCGACAACAATCGCCAGAAGGAAGATGACGAACTGCTCATTATCATCACCCCGCACATCGTGGCCAATCGTGGCTATACGACGAATGAAATCTGGGTCACCCAGAACTAGAGCTTCACTTCCCTTGCTTCGCCGCAAAATCCACTAATCCCTTCAGCGCCTCCGCTGGCACCTGACTCACATTTCCGATGACGCGGCCGTTGATAAACAGCGTGGGCGTTCCGGTCACATTCACTGCTTTCCCCAACGCGATAGACGCATCCACGTGCGCTTTCGTGACGGGCGTAGTGGCGCATCCCGCGATCTCGGCGCCCTTCACGCCCGAAGCGTCGGCCAGCGCTGTCAACTTCTCATCGGCATTTTCAGCCGTAATATCGGATTGCGTTTCGTAGGTCTTCGCCACGAACTTCCAGAAAGCCTCACTCGACGCTTGTCCCACGCAGTCGGCATAGGCCGCTCCCTTGGCCGCCCAGTTGTGCATCTCCAAAGGAAAGTTCTGAAAGACGAAACGCGCATTCGGTTCCGCCGCAACCAGCGCCTCGATCCCCGGTTGAGCCGCCTTGCAGGCCGGACATTGCAGATCGCCGAACTCCACAATCGTGACCGGAGCGGTCTTCGGTCCGCGCGATGGCCCCGTAATTCCCTTCTCCAGCGTCTTCCTCACCGGCTCGAAAGGTTTGGCGCCGAACGGAATAATATCGCCCACGATGGCGTGTTCGCCATCCGCCGTAACGTAAAACCGGCTGATCTGCTGCCCCTGAGGACTGGCGAGAACCACGTCAACCTGCGCCAGTCCCGGCACCGGTGCCGGCTTGATGCTAGAAATCTTCCAGCTCAGCCCGGCTTGGTAACCAAAGGTTTGCTCCAGAAACGAATCCACCGTGGCATCGGAAGGAAGAGTAACGGCCAGCGCGGATGGGGCCTTATCCGCTGATTTCGAAGCAGAGGATTGGGCGGCGGCCAGACCGCCGGTTAGCACCAGGATAAGAATCGACTTAAGAAAAGAACGCATGGTTTCCTTTCGATTGCAACTTCTCACAGAATATTTTTGAAGCTGGCACAGCGGATGAATCTACAAATACTTTCAAACCTCACTCTTCGCAGCGATGGGAAACCGGCGGCCGAAGCCGAATGCCTTGGGAGAGATCTTGATTCCCTGCGCCGCCTGTTGGCGCTTGTATTCCGCGCGGTCCACCATACGGACTACGCGCCGCACCACTTCGATATCAAAGCCATGATCGGCCGCAATGCGTTCCACCGAATGCGCGTCTTCCACGTAATCCTCGAGCACCGCGTCCAGAATTTCATAGGGCGGGAGCGAGTCGCTATCTTTCTGGTCGGGCCGCAACTCGGCTGAGGGCGGCTTCTCCAGCGTAGCCTGCGGAATCACCGGCCGCCGCGAATTCACATAATGGCTCAGCCGGTAGACCAGCGTCTTGGGCACATCGGAAATAACCGCCAGCCCCCCCACCATATCTCCATAAAGTGTACAGTAGCCCACTCCCAGTTCGCTTTTGTTGCCGGTGGAAAGCACGATGGCCCCGAATTTATTGGAGAGCGCCATCAGCAGCGTCCCCCGCGCACGAGACTGCAGATTCTCTTCCGTTGTATCTTCCTTTTGTCCTGCGAACACTTCCTTCAAAGCCCGCCGGTAGGCCTCGAACACGGCATCGATCGAGATCAGTTCGAAACGTATGCCGACTTTCTTCGCCAGCGAGCGCGCATCCTCAATGGAACCCGGCGAAGAATACGGTCCCGGCATGCCCACTCCAATCACATTTTCCGGGCCCACCGCATCCGCGGCAATCACGGCAGTCAGCGCCGAATCGATCCCGCCGCTTAGGCCGACGATCGCTTTTCGAAATCCGCATTTCCCCATGTAGTCCCGCGTGCCCAATACCAGGGCCGCGTACACGCTGGCGTCTTCGCCTTCCAGCTGTGTGTGCAACTCGCCGATGAGAGCGTTGGAGTCGAAAAAGATCAGGTCTTCTTCGAACGAACATCCTTGCGCGATGATTTTTCCCTCTGCGCTGAGAACAATGCTGGACCCGTCGAATATCAGGCTGTCATTGCCGCCGACCTGGTTCACCATCGCCACCGGAACCTTGTGGTGGCGCGCGATGGCGGCCAGCATGTCGCGGCGCACCTCGCGTTTGCCAATCCAGAAGGGCGACGCCGAAATGTTCAAAACAATGTTGCCGCCCGCTCTCACCAGAGCCTCGATAGGATCGACCGTGTACAGCCGTTTGGGCCAGAACAGCTTATCGTTCCACGCATCTTCGCAAATGGTAAGCGCCACGCGGTTTCCGCAGAATGAAAACAAGCTCTGACTTTTTGCCGGAGCGAAATTGCGCATTTCGTCGAAAACATCGTAGGTGGGCAGAAGCATCTTCGACTGCAGAAAAGCAACTCTGCCATCCTGCAACAGCGCCGCGGAATTCATCACCGACTTGCCCGTTTCCGATTCCGCAGGCGTAACCAGCCCGCAGATCACCGAGATCCCGTGCGTTTCGGCCGCAATCTGCTCGACCGTCTCCTGATTGCGAGCCACAAACGAGGAGCGCTCCACCAGATCGCGCGGCGGATAACCACAAACGGACAGTTCAGGAAACAGAACGAGTCCAGCGCCACTGGCTTGCGCGCGGCGGGAAAACTTGACGATCTTGGCGGCGTTGCCGGAGAAATCTCCGACGGTTGGATTGATTTGCCCGAGTGCGATCTTCACACCTTTAGTGTAAAGCCGAGGTCCGCCGAGGTGCTAGCCACCGGTCCCTGGGCATGGTGTCAGTTCGCAACTCAACTTTTGTTCGGCGACGAATTCACGCTGGCTGTGCTACCCGCGCCCAGCGCCACTGCCTTCGCCAGTGGAGCACTCGCGGCCTCGGGTGCTGTCGGCATTAAACACAGCTCTACAGCTTCTGCCATGCTCTCGGCGGCCTGTTTTTTCAGGGTCTGCCAGGCGTCGAACGCGGCCTTCTCCCGCGCCACCCCATCCAGGTTGCGCGTAATGCGCGCCATGTATTGGGCTTTTACGCGTTCGAGTTCGGCCTCAATTTCTTTGTTCTCTTCCGCCTTGCGCGCCCACTCTGCCTCCGCCTGTTTCTGCTGATCTTTCTCATAGCTATCCAGTGCCTCGCGGCGCGCTTTCGCGTCCTGCTGGATCTGCCCGATCGTCACTCCGGCCGCTTCCAGCGCCACCAGCACCGCTGCCCGCTTTATCTCCGTCGACACGCCACGGAGGTGTTCGCTCTGAAGCATATCGACTACCTTGGCAACGCTGTATCCTCTTCGCGGAGTCAATACTCCGGCTGCACGATAAATCTCTTCCATGGGTAGAAGTTCCACCTGAAAACCGCCTTCCTCCCGAGAGTCCACCAGGCTTTTTTCCTTCGACGCAGATACGTTGAGCGCAAGACGCGCGTCCCGGCCCTTGCCATCCCGGTTTCCGCCGCCGCTCGCCTCGCTGCCTTCATCGCCCTTCACGATGTGAAAATCCTGCTTATGGCGCCAGGGCGCCAGTTCGAGCCATTTGCGTTTCATAGGTTTCTTCTCCTTGCTGGCTTCCTTTCTCTTGGGCGGCTGCTTCGTTCGGACTTCGCTCCGTCGAAGCGTACCGAGTTCTCGCGACCGCGCAATGTGCGGCCGATCCCGGTTCGTTATTTCGCGACCAACCCGAACCGGTGGCGTCTCTAGGCTCACGCTAGGCATAGCGGGTTTGCTTTCCGCCTTCGGCCTGGCTAGGAGTGGTTCACTGAGCTTGCTTTCCTGTGGCTCGAGCCGTGGTTGGATGTTAGCTGCTGCAACCTGAGAACCCTGTCCTTTGGTGCTTTCCTGCAGCGGCGGTTCCGGGCGAACCGGCTGGCTGAGGACTACGCTCTTATCCCTCTGAATGCCGACCAGAAACTCCCGCCCATCGCTGCGGCAATACTTGGTAATTCCACTGAACCGATCAAAGCGCCACTGGATCGTCAGCTTCGCCCCCACCGCGACCGGCCGCTTCATCCGTATACACGCCCCGCTGACCGAACGGTCTTCCATGCGCGCGGGAATCTTCTGCAGAGCTCCGCTTTCGTCCTCCCACGAAGCTTCGACCAGGATCATCACCACCGACCGTAGTTCTCGCACAGCGGTGCTCATGCGGAATCTATCGGCAATAAATAAAATCAGTTCACAGGCAGGGGTAATTCCAGGTTGGTAACGGTATAAATGCTTTCCCATTCTGGAAACGCGTGAGAGGAGAAGTCTCAACTGCTAATGGCTTCCCGCCGGAAACAGCGTATGCTTCGGCGCCGGAACCGGCGTGTCGCCTTTCTGATCGCGCCACAGCACCTGATTCAGGCGTGCCGCTCCGGCTGCGTCGGGACGCGAGAAGTCCATCTTGGCCGATTCATTCGCGCCCCTGGCATCGCGCTTGTTGGTTTCGTAGATCAGGCCATTCTTAAGATTGCGATAGTCGGCTTTGAACGCAGGCTGGTCCCCCGCTCCCGAGAACATTGGCCCCATCGCAGGTGCGTAGGCGTCATTCTGGTTCATTGGCGGCAAACCGAGCAGCATCTCCATGGTATGAATCAGGTTCACGGTCGTATAAAAACGATGATCGACGTAAGGCTCACTCGCCTTACCGGGTGAATATTTGCTGACCACGAAGGCGATGGATCGATGAGCATCGATGTGATCGCCGCCATCCTGCGCATCATCTTCCAGGACGAAGATCGCCGTATCGTCCCAGTAGGGGCTGTGCGAGACCGCGTCCACCACGCGGCCCAATGCCAGATCGTTGTCCGCCACCGAAGCCGCCGGACGCGGCCGCTCCGGGCGCGTGCCCCCGGTGTGATCGTCGGGAAGATAGAGCAGCACGAAGGCCGGCAATTGAAAATCCTGGCTCTCGTTCGCCTCGCGCGCGTGAGTGTAGGCGGCAAACTCGTTTAGGAATTCGTCGGCGCGAAGCTGGTCGGGATAGTCGGTATTGAAATCAGGATAGAGCGCATCGAAGTGATCGCGCAGCACCGCTTTCGTCGGCTTGACCCCCTTGAACAGCGGCACCGTCCACGGGTACGGACTCGGCGCGCCGTGCGGGTCTCCCACAGTAGGCGGCAACGCATCTCCCTGATGTAACTCGGTCCGCGGGCAGGCCGCTTCCTGCGCCGAAGGCGTTCCCTGCTTCGGTGACGCGGCCTTGCGAACTTTATTGCACCACTGCGCATTCACATACTCGCCGTAGTCGCGATAACTAAGGCGGTTGCGAGCTACGTTGTCCCAGAGATAACCGGTGGAAGGATCATCGATATCGGGCTGATTGTGATCCAGCGGAAATTCATCGGCGACCGTGCCTTGAAAATCGTAAGTCCGCTCCTTGCCGCGATAAGCAATCTGCCACGTCTTTTCGTTGTAGTCGCTGGTGATCGCGGCGGTCGACCATAGATGTCCATCACCCGAAACTTCTCCGCTGTCGTAGAAATTGTCCAGCACGCCGAATTGCAGCGCCAGTTTGTGCTCGTTCGGGGTGACGTCCGCGCCATACATCGTGAGCGACGGATCACCGTCGCCAACCTTCAGGTCGCCGAGTATCTGGTCATACGTCCGGTTTTCCTTGATCACGTAAATCACGTGCTTGATGGGATTCTTTCCGCCGGCGAAGTGGATGGTTCCGGGATCGCTGTGCAGAAGATTGTCGTGTTCCACGACGTCCGTGAGTTCGTCAAACTTGCCGAGCATCGACGAAATACTCAGGCGCGCAATTGATCCCCGCAGCAGCGTAGGAATGTAAGGGTGCTCATGGTGCCGGACTTCCCATGCCGTCTTGCCCGAGCCCGGATTCGGCCGCGTACCTTGACCCTTGGCGGTCACGATGAGAAGATCATCGCCTTGTACTGCCAACGCGCTGGGGTACCAGTCGGTAGGTATGAATCCGATTGGCCCGTAGAACGCGCCGTCGCTAGACAGATCGAGAACCTCGACAGCATTGAGCGATGCGTCGGCCACGAAAAGGAGACTTCCGTCTGAGGATTCCGCCAACGCAATAGGATTGGTTCCCGCGGAGTTTGGTCTCCTGGCCTCGGTTGGGAGGAAATTAAAGGGCCAGCCTTTGTCGGTTTCGATCACCGCAACGCTATCCATGTTCGACAACGCGACGTACAGAAGCTTCTCATCCTCACTGAGCAGCATCGCAGTGGGATGCGAGCCCGGTGCAATCGGATCTTCCGGTTCCTTCAACTTGATCCATCGAACAACTTTGCCGCCGCCAAGATCCAACTCTGCGACCCGCGATGCATTCCACAAGCTGCACCATGCACGTCGGCCATCGCGCGTAGCCACGCATGTATAGGGGAACGAAGATGGAATGAGATCGCTGGTGCTCAGGTCGAAGCCCTCAAGCACCTTGCCGCTCGAGATATCGAGCAGCACTACGTTGTCGGAAAGATTGTTGGCCACCAGCAGCCGGTCCTGACCTCCAGCGGACACCAGCGCCAATCCTGCTGGATACGGAATCGCAGTTCCCGCCGGCATCTTCTGCAAGCCGATTGCAACTCGCTTCCCCGCAGCGAGTGCCTGCGGTTCGATGGCAATAAATCGCTCCGGCGCAACCTTACCCTCAACAAAGCTGTAGACCGCAATTCCGTTTCCGGTGTCGCCTGCCTTCTGCCCGGTGGGATCCGTAATCGAGCCGACTGAAGCATAGAGATGCTTGCCATCCGAGCTGAAGACCAGGCCAAGAAAATAGCTTTGATGAACTTCCTCGCCGAAACGCTTGTCGGGATAATCCGACAGCTGATTCGTTTTCAGGTCGAGCACCCCAATCGACTGCATCGCCATGGTCTCCTGCGTGCCATAGCCGTCGTTCAACATCGCGGCATAGCGGCCGTCGGGGCTGAGTGCGATCGTGGCGGGAAAGCTGTTGGTACTGGCGATGCGCCCAGGCGATGGAATCGTCAAAGTCTTGCTGGTTGGGAGCGGGATCGATGAGCTCTCAGGCTTCGGTTCCTGAGCGACCGCAACTGCCATGCAAAAGGAAAGGAGAGCAGCCAGGAAAACGATGCGGGAAATTCGGATCACGGGGCCTCCGCAGATTGATTCTGCACCAGCATTGAATGAGGAGAGATCAGCGTAATCTACGACGGAACCCGTGGTCAAAGAGACTGCAGAGGGCATGCAGGCTACAAATTCATTTCGCAACCCCAGTAGTTAGACGCCCGATGCGCGCGTCGAGCCCTCGTGACTGGACGAAGGCTCAGAATGCTCCTCCTCCGGGTTCACATTGTGGCGAACGTCGGAGCCCTGCACCCAGAAGATCACATCCTCGGCGATGTTGGTGGCATGGTCGGCAACCCGTTCCAGATTCCGCGCCACCAGCAGCGCATCCAACGCCTGCCGCACCACGTCCGGACGCTGGTTCATGGTCTTCACCAGTTGGATGAAGGCGTCGTCCTTCATACGATCGACCACGTTATCCATTTCGAGCACGGCCTGCGCCAGCTCCGCCTTCCCTTCGATAAATGCCTCCAACGACCGCCGCACCATCGCGCTGACGGCCGCGCCCATGCGCGCAATATCCACCGGCAAATCCACCGCCGGAAGCTCCACCATATCCATCACACGTTCGGCGATGTTCACGGCCTGGTCTCCCACGCGCTCCAGATCGGAATTAATTTTGGTCACCGCCAGGATGAAGCGCAGATCTACGGCCATGGGCTGCTGCATGGCCAGCAAGTCAAACGCGGCCTCGTCGATCTCCCGCTCCGAGGTATTGATCTGGGTCTCGCCATCGAGAACCAGATGGCACCGGTTCAGATCGCGGTCGATGTAGGCCTGACGCGCACGGTCCACCGCCTGTTCCGCCAGTCCACCCATGCGGAGCAGTTTCTGCCGCAAATCGTCGAGCCCTTGCTGAAAGCGCGTGCGCATTATCCGAACCTGCCTGTGATGTAGTCTTCCGTCCGCTTGTGCGACGGTTTGGTAAATATCTTTTCCGTCTTGTCGAACTCAATCATTTTGCCCAGCAGGAAAAATCCGGTGAACTCCGCCACGCGCGCCGCCTGCTGCATGTTATGCGTCACAATTACGATGGTATACCGTTCTTTGAGCTGAAAGATCAACTCCTCAATTTTTCCCGTCGAGATGGGATCGAGGGCCGAGCAAGGCTCGTCCATGAGAAGCACCTCGGGTTCTACCGCCAGCGCGCGTGCGATGCAAAGCCGCTGCTGCTGCCCGCCCGAAAGGCTGGCTCCGGATTTCTTGTGCACTTGATCCTTCACTTCCTCCCACAACGCGGAAACCTCGAGCGACTTCTCCACAATCTCATCCAGCTTGCGGCGGTCGCTAAAACCATTCAACTTCAATCCCGAAGCAACATTATCGTAGATCGACATCGTTGGAAAAGGATTCGCTTTCTGAAAAACCATCCCCACCCGGCGGCGTAGCTGTGTGGCCGACGTACCGTCGTAGGCGTCAATATCGCCGATGCGGACGCTGCCTGTGACCCGAGCCTCCGGGATGGTCTCATGCATGCGGTTCAGACAGCGTATAAACGTCGACTTGCCGCAGCCCGAGGGCCCAATCAGCGCCGTGGCATGATTCGCCGCCACCGTCAATTGGACGTCGTACAACGCCTGCGTCTTCCCGTACCACGCGTTCAGGTTTTCGACCTGTATGCCAACACCCATAAACTATGCGGCTCCAAAGGTTCCGCGGCGTACAGCAAAGCGCACGGCCGCGACTGCGCTAACGATTAGAACGATCAGCACCAGAGCTCCCGCCCACGCCTGCCGGTGCCACTCGTCATAAGGAGAAATGGCGTAGTTGAAAATCTGCAGCGGCAAGGCCGCCGTCGGCTGGTCCGCCCGCAGATTCCAGAATTGATTTCCGAACGCCGTAAACAACAGCGGCGCGGTTTCCCCCGCAACGCGGGCAAAGGCCAGCATGATTCCCGTAATCACTCCGGAAGTCGCCGTGCGCAAAGTGATCGAAAGGGTCGTGCGCCAGCGGGGAATACCCAGCCCATAAGCGGCCTCGCGCAAAGCCTGCGGCACCAGCAGCAGCATCTCTTCCGTCGTGCGCGTGATGGTGGGAATCATCATGATGGCCAGCGCCACTCCACCCGCTGTCGCAGAGAAATGCTTCTGATAAAGCACTACGATGGAATACGCCACGATGCCGATTACGATGGATGGCACTCCGTTCAGCACGTCGGCCGTGAAGCGAATCCCGTCCCCGAAGCGGTTGCGTCCATACTCCGCCAGATAGATGCCTGCGCCCACCCCCAGCGGCACGCCTAACACGCTCGCTAGAGCGAGAATGAAGACCGAGCCCACGATGGCATTCGCCATCCCCCCGCCCGCTTCGCCCACCGGCTTCGGCGTTTGCGTAAGAAACGCCCAGTTAATCGACCCGATCCCGCGGTAAACCAGATAGGCGAATATGGCGAACAACGGCACCAGCACCAGAATGACTGTCAGCACGGCCACGCCGGTCATAACATGGTCGGTAACCCGCCGCCGCAAAGCGATCGGAGGAACGGTATGCAGCGCGGAGGTCGTTCCAGCTTCAGGCATTCGCCCTCGAAGGCTGGCCGCGGGTAACCGTCCAGACCAGCAAACGGGCCAGTGCGTTCACTACAATCGTTACCAAAAACAGGGCCAACCCAATCTCGATGAGAGCCGCCAGGTTTAAGTCGCCCGTGGCCTCGCTGAACTCATTGGCCAACACGCTGGCCATGGTGTAGCCCGGCGCAAATAAAGATTTCGCAATCTCCGGACGATTTCCGATCACCATGGTGACTGCCATGGTTTCGCCCAGAGCCCGGCCCAATCCCAGAATGATGCCGCCCATAATTCCGGCGCGCGCGTTGCGCAACACTCCCACGCGAATCATCTCCCAGCGTGTAGCCCCCAGCGCCAGTGCTGCCTCGCGCTGGTGCTGCGGCACCACCATCAGAACTTCCCTCGTGATCGAAGAAATGATGGGAATAATCATGATCGCCAGGATGATTCCTGCCGCCAACATGCTGATGCCGTAAGGAGGCCCCACAAATAATCCTGTCCAGCCCAGCGTCTTGGATAAGAAAGGCTCAACGTAGCCGCTGAGGATTGGTACCAGCACAAAGATCGCCCATAGCCCGTAAACCACGCTCGGAATCGCAGCCAGCAATTCCACGAAAAACGAGAGTGGCCCGCGCAGGACCTTCGGACACATCTCGGTAGTGAAGACAGCTACTCCAATCGACAGCGGCACCGCGATGATCAGAGCGAGGAGTGAGGATACCAGGGTTCCATAAACAAACGGCAGCGCGCCAAACTTCTCGTTCACCGGATCCCAATCGCGTCCGGCAAAGAACTTAAACCCAAACGCGTGCCAGGACGGCCCGGAACGCAATACCAGTTCGTAGACGATCAGGACTAAAGTTCCTAACACGGCCAGACCGCATAGAAGCATCGCGATCTTGAAAACCTGGTCGCCAACTTCTCCCGTCGGCCCAAGCAGCTTCACGGCTCGCCTCCCATCGGAGGCAAGTTCGCTAACTTTCTTTGCTTCAACGGGTTGCGGAGCAGACATATCAGGCCGAGGTCGGGCAGCGTTGGCCATCGCCCCTACGGTAACAGAATCCTGTTAACGGGGTGTTAAAATGACCGAGCTTTTCGGATTGCCTTTTTGCGGCTAAGCCTGTATTTTCTTCTTCCAATCGCTTCGCATATGCCAATTGCGTCCAACCGCAGCCGCCTCGTGTTTCAGAAGCTTGAACGGGACCTCATCAAGCTTTCCTCGAAACCGCGGGCCGAGAGCGTGCACCGCTTTCGCACCGGCACGCGCCGGCTGCAAATATTGCTTGGCGAACTTTCTCCCAAGCTCGACCGCAGCGAGAAAAAACTGCTGAAGCTGCTGGGGAGAATTCGAAAACGTGCAGGTAAGGTGCGCGATCTGGATGTTCAACTCGCCGCCCTGCGCAGTTTAAAGGTTCCGCACGAACCACGCCGCAAAACTCAACTCGTGAACCATTTGATCGAACTCCGCCGCCAGCAGGAAAAAAAACTGCGCCAGGAGGCGGATAAAGCAACGGTGCGCGAAATCCGCAAACGTCTGAAGCGCGCTGCCCGGCGCTTCAAGCCGGAGGCAAGCCGCGATCCGCTGGCTGCTGCCAGAGCCATGCTAAGCCCGCTCGATCGCACAAGTTCGCCGCCCACCGAAGCGGTGCTCCACCAATACCGCATTCTCAGCAAACGAGCCCGCTACGCGGCCGAGTTTGCCAGCCCCTCCCCCGAGGCTGAAAAGTTCATCGCCGAACTCAAGGTCTTACAGGACGCTCTAGGCGATTGGCACGATTGGCTCACCTTGCGGCAAACCGCCATCGAGAACATCGGCGAAGTACGCGAGTCCCCTCTCGTGGCCGAACTTCATAATGTCACCGGAGCAAAATTTCGCCACGCCGTCGCCGTTCTCTCACGCACTCGAGGAGAGTTAACCACCACCTCCGAGCACGCCGCCAGGGCTCCGCTTCCGGCCGCACTCAAACCAAGAAGCGATACAGCCTCCGCAGCCTGATCGCAAGCCTTAACTTCTGCCATATCGGTATCAATAACCTCAACCTGTGACCACTGTCACCGCATTCCTCCGCAGCTTCCTGTTAAATATTGCTGGGCCACTGTGTGTGCAAGACTCGATGACCTTTCGTACGCTCAGGAAGCAAGCTCACTGTGAGCTCTGTTCGGCAGCGCCTGCCGTTCTCGAATTCGAAATCCTATCCGATCAGGGAACCTCGCGACAGCAAGGCTACTGCTGCAACCTCTGCGCCCGCAATCTTTTGGATGCTCTCTCGCAGATCTCATCGAAATCTTCCTAACCGCAGTTGTGCATAGTCTATCCATCGCCACCTTCGCCCTGCTAATGACCAAGCGATACCGACACATGTAAACTGTTGCCCTTGCCTCATGCCGACCTTTGCCGCGGTTGATATCGGTTCTAACTCAGTTCGCCTGAAAATCGCGCGCCTCACGCGTGGCTATCTTCGCCCCATCCATGAAGACCGCGAGGTTACGCGTCTGGGCGAAGGGGTCTTCCGCTCCGGCTTCCTCACTCCCGAGTCGATGGCCGAAACCGTGAAGGTTCTTCGCCGCTTCCACCGCGCCACGCAGCAAGTCGTTACCGACCCCGTCCGCGTGGTTGCAACCAGTGCGCTCCGCGACGCTCGCAACTCGCAAGCTTTCCTCGAGTGGGTTCGCTCCGCCACGGGCTGGACGGTCGAAATTATCTCCGGATTGGAAGAAGCCCGTCTGATTCACCTGGGCTTGGTCTCGAACCTTCGTGGCGACAGTTCTCCCACGCTCATGATGGATCTCGGCGGGGGTAGCTGCGAACTCACCGTTTCTGCCAGTGGTCACATTCGCGATCTTGTCAGCATGCCGCTCGGCGCCGTCCGGCTCACCGACGAATTTTTGCGCCACGATCCGCCGCGCAAAGGCGAACTGAAACGCTTGCAAGGTTTCGTGATCCGCGAAGTGAACCGCGTCGCCGCTCGCGTTGTGGCCGCGAAAGTTAAGAATGTGATCGCTACTTCCGGAACCGCTGCGGCTTTAGCGACCGCGGCCAGCCATCTCCGCAAGAATGGTACTCGCCAGCGCATGCTGGTCTCCCGCGCGGAAATCACCCGGCTCGCCAAGCGCCTGGCTCACTTGCCCGTGGACGACCGCCGCAAGATTGAAGGGATCGGCCTGCGCCGGGCGGAGATCGTGGTAGCCGGGGCCATGGTCTATCAGGAATTGCTCGACCGCTGCCATCTCAAAGGTTTTCGCTATTCCCCGCTCGGTCTTCGCGACGGATTGCTCGCGCAAATGGCGGCCGAGCACGACCGTAGTACGCGCTCCGGAAGGCAGATCGAATCCGAACGCTGGGAATCGATCACCCGCGCTGTCGCTCACTATGGCGTGGACATGAAGCACGCTCTCGATGTGCGTGAGTCCGCCATGTTTCTTTTTTCGGCGCTGCGTTCCGTGCATGGCCTCGCACCTGAATTCCGCGAGTGGTTGTCTGCCGCCGCCATGCTCTATGAGGTGGGAGATTATGTCAACCGCAACGGCCATCACCGGCACACGTATTACATCATCTCGAACTCGGAAATTCTCGGCTACACTCCTCAGCAGCGTCGATTGATCGCGGCCATCGCCCGCTATCTGGGAAAGTCGCGACCTACCTTGGACGAGCCTCCCATGAAAGCTCTCGATCCCAACGACCGTCCCGGCGTCCAGAAAGCGATTATCCTTCTGCGCCTGGCGCGCGCCCTGAACCTGGGCCGCAGCCGCGCCGTGCAAAAAGTTCGTGTCACCCATCGCGCTGCTGAAGTCCACCTGACTTTGGTGCCGCGCCGCCGTATGGGAGTGGATTTGGAGTTGTGGGCGATTGAGAAAGACGCGCCCTATTTTCGCGAAGTGTTCGGACGGGAACTTTCTACCGCAGCCGTGTAGAGCGTGCGCAGCGCTTTCGGCGTCAAACACCATTGCAGCGTGCCAGAGCTGCGCCGCATGTCGACTCGCGCCACTGCACCTTTCTTCAACTCAACTGAAGCTTCGCAGCCGGACTCGCTGATCACCGTTCCCAGGAACTGGCTCAGATTCGGGTTATGTCCCACCACCATAATCGATTCCAGGTTCGCGTACTTTTCCAGCAGGCGGCGGAAGTCCGCAAAGGTAGCTCCCGGCCGCAGCCCCGTATCCATTTGCAGCTTGCCTTCATATCCCATTTCGTTTCCCACTAGCGAAGCCGTCTGCGTCGCGCGTTTCAGCGGGCTCGAAATTATGACGTCCACCTGCGCATCCATGGCCGTCAGAGCACGGCCTACATAACCGCACTGCTCAATGCCATCCTTGTCGAGGGCGCGCTTCTCATCCTTTTTCGGATTCGCCATCTGTTCCCCGGCGCTGGCGTGACGCAGAAAATAAATGATCATTGCGGCTTATCGTTCCCTTCCCGCCTGAGCCTTTTGCTTCCGTGCCGGGACCTGCGGGGGAACCGGGTTCAACTGCTTGCCTTCGGCCACGCTGATCAGAAAATCCTGCGCACTGAACGCGGCCGCGCCCGTCGGAGGTTTGCGATTCCGCTTGCCATGCAACGGCTGCCAGGCACGAATATAGGTTGCATCGCTCAGCAGGATGCGCGACTTCCGGTTATCGGCGAGATAAACGTCAAGAATTTCGCGGTGCACGCGCTCGCGCAGGAATTCGTCGCGCAGCGGCACCAGCACTTCGACGCGCTCGTAGAGATTGCGTGGCATCCAGTCGGCGCTGCCGATATAAATTTCTTCCTCGCCTCCATTGCCGAAATAGTAAATCCGGCTGTGCTCCAGGAATCGCCCCACGATGCTGCGCACCTTGATACGGTCGCTCAACCCGCGCACGCCCGGCCGGAGCGAGCAGATGCCGCGCACAATCAGATCAATCTCCACTCCCGCCTGCGACGCGCGATACAACGCCTGAATCAAATTCTTGTCGAGCAGCGCGTTCATCTTGGCGATGATCCGTCCCTGACGGCCTTCGCGGGCGTGTTCCGCTTCGCGGTCGATCAGCGCAATCACCTTTTCCGCCAGATCGAGCGGCGCTACTAGCAGCGGTTCGTAGCTGGGGTTTTCGGCGTAGGCCGTCAGAAAACTGAAGACATCGTGCACCGCGCGCGTGATTTCCGGATTCGCCGTGAACAAACTGAGATCGGTATAGATTCGCGCCGTGGTGGCGTTGTAGTTACCCGTTCCAATATGCGCGTAGCTGCGTGGAACGCCATCGGGATCGCGCCGCACGAGCAAAGACAACTTGCAATGCGTCTTCAAGCCAACCAGCCCGTGAAACACCTGCACACCGGCATCTTCCAGATCCCGCGCCCAACGTATGTTGTGGGCTTCGTCGAAGCGCGCCTTCAACTCCACCACCGCCGTCACTTCCTTGCGTTGCGCGGCATCGATCAAAGATGGAACAATCAACGAGTGTTCGTTCGTGCGGTAAAGCGTCTGCTTGATCGAGAGGACATGGTCGTCTTCCGCCGCCGACTCGATGAAGGCGATAACCGCATCGTAGGAATCGTAAGGATGGTGCAGCAGGATGTCGTGCCGCCGCAGTTCTTCGAACAGATTCTGTGATTTCGCCGTGAGCCGCAACTCGCGAGGCGTGAAGGGACGATCCTTGAGATCCGGCCGCTGCGCCTGCTCGTAGATATTGAACAATCGTGAGAGATTCACCGGACCATTGACCGGAAACACCTGCCACGGATCCAACTCAAACACGGTACGCAAGCGTTCGATAATTTCAGGATCGGCATCCGCCTCAATCTCCATACGCACCGCGTCGCCCTTGCGCCGGTTGTGCAATTCCGCGCGCACCGACTCCAGAAGATTTCGCGCCTCTTCTTCCTGCAGGTAAAGATTGCTGTTGCGGGTCACGCGGAACGGGGCCGACGCAACAATGTCGTAGCCGTGGTACATGCTCTCCGCGTGATGCGCCACCAGATCGGCCAAGAAAATAAAGTCGGTCGTTCCCTCCGAAGGCAGCCGCACCAACCGCGGCAACGCCCGCGGCACCGAAACCACCCCCGTATAAGTGAGTGACGATCGCCGGCGCCGGCGCAACAGCAGACCCAGGCACAAAGCCTTGTTGATTACCCGCGGAAACGGATGCGTGGGATCCACCGTCACCGGCGTGAGCAGAGGATCCAGTTCCTTCTCGCAATATTCATCCACAAACCGCCGCGCGGCCGCGTCCAACTCATGCAGCGCCAGCACGCGAATGCCATGCTCCGCGAGCGCCGGCCGCAAAGTGTTCCAGCAGTCGTATTGTTCGTCTACAAATTTGTGCGCCAGGCGCGCCAGAACATCGCGCTTCTCGGTCAGGGTCAAACCGTCGGGGCCAGCCTCGTTATAGCCGTCCTCGATCTGCTGCATCATAGCGGCCACACGAATCTCGAAAAATTCGTCCAGGTTGCTGGCCGAAATCGAAAGAAACTTCAGCCGCTCCAGCAGCGGATTGCCCGTATCCTCGGCCTCTTCCAGCACACGTTTGTTAAACGCCAGCCATGAGGTGTCGCGGTTGAGGTAGTACGCAGGATTGTCCAGCGAAAGACGTGCCATGGGAGAAACTGTTATCCGTCGATTCTTGCCATTTTCGTTGCTGACTGGGATCCGCTTTCGATCCGATCCGGGAGGAAACTAGCCGCTTACACAGTATAAAACATCGGACCGCAAGACGCAGTATAGAGCATCCACGGAGACAAGGCCTGTACAACCTGGTTGAGTTGGAAATATGTTAGGCAAAAAATCGGCGCATCGACAGCGGATAAATCCGCCATGCGATGCGCCGATGGATAGACCAGAAAACTGCTTACGGCAAGTAATAACGGAACGAAGTGAAGACCATTCCGTCGAGTCCTTCGGGTGTGACTCCGGGCTGTCCCTTCCCTGCCGGTCCAATCCCCGACCAGGTCTGGCGAGTCACGTAGGAATACTGCGCGCCCCACTGAAGCCGGCCCTTGGGGCCGGTATAGATGCGGTGCCAGAAGCCCGCCGTGCCCTCGATGAGCGCCCGCGTGTCGGCCGTGCAATTGGAAAGACTGCCAGGAAAAAATCCGCCACCGATGCTCGGCGCGGTTTCGGTGTGGCAGCCGGTGTTGCTGAAGAAGGGCGAGCCATAGCCCACATACTTGCCGGTGATGGGATCGAAATCCGCCGCACGGCTGGCGTACTCGGAACCAGCGTTGAGGTAGAGATCAATCTTGGGCCCGTGCCACTCCAGCGTCGCGAGTCCCTGATAGCTCTTGACCAGATCGAAGGTTCCGTTGGCATGGATCGACGTATCGGGAAGACCGCCGGTCCCGTAGCGCCCGATTCCACTTCCGCCAAGGGCGTGCAGCCCGAAGTCGAGGTGCTTGTTGATGAATGACCATCGTGCATTGGCGCCGACGCCGCCACCGTTCTTCGACGAATTAAAGGCCAGAAGACCATTCGGGCCCGTGCCTGCGCCGTCCGGGCAAGGCCCATTCGTCGCCGGAGCGACGATCAGCACTTCCCCGCAAGGATAAATCCGGTCGCGGAAGCGGTCATACAAACCGTACACTTCGTAGTGTCCGAATCCCGGTTCGAAGACCACCTTCGCGATGATGTCCGGGGACGGGTTGAAGGAATAGCTGCCTGCCAGCGAACAGGTCGTGATGGGGGCGCCTCCAGCAATGGGATTGTTGGCAGTCGAGCAGTTGGTGACTGCGCTGTTGTAAAGACCGCCGCCGGCACCTTCGGATCCCACGATAAAGTTATTTCCGTTGTTGTGGCTGGAAACGGTGGCCTGCGCATTCTCGATCGAGACGCCAAACCACACCTTGTTGTCAAAATTCTGGACTGCGCGCAGTCCATACTGCCGAGCCCAACTAAACCCGACGGAATACTGCGGGTCGATGGTCATCGGCGTGGCTTCGGTTCGGTTGTCCATGCCATGCTTGGTTTCGGTTACCAGGCTCCACATCTGTCCGCCCGTAACCGAAAAGCCGTTATCCAGCGCCGCCTGTCCCCACGCCTGCCGCTGCCGCAAAGTGTAGCTGTTGCTCTCATTGTTATTGGAGGTGACGCCGGCCGAGAGGAAGTCAGTTTCCACGTACCCGCTCAGTTTGGCAGCCTTCAACCTTCCTTCCGCCAGCATCGAGAGACGCGACTGACGTCCAGATCCGAAGAATTCGGAAATGCTGCTTTGCGCAGCACCGGGCATGGTCAGAGAGTTAAAGGGCGTATTGATGTCCGATCCCAACGCCCTCGACCGCCGCACAAATTCTGCCGCCAGGAATCCGCCCGGCGTAATGGTGATCCCCTTGTAGTGCAGCGCCAGCGGACTCTCCAGCGCCGAATTCACATTCTTCTGCGTCTCCTGCAGCGACAGCGCCGTGTTGTTGACGTTGGTCTTCAGGTCGGTCACGTCACTCTTCAGTTCCACGACCGTCTGCTGCTGCTGGGTGGCAGCGGCCTGCGCCGCGTCTGCCTTGGTGGCGGCATCGGTCGCCACTGCCTGCACCTGCGTTACGGCTTGGTCCTTGCGATGTAATTCATCGCGCAGTTGCTGAATTTCCTGTTGCTGGGCAGCCAGCGCGGCTTGCTGTGAGGCGATTGCGTCCTTCAATGCCTGCACATCCGCCGCGGTTAACGTCGCGGGCTTGCTTTTCTTGGCTTTGGGTGGCGTGCTGGTTTGTGCCACCACGGTTGTAGCGAGGAACAAAATCGCACACCACTTCCATACAGAATTCATCACACTCTCCTTTTGAAAACCAGGAATGAAAATTTTTCTGCAGATCTATCGGACTTGCTTGATCGCATCCTTCTCTTTCTGAACAACGCCTTCGGGTAGCGGAGCATAGGAAAGTGCAGCTGTCATTTTTTGTCCATCGGTGACCATCCAGTTGAGAAAATCTGCCAGGATCTTGCCCTTCGCCGCATCTTTCGATTGCGCAGGAATCAACAACCAGGTAAAGCTGGAAATCGGATATGCATCTTTCCCCGGCGCATTCGTAATGGAGACTCGAAAATCCGCCGGCATCTTCGGCGCCGAAGCCGCCGCTGCCGTTACACTGTCAAGCGATGCCTTCACAAAATTTCCCGCCGCGTTCCGAACGCTCCCATAGGTAATGTTGTTTTGCACGGCGTAAATCAACTCCACGTACCCGATCGATCCCTGCAACTGCCGGATCGAACCGGCAACTCCTTCGTTTCCCTTTCCTCCCAATCCAATCGGCCACTTCACGGATGTGCCCTTCCCCACCTGGCTTTGCCATTCGGGGCTGATCTTCGAGAGGTAGTCCGTCCAGATGTACGTCGTGCCGCTGCCGTCGGAACGATGTACCACGATGATGTCTTTGTCGGGAAGGCTCACTCCCGGGTTCGCGCTGGTAAGGGCTTTGTCATTCCACTTCGTGATCTTGCCCAGGAAAATTCCGGCCAGCGCATCGGGAGTAAACTTAAGCTCCGCGGTCACCCCTGGAATGTTGTAGGCGGGAACGTCCGCGCCTAAGACCGTCGGCATGTGAAGAATTTTTGTCTTCGCTTCTTTCAGCATGTCGTCAGTCATGGGGCCATCGCTCGCCCCGAAGTCGACGGTGCCATTAATGACTTGCCGGATTCCGCCGCCGCTTCCGATCGATTGGTAATTGATCTGAATGTCAGGATGGAGCTTGTGATATTCGCTGAACCACTTGGAATACATGGGGTAAGGGAAAGTGGCGCCTGCCCCGTTCAACGTAGTCTGGGCAAGTGCAGGCAAAGCGAACAGTGCGCACAACAAAACAAGCATGGTTCTTCGCATCAGTTTTATGACCCCTCATCGAATAGATATTCTGGTTCTAACGGCGCTGTGTTACAGGACGGTTACAAAAGAGTGAATTTCTGATGAATGGGCTCGGCAGGGAAAACACGAATTTGGACGATCGCCTTCCGCAATTCTCTATTCAATGAGAAGTTTGCAAACGCGCAATCTCCCGCGGGAAAAGAGTGTTTCCGGGAAACTCGGCGCGCAGCGACGCCAGCAGTTGCAGGGCGCGCTGATTGTTCTTGTCCCGCACGTACGCAATCGCCAGCAGGATTCGGGCAAACGGCGCCAGATAGTGCCCGTGCTGCGCCGTCAACTGCAAGTCAGCGATGCCGCCTTGTTTGTCGCCAGGCAGTCCGCCTGCGCGCATGAGCCATCGCACTGGCGCGGCCATGCTGCCAATGATGTACTTGCTGAATCCGGTGGCCACTTCCGCGTCATAGCAATTCGAACACACCGCCAGCAATTGCTGCGCCCAGATGGACGCCTCTTTAGTGTAGTGCAAGGATGCCAGGTTCCGTTTTTCGATCAGCGCCGCATAATCGGCCTGCAGTCCAGACCCTAAGGTCAAGGCAAACAGGGCGTCCGGATCTTTATCATTCTTCCCCAGCCGCAAGTACGCTAATCGGTCTGAGCGCTGGAGCGCCGCCTCGAATTCGTTGTGAATCGCTGGGTCCGGGCTAAGCGTGGAACGATTGGCAAAAGCCTTGTCGTTGTCGTAGAACTGTCCTTCCAGAACTCCCAGCCGGTTAAACTCCGAGAACAAATATCCCGCTGCCTGGCTGACCGGCCCCACCGGATCGTCCGGATGCTGCGCCTCCCAAGCCGTAAAGTCCCTTTGCGCTCCCGCGAAATCCAGGTTGTAAAGCCCCATAAATCCGCGGTCCAAGTCCGTGCTCGGAGCCGCATCGGGCGCCGCCGCAAACGCCGACCCGCAGAAGCCCAACCAGAGGGCTGCTACCATAATCAAAGGTAAGGCGCTCCGCGTTTGCCTGGTCGTCGTTTGGTGGACGGACGGCATCGGGTTCCGTGCGGGTCTTTTTATCTTTCGTTCCATGGAAAGCGCAAGATTTCTTTCTGCTTCTTTCTTCGATGCCGTTCATCAGCTTTGTGTCCACGCCGTTGTCGCCGCCTCGGCGCGTCCCGCCGAGATTATGGTTGTGATTGACTGGATCCCTAGGATGAAGACTGCATGAGCGATTCCCCTATCCGTTATGCCCCCGGCTGGCCCGGCATTCCGCCGCGCTGGACCTCGAGCGCCAAGACCGCCGCCGGCACCGCATTGAACCAGCACAGCAAGGTCTGGTTCACCACTAGCCACGGCATTCTGAACGAAGTTTATTTCCCCCGCGTAGACCAAGCTTGCACCCGAGACCTGGGCTTGATCGTCACCAATGGACGCGACCTTTTTTCCGAGGAAAAGCGCCACTGCACTTTCAACAACCGGCCTTTCGAACCCGGTATCCCCGCCTATGAAATAACCAACACCGAGATCGGCGGTCGCTACCGCATTCACAAGGAAATCCTTAGCGATCCTTATCGCAACGTCGTCATGCAAAAGACTCGCTTCGAGCCTCTGCAAGGCCAACTCTCCGATTACCGCCTCTACGCCTTACTCTCGCCCCACCTGGCCAACTGCGGATACGAAAATACCGGCTGGGTCGGCGACTACAAGGGCGTCCCCATGTTCCTGGCGCAACACGACGGCGCCGCGTTAGCCTTGGCCAGCTCCGCCCCTTGGAAAAAGATGTCAGTCGGTTTCGTCGGCTTTTCCGACGGATGGCAGGACCTCTCCACCCACTTCCAAATGGAGTGGGAGTACCAGCGCGCCGAGAAGGGCAACATCGCCTGCACCGGCGAAATCGACCTCGCCGCTTGCCATGGAGAATTCATCCTCGCTCTGGGTTTCGGTGCCATCGTCACCGAGGCTGGACAGCAAGTCCGCTCAACCTTGCTCGAAGATTACGACGACCTTCGCCAGCAGTATGTCTTTCACTGGAAAAACTGGCAGAGCACACTGCTCAAGCTCGATGAACCGCAGCGTGAATATGATCTTTATCGCGCCTCCGCCGCAGTTCTGCGCACCCACGAATCGAAAGATTTTCTGGGTGGCATCATCGCCAGCCTTTCCATTCCATGGGGTTTCAACAAGGGCGATGAGGATCTCGGCGGATACCACCTGGTATGGCCGCGCGATTTGGTCGAAACCGCGGGTGCGCTGCTTGCCGCAGGTGCCGTCAACGACGCGGTCAAAGTGCTGCGCTATCTCGAAGCCACTCAGGAGGCCCCAGGCAACTGGGCGCAGAATCTATGGCTCGACGGCCGTCCTTACTGGAGCGGTGTCCAGATGGATGAAACCGCCTTCCCCATCCTCCTGCTTGATCTCCTGCGCCGCGAAGCGCCCAAACAGTTGGGCAAGCTCGATCGCTGGTGGCCGATGGTGCGCCAGGCTGCAAGCTACATCGTGCGCAATGGACCGGTCACGCAACAGGATCGTTGGGAGGAAGATGGCGGCTATTCTCCCTTCACCCTGGCCGCCGAAATCTCCTCCCTGCTCGCTACCGCCGACATCGCCGACCTTACCGGCCACAGCGACATCGCATCGTATGCTCGCGAGGTAGCCGATGCCTGGAATGACAACCTCGAACGCTGGGTCTATGCCACCGGCGGCGATCTCGCCGAGCAAGTCGGCGTAGAGGGCTACTACGTCCGCATCGCTCCGCCGATTACCGATTCCGCCGCGTCGCCGACCCAGGGCTTCGTCCCTATCAAGAATCGCCCTCCCGGCCAGGACACAGAACGCGCCTTTCGCGTCGTCAGCCCGGACTCTTTGGCTCTGGTGCGCTTTGGATTACGCGCCCACGATGATCCCCGCGTTCTGAATACCGTCCGCGTCATCGACGCGCTCCTGCGCGTGCAACTGCCCCAGGGCCCCTGCTGGTACCGCTATAACGGCGATGGATATGGCGAACACGAAGACGGCTCGCCCTTCGATGGCAGCGGCATCGGCCGCCCTTGGCCGCTGCTCGCCGGCGAGCGCGCCCACTACGAACTTGCCGCCGGCCGTCGCACTGAGGCCGAATCGCTGCTCACGGTGATGGAGCAATCCACCGCCGGTCATGGCCGATTGCTTCCGGAACAAGTCTGGGATGCCGATGATATCCCCGCCCTGGAATTGTTTCGCGGCAAACCCTCCGGCTCCGCCTGTCCGCTGGTCTGGGCCCATTCCGAATACATCAAGCTGCGCCGTTCCCTGCGCGACGGCAAGATTTTCGATCAGCCCCCGCAGACCGTGCAACGCTATCTGGTCGAGAAACCTTCTCGCCAAGTCTTCGGCTGGAGATTGAACAACAAATCCCGATCCGTTCCACGCCACAAGAAGTTGCGCATCGCCCTTCTAAATCCGGCGATGGTGCATTGGAGCCTCGACGGCTGGAACACTTCTCAGGATACCAACACCCGCGACACCGGCCTCGGCACCTTCATCCTCGATCTGCCCACGGCTTCATTGCCCGGCGGCAGCCAGATCGTCTTCACTTTCTATTGGCCTAAAGAAGATCGCTGGGAAGGAAAGGATTACACCGTAGTGGTCGAATAGCGGGTGCCCCATCCTTGTCGCGCTCTTTGCGACAGGGTGGGGATTTTGATTTCACACGCCGGAGCCCGGATCCGACGCCTCCGCCGCACTCGAATAAATAATCTCCACCACCGTGCAGTCGTCGTTCAACGGATTCCCCGCACAAAACTCCGACACTGCCGAGAAGATTCCTTCGAGCGTAGGAGCCTTGGCTGCAGCCGCTTCCAGCCGGGAGTCTTCAAAAAAGTCGCCCATCGCATTTTCCGCTTCGGTCACTCCGTCCGTCACCAGAATGAAGCGGTCGCCCGAATTGAGCTGGCAACGCGCGCTCTCAAACGTCGCATCGGCCAGCAATCCCACCGGCACATTGCCATGCGGCGGACGCATCACTTCCCCAGCGCACACCAGCAGCGGCTGCACGTGGCCGCAATTCACATACTCCAGATCGCCATCCCGCCGCAGCCTGGCCAAAAGCACAGTGGCATATTTTTCGCCGACCAGCTTTTCGGTGAAAAAATGATTGACCGCAGACACCACATCCAGCAACGGCATCCCCGAACTCAAATGCGAATAGATCATTCCCTGCAGCGTGGAAGCCAGCAGTGCCGCGGAAACTCCTTTCCCGCTCACGTCCGCCAGTACCACCGCGAGCCCTTCTTTCGTGTTGACGGCGTCAAAGAAGTCTCCGCCAATTTCCTTACAAGAAAGATTCTTCCCGCGCAATTTGGCAAACGGCACTTCGGGAATCTTCACCTGCATGAGCCGCTGCTGGATGCTGGCCGCGATCGTCAACTCCTGCTGATATCTCCGCGATTCCTCTTCGGCCTGCACCAGTCGCGCATTCTCGATCAGGGACGCCGCTTCTGTCGCGATCGCCCGCAGAATGTCATGGCCTACACCGGAGAATTCGCGCGACGCAAACCGCGAGTCCACATACAAAACTCCCGTCACTTCCGCAGCTGTGCCGGGCGCCGGAGTCTGCTGCTCGCGCGTAGCCTGCACCTGACGCTTGCGCAGAGGAATGCAAATCACCGTCCGCAGATCGTAGGCCACAATGCTTTGCCGCCCCGCCAGATCCGCGGAACTTCCGGTATCGGTCAGTAAAAACTCAGAGTTCGAGCGCAGCGATTCTTCCAGCGCAGAATGCGAAATCGTCTTATCATCCAGCAGTGACTCGCCTTTATTGTTTCGTCCCGCCGCCAGCCGCAGATTGCCTTCATCGTCTTTCAGAAAAACATAGCCGCGCTCAGCCCGCGTCAGCCGCAGCGTGACCTCCAGCATGGTCATCAGGATTTCGTCCAGCACGCCCGCGGTATTTAACTTCCGCGCCGCTTCCAGAAACAGCGTCAGCTTTTCCAGGTCGGTGGCTTCCTGCGAAATCTGTATGCCGGAAATCTGGCTCAAGAACTCCCGCGCCGTATTCGAGGTGCCATGCGCCGGATTAAAAATCAGGTAAGTTGAATCCCGCGCTCCGAACTCCAGCCGGTCGTTGCGCTCCAGCCTTTGCCGCTGAATACGCTCTCCGTTAACGTAGGTACCGTGCTTGCTGCCCTGATCGACGAGAAAGAATCCGTCCTCTTCCAGCACGATTTGCGCGTGATCGCGGGACACGCGCGGATCGGCAATCACCAGATCCTTGTCGACCTTTCGCCCCACGCTAAACGGAGTGCGGTTCAGAACGATGTTCTTTTGCTCGTTCCCCTGCACCAGTACCA
>Ga0209040_10000067_pt1 | contig 60304 bp, 50 predicted proteins | sample BogFormECP12_OM3_FD_188240 | JGI IMG/M metagenome (GOLD analysis project Ga0209040, IMG submission 188240) | Bog forest soil microbial communities from Calvert Island, British Columbia, Canada - ECP12_OM3 (SPAdes) (version 2) | ecosystem: Environmental > Aquatic > Freshwater > Wetlands > Bog ... | reverse complement strand
CCCTGAAAAGGCTGGCGTCGGCGGTTCAACTCCGTCCCTGGCCACCATTTTTCCGAAGGACTTAGCGGCACAGAGGCAAAATTTCCAACCCACGATCCCACCCATGATTCTCGCTGAACTCGCACTGTGAGCGGGTGAATCCTGTCCCCCTGCTGATCGGCTGAAACCGCCTGTGAGTAAAGCTCCAGCGTAATCTTTGGGGTTGTGTGACGAAGCTGTGATTGTGCGACCTTCACATTCTCCCCGTTTGAGATCAGCAATGTCGCTAGTGACCGGCGTAGTGAGCCGGCGAGTGCGGCCTGTCCACTAGCGTAAAGACTGTGTACGCTTTTGAGAGCGAACTTGTACCCGAAGATATGCCGAGGCCATCAATGAAGGGACCTCTCGTGTGCGTCAGTGGCATTTTGGCGTTGATTCTCGTGCAAGCCTCGGTCGCCAGTGCTCAACAGGTCGTTGGTCATAACCCTCCGCCACCCTCGCTGATCGAACTTCGCGTGCCGAAGACAGTCGTCCGCATGGAGCTATTCAGCGACCGACCCGTCGTGAGTGTTCGCATCAATGGCAAGGGACCTTTTCAGTTCGCGCTCGAGACGGGCGTTACCGGGACCATGGTTAGCACGGAACTGGCGCACGAACTCGGGCTCCCGGACATGGGCGAGGCGATTGCCGGGCGACCTGGGGCGGCTGCGCCTGCCCGAGCGACTGTGACTCGAATTGACAAACTCGAGTTGGGAGAGGCGGAGATCTCTGGTCTTTTTGCGGTCTCGGCCGACGTGTCCACCGTGTGGATAGGAAACGATCCGCCTCAGGGTGTTCTGAACGCCGCTTCCTTCCCCGGGCTACTCGTCACTCTCGATTATCCCGCGAAGCGAATCGAACTACGGCGTGGGGAGCTTCCTACCGCGGATGGCCGGACCATATTTGAATGGGATGCGGAGGGCACCCTGCCCTCCACGCCACTCGCCCTGAACGGCCTGAAACTAGAAGTTGCCCTGAATTTGGGGTTAGCTTCCGGTATCGACCTTCCTGAGAAATACGCCGACCAGTTGCGGCTTAAGAGCGAACCGGCGGCGGTAGCTAGAAATAAAACAAACACCGGGGACGGTGAGTCGGAGATTAGCGTGGCGACCTTGAACGGTGTGGCCAAGCTCGGTCAGTTCACGATCAATCACCCGAAAATCCGATTCATCGACGAAATGGCTTGCGGCAACATTGGGCAGGAAATCCTCCAACGGTTTGTGGTTACGCTCGACAGCAAGAATCGCCGTCTCCGGCTGGCGCGGAAAGCCGGCAAAGACTAGCCGGTGTTGATGGACAAAGTCCCGACCAACTCTCGTTGGCTGGCCGGCATCTCATACTGTTTTTCATAAACTCTTATTATTTTATTAAGGTCGGCAACAGCTGCAGTTTTCGATGGTACTTTTTGCGCTCGCGGGCCTGATGATGTTACTGAACGATTGCGGAGGGTCAGCTGCAAGTAGTCCGAGCCCCGTTACACCACCCCCCACTAGTAAGAGTCTGACGAGCATTAATCACATCATTTTTATGATCCAGGAGAACCGGAGCCTGGACCACTACTTTGGCGCGATGCGCCAGTATTGGGCCAACAACGGTATTCCAGACCAGTCGTTCGATGGCCTCGCGCAATTCAATCCCACCACAGGCGCTGCGCCCTTGCAAGGTCCCGCCCCTACGAATCCGGGCTGCGACCCGGCGTTTCCTTTTCCTGGCAATGACTGCACCGTAACCAACAACAGTCCAGCGATTGCTCCTTTTCACATGATTTCAATGTGCATCGAGAACCCGAGTCCGTCGTGGAATGAGGATCGTGTGGATTGGAACCTGACCAATCCAGTTTCCGCCACCGCCGCAATGAACGGGTTCGTGTTTTCGGCGGGCCATGACGCGCGAAACTTGCAGCCGCCATTTAAAGACACCAACGGTATTCGCGCGATGGCATATTACGACGGTGAAGATCTGCCGTTTTATTACTTCATGGCCTCCAGTTTCGGCACTTCAGACCGGTGGTTTTCGCCGGCCATGACGAACAGCCCGTCGAACCACATGTATGCGCTGGCCGGCACCTCGATGGGACACGCGTATGGTACGGGTGGGCTGACGAATCCCACCATTTTCGACTTGCTCCAGAGTGCTGGAGTTACCTGGAGAATTTACGTTACCGACCTTACCTACCGTACGCCTCCAATGAACGACGGCTACGTCAACGAATTCGCTATGGCCGCCAAGTACCCACAGAACTTCGTTCCGGTTTCGCAGTTCCTGTCCGACTTGCAAGACGGGACGTTGCCTGCCGTATCGTGGATCGATCCGGGGCTTAACAGCGGACTCGATGAACATCCAGGCTTGGACGACGGTGCCCCAGGCGGAAGTGTGCAGGTGGGATCGCAATATGTGGCCACCTTAATCAATGGGCTGATGCAGAGCACGTCCTGGCAGGACTCGGTGTTCATACTAACGTTTGACGAGATGGGCGGGTTCTATGACCACGTTCCGCCCCAGCCGGCCGTGAGTCCCGACGGAATGAAACCCATGGATCTGTTGCAGGGTCCGCCTCCCAATGGCCCTGACGTCTGCGTATATGACACCGGGCCGAATTGTGATTTTGTCTACACCGGGTATCGGGTTCCGCTGCTGGTGATATCCCCGTTTTCGAAGAAGAACTACGTCTCGCACACCGTCGCCGACTACACGGCGTGGCTCAAGCTGGTTGAAACAAGGTTTGACCTTCCCAGTCTCACCAAGCGGGACGCAGCCCAAATGGACATGACTGAGTTTTTTGATTTTACGAATGTCCCCTGGAAGACGCCGCCCGTGCCACCCATTCAACCGACGGGCGGACAATGCTATCTCAATCATCTTCCGTAGCATGGGTACCGGCGGATGAGTAACGGCGGGACGATTGGGATCGAGATTCTCGCTCTTGATCTCGACTGCGGAAGGGCCGGCTCTTTGTTCTAACAGACTTGCTTGAGATTGCTCTGAACCTTAAGAAAGAGATGGCGCAGCGAGTACTTGCCTGCGCCATCAGAGGAAAGGGCGGACGACTGAAGGCCGCATCAATTCCTTCACATCCTTCCAACCGGATGAACCTACAACCGCGACTTACCTGTGTCTGTTCAAAATTGCTCAGATGTTGCCAAAGCACGGCCCGGGTCGCAGAGACAGACAACGAAGGGGCACTCTGTACGGTTGAGCAGAGAACCCTTACGCCGCTGTCCCGCGAGGCTGGCACGGCTCGTTCGAACGTGGTTCGCGTCGGTGGACTCGTTCGATGACCGGCACCAGCCGTTCCGGCAGTTCACTCCTCATCACATATTCATCCACCAACCACAGGATTCGCTCTGGCAGTTCGGAGTAGGCTGAGAGCAGGATGATCGGCAGATTCGGAAACCGTTGCTTGATATGCCAGGCTACGGCTTCCGCGTCGATGCCTTCTTGTTTGTACTCCAGCAGAACAGCGGCCACTGGCGTGTCCTCCAACAACTTCATCGCGGCGTGGCCGTTCGAGGCAATCTCGACGCAATAACCATGCGATTCCAGAGCGTTCTTGCGCAGTTCCAAGGCTTGGGGAAGGTCGTCAATGCACAACACAAGGGGGGATTCCATGGCCACATCTCCTCGCAGATGTTTGCTAGCTGGCTTTGGCCCGCCGTTTCCCGACGTGCGTAACACGTAGGACCCGGCACTCGCGCCACGACGTGGTGACGAATGCGAAGTGAAACAGCCGTGCCGTATGGCGCGGCTCTGATCACAAAACTAAGCAATGAAGGGACGGCTGTCTGTGCAAAATTGACCACTTTTTCTAGGGATTCCCGGCGCCCGTCGATCAAGCAATTATGCCGCTGATGAAAAGTGAACCCGACATTTGTATCCGCGGCGGATGAGCGCAGGGCAGGAAGAAATTCCGTGAGGGCTGGGGAGGAATTGGCGCACCGAATCGAATGTGATCCGTTTTGATCAGACAATCGAGTCACCGTCTAATAAAGTCTGTCCTGTTCCACTCTGGATGCTTCAGGTTCCCAAGGCCGGATGCTCGACCGGTACACGACGCGCGAGAGTTCTGCGGAAGGATCGAAAGCAAAATCAAATCCCAGGTGAAATTCCAGACCGCCACGTCGAGGATTCCAGGAGAATTCCATGAAAAATGTATTTTTGTTGATCGCGGCACCGGTTCTACTAGTCACACTGGGGTTTGGACAAACTCCCACACCGAGCAGCAACCCCGAGCAGGCCAGCCTCAAGGGATGCCTCGGCGGCACCGAAAACAATTACACCGTAGCGCAGGACGGCACAACTCAGACCTTTAGAATTACCAGCAGCACAGTCGACCTGAAGCCCCATCTGGGCCACGACGTCGAGATCATCGGGCAACAGACAAATGTGGCGCCGAGCTCCGGTCCCGCTGACAACACTGTGAGCGCCACCGGAGTGAATATGATCGCCGATCACTGCACCGCAGCGACGGCCAGCACTCCGGCCGTGGCTGATCCAGCACCGGCAGCGACGGCCAGCACTCCAGCCGTGGCTGATCCAACACTAATTGCGACGGCCAGCACGCCAGCCGTGGCTGATCCAGCACCGGCAGCGGCGGCCAGCACTCCGGCCGTGGCTGATCCGGCACCGACTGCGACGGTCAGCACCCCCGCTGTGGCTGATCCACCCACCGCGACTGCCAGTGCGCCTATGACGGCGAGCGCCAGCGCACCTGAGAGTACCGAGCCACTGCCCGCGACAGCCAGTTCGCTGCCGCTGATCGGATTGGCGGGTCTGGGCATGCTGGCAATGGGGCTGCTTATCAGGAGGGTACGGACAAACTAACGGTAAGAATCTGAGGCATTGGTGACGATGCCTTTCCCCGGAATGGGCGAGAGTCGCAGGTTGTGGGTGCTGCCTTGAACGATGCAACCAGACCGCGTCCTCGCCCTTTTACTCAAACTTTGCAACGGTTGAACTAGGAACTGCAATCAATCGAGGGATTGGCAACTTGGGTCCGATGCGACTCGGATAATGGTCTTTTTACCTACCCGCAATCGTTGCTGTTGAACCGCGTTGGGATCTAAGCTGCTGATAATAAATCGGTTGACTTTGGATAGTGCGCGGTACTCGATTTGCACCCAGGTCATTTGTGCGCCTCCTAACATTTCGCCTTACGATCTCGCTGATCATTGGGATCACACTGATCTCGCTGTTCTCGTCCTACTACGAGGTACGGTCTCAAAAGCGGGCTCTGCGGCGGGATCTGGAGCACCGCGCGGAAGTACTGGGAGAGAGTCTCGCGGACAAAGTCGAACCCTCCCTGAAGAAGGGATCCCGCAAAGAACTTCAGACAATCGTGAACCGGTTCGGAGACCGGGAACATCTGGCTGGAGTTGCTGTCTATAATCCCCAAGGCGGATACATCGCTATTACGCCAGAACTGGCGCAACGACTGACAAGCGAACCTGCGACCGTTCAGCAGGCAGCCACAAACGGGCAAAGCGCAGGTCAATACATCCGTCTGGGAGAGGCTTCCGTCTATGTTTATGCGGTCCCTCTCCATCAGGATGAAACGGTCGTGGGTGCTTTGGCTATCGTTCACGATGCCAGCTACATCAACGCCCAAAGCAGGAGAGTCTGGCGCGACACGTTTCTGCGCGTGCTGGTGCTGGTTTTCCTGATCACAGTTACAACGCTGCTGATCGTGCGCTGGAGCATTGCGGGCCCCATTGCACGGGCAGCGCAGTGGATGCAAGCACTGCGCACGGGCAAAATCTCTTCTAGGCCAGCCGCGCCAGATCTGGATCTGTTCCGCCCCCTGGCCCACGAAATGGCAAACTTCGCCGCTAGTCTTACAGCGGCTCGTTCTGCGGCGGAGAAAGAGGCCCAGCTGCGGCAGACTGCCGATGCTTTCTGGACCGCGGAACGACTCTCGGTGCACCTGCGCGGAAAGCTGGGGGAGAGCCGCCTGTTCGTAGTTGCCAATCGGGAACCTTACATCCATAAACATCAAGGCAAGAGTGTGGAGGCGATCGTTCCAGCCAGCGGACTGGTGACGGCCCTCGAGCCCGTCTTGCGCGCTTGTGATGGAACCTGGGTGGCACACGGAAGTGGGGACGCGGACCGCGAGACCGTGGACAAGCATGATCGGTTGCGAGTTCCGCCCGACGATCCTCGCTACACCTTGCGCCGCGTCTGGTTGAGCAAGGAAGAAGAAGAAGGCTACTACTATGGTTTTTCCAACGAAGGGCTGTGGCCGCTTTGTCATATTGCCCACACGCGCCCGGTGTTTCGTAGCTCCGACTGGGAGCACTATAAACGGGCCAACCGCCGGTTCGCAGATGCCGTATTGAAAGAAATGGAGGGAATGGACCATCCGGTGCTTCTGGCACAGGATTACCATTTCGCGCTTCTGCCGCGGATGATCAAGGAGGCGCGACCGGATGCGCGCGTGGCGATTTTCTGGCATATTCCGTGGCCGAATCCGGAAGCGTTTGGCATTTGTCCCTGGCAACGAGAACTCGTGGACGGATTGCTGGGAGCGGACTTGATTGGCTTCCACATTCAATCGCACTGCACAAACTTTCTGCAAACGGTGGATCGCGCGTTGGAATCTCGGATTGATTGGGAACACTTCACAGTCAATCGCGAGGAACACCGCACCGTGGTAAAACCGTTTCCCATCAGCGTCGAGTTTCCGGAGAATCCTGCTCCCGGCGAGCCCACGGAATCCATCTATATGGAGCGGGTGGCATTGCTGCAGGAATTGGGGGTCGAGGCGGTGTTCGTGGGGGTTGGGGTCGATCGTGTGGACTATACCAAAGGAATTCTGGAGCGTTTCCTGGCCATCGAACGCCTCATGGAAAAGTACCCGGCGTACCGGGAGAAATTCACGTTTTTGCAAATCGGAGCACCCAGCCGCACCCACATCAAGCGCTACCACGATTTCCTGGCGGAGGTAGAGTCGGAGGTAGAGCGCATCAATTGGCGCTTCCAGACAGGCAAATGGAAGCCCATCGTCTTCCTAAAACGGCAGCACAGCCACTATGAAATCCAGCGGTTTTACCGTGTCGCGGATCTGTGCCTGGTTACATCTTTGCACGATGGAATGAATCTGGTGGCCAAGGAATTTGTGGCGGCGCGGCAAGATGAACAGGGAGTGCTCATCCTGAGCCGTTTCACCGGCGCTGCCCGGGAATTGTCGGACGCACTACTGGTGAATCCGTACGACATCGAGCAGATGGCAGAAGCGATCCGCTCTGCCCTCGAGATGGATACCGAGGAGCGAAAAACCAGGATGCAGCACATGCGCAGGGTAGTCAGAGAACACAACATCTTTCGCTGGGCCAGCAGCTTGGTTGCAGAGCTGTGCGAGGTGCGGCTGGACGAGCCGGCAAACCGGACGGAGCCGCAGTTGGGGCGAATGCCGGGCCGGCAATCAGCCGAGGCGGGCGCTATCCCTATCGATCAATCGATGGATGACTTCCAACACGCCCGCCCCATAGCTGCCGTCGGTGACCATGTCGGCACGCCGCCGGAGCGCAGGTATAGCGTTGGCCACGGCGACTGAGCAACCGCACAAGGTCAACAAATCATGATCGTTCTCCGCATCGCCGATTCCCACGACACTCTGACTCGAGAGTCCCAAGTCAGACAGCACGGCGGAAAGGCCTGTACTCTTATTAGTCCCGCGGGGCAGGATCATCACCGACTCTTTGTTAAAGACGACTTGCAGGCTAAGGTTCAGTTCCCGGATCGCGAGAAAAACGGCGACCTCGTGAGGTCTCACCGTTGCCACAATGCACTTTCCCACGGAAAGCGGCACCCGTTGCTTACGCAGATGGCCGACAAGTTCGGAGGAAACGGCCGGGCACAAGAGTCGCTCCTCGCCAGTGACTGGGTTGTAAATCAGAGCGCCGTTCTCGGCGACAATCCAGTTAAAAAGATGGAGGCTCGAAAACACCGAGCGCAGGCTGGGAAGTTCGCGGCCCGTGACCAGGATCAGCTTCCCTCCCGATTCCCGCCACCGTTCCAGCCCAGCTATGGTGTGGGGGTCGACCCGCCCATCGCAGGCCAGGGTCCCATCGTAGTCCGAGGCTATCGCGCGAAATCGCATCGGTTCTCTCGTTGATTCGATAATACTGGTTCGATGATAAATGCTGATCGCGCGGCGCGGCAGAGCATTCGGCAAGGAGGAAGCGATTTGCCACTCAAGCAGGACGAGCCTTGGTACAAACACGCGATCATCTACCAGGTGCACGTTCGGACTTTCTACGACAGTAACGGAGATGGGATCGGCGACTTTCCAGGGCTTGACCAGAAGCTGGACTACCTAGGGGATTTAGGGATCAATACCATCTGGCTAATGCCATTCTTTCCGTCGCCGCTGCGCGACGACGGCTACGACATTGCGGATTATTACTCGGTCCATTCTAGCTACGGAACCTTGGAGGATTTCAAGGGATTCCTGAGCTCGGCTCACAAGCGTCAGATAAGGGTAATCATCGAAATGGTGCTGAATCACACATCGGATCAGCACCCGTGGTTTCATCAGTCCCGAAGTTCGAAGGAAAACCCGCGGCGGGATTGGTATGTCTGGAGGAATACCGACACCGGGTATGCCGACGCTCGAATCATTTTTCTCGACACCGAGATGTCGAATTGGGCGTGGGATCCGGTTTCGAAATCGTATTATTGGCATCGCTTCTTCAGCCACCAGCCCGACCTCAATTATGACAATCCGGCGGTTCAGGAAGAGATGTGGAATGTCATGAAGTTCTGGCTGGAAATGGGGGTTGACGGCTTCCGGCTGGATGCGGTCCCGTACTTGGTCGAGCGCGAGGGCACGAATTGTGAGAACTTGCCCGAGACGCACGCAATCCTAAAGGAGTTGCGGCGCAAACTCGATGAACAATTTCCGGGCAAGATGCTTCTGGCGGAAGCCAATCAATGGCCTGCGGATCTTCGGCCATACTTCGCCGATGGGAATGAATTCCACATGGCGTTTCATTTCCCGCTGATGCCAAGGATGTTTATGGGAGTGAAACTGGAAGACCGCAAGCCGATCACTGAGATCCTGCGGCAAACCCCGGAAATTCCAGCTTCCTGTCAATGGTGCCTGTTCCTGCGCAATCACGACGAGCTCACCCTGGAAATGGTTAACGATGTCGAGCGGGACTACATGAACGACAGTTACGCCCAAGACAAGGCGATGCGGCTGAACCTGGGAATTCGGCGCCGGCTAGCCCCTTTGCTGGAAAACGACCGAAGGCGAATCGAGTTGATGAACGGAATGCTGATGTCGCTGCCGGGAACGCCAAGCATTTATTACGGCGACGAAATCGGAATGGGGGACAACATCAATCTAGGCGACCGCAATGGAGTGAGAACTCCAATGCAGTGGAGCGGAGGTTGGAACGGAGGGTTTTCCGCCGCCGATCCGGAGAAACTATACGCGCCGTTAATCCAGGACCCAGTTTATGGTTCTCCGGCGGTCAACGTATTGTCGCAAAAACGCACCCAACACTCTCTTCTCAACTGGATGGGACGCCTCATAGCCGTGCGCAAAGCGACTGGTGCTTTCGGCAGCGGATCGATTGAGTTTCTCTATCCAGGAAATCAAAGAATACTGGCCTACGTGCGACAGTTGGACGATGAGAAGATCCTGGTGGTCAATAATCTTTCGAATGCTGCGCAGGCTGTCGAACTGGATTTACGCCGTTACAAAGGAAATATTCTGATCGAAATGTTCGGCCAGAACATTTTTCCGCGAGTGGGTGAACTGCCGTACCTGCTAACCCTGGGCCCTTATCAGTTTTTCTGGTTTCGGTTGCGAAGAATCTGAAACGATAGTCGGCAGGGAAACGACGCTACGAGACGGAGGCTAGATTGGCGGAGGAGAGTTTTCTCACGGATGATTTTCTCGGCCAACTCATCAGTGTCGGTGAAGTCGACATCCTGGTAGGAGTGCCTACCCACAACAACACCAAAACCATCGGCTCGATTATCGAAACGATTCAGGCAGGTATTCTGACATTTTTTCCGCGGGAGAGAGCAGCCATCATCAACGCCGACGGAGGGTCGCGGGACGGTACTCCCCAATTGGTTGTAGGCGCGGCGATCGGCGACGCGCAGCGTAGCTCCAAGCTGTACGCCCTCCGCACGTTGCGCTCGATCAGCACGCAGTATGCCAGCAGCCCGGCCAGCGGGACAGCGCTGCGAACCATTCTGGCGGCTGCCGAATTGTTGCGGGCCAAGGCGTGTGCAGTGATTTCACCCGAATCCACTCAAATGACAACGGATTGGCTCGCAGCTCTCCTGCGGCCCGTTTATTCAGAAACATCTGATCTGGTGTTGCCCACGTATAGCAGGCACCGGTTTGATGGGATCCTTTTAACGAATCTGCTGTATCCCATGACCCGTGCGGTTTATGGACTAAGAATTCGCGAGCCCTATGCCTTAGAGTTCGCGTTCTCTGGCCGCCTCGGAAGCCAGTTTCTTGCGCAGAACGCATGGCACGAAGAAACGGCTCGGGCTGGTTCGGAAATGCAATTCACTCTGGCTGCGATTGCAGGAGGGTATCGTATCTGCCAATCCTTCCTGGGAACCAAGCAGCACGTCGAGAGGCATTCCGCCGATTTGGTTCAGGCAATGCGACAAACCGTGGGGGCTTTGTTCTTTTCCTTGGAGCCGAACTTCTCGCTGTGGAGCACCAAAGCTGGCTCGCAGCCAATCCCGACGACTGGCGCTGAACAGGAGTTCACTCTGGAGCCAGTCCGAATAAACCGGAAACAGTTGCGGGAGATGTTCTCGACTGGAGTCGCGGAGTTGGAATCGGTATTTCAATCAATTCTTTCGCCCTCGACGCTGGCGGAACTGCAGCGAATCGCTGGTCTGGAGGAAACCAGCTTTTGTTATTCCGCGGAGTTGTGGGTGAAGACGGTTTACGAGTTTGCCGCGGCGTATCACAAATCGGTCATCAGCCGGGATCACATCATCCAGGCGCTGGCCCCGCTTTTTCGGGGCAGAGCGTTCACATTTTTGACGGAGAACCACAACGGTTCTGCCGCCAATGTGGAAGACAATGTCGAAGCCTTGTGTCTTGAATTCGAACGAATGAAGCCGTATTTGCTAAAGATCTGGAACGGTAGAGAGTGAGGCAACTATGTGGGAAATGATTGTCAGCGAATTGACTCAGGCGATGCAGGAGCTTGCCAGAGGTTTCGCCCACCTCCTTCCGCGGATCATCGTGGTGATGATCATGGCGTTGGTGGGATGGGTGGTGGCATACCTCGCCAAGGTGATCTTGCGCGGCATCCTGCGACTCATCAAGTTCGACAAGCTCTCTGAAAACGCAGGGGCTTCCCAACTGCTGACCAAGGCCGCGTTACCTTCGGCGACGGATCTGCTGTGCCGGTTTGTGTTTTGGATAGCCTGGCTTGGTTTCATCTTGCTGGGCGTACAAGCCCTGGGGATTGTTGGCTTGCAAGAGCAAATCGCCAAGTTCTTCCTTTTCCTGCCTCGGTTGTTCGTAGCGCTATTGATCATGTTTTTCGGCCTGCTCCTCGCTACGTTTTTATCCCGCGCGGCCCTGCTAGCCGCAGTGAATGCCAACTTTCCCGCCCCTCGCCTGCTGAGTGTTTCGGTTCGCACCATCATCATCATTTTTGTGCTGTCCATGGCCTTTGAGGAGGTGGGAGTAGCAGAACAGACCGTGCTGGTTGCTTTCGGAGTCGCTTTTGGGGCCCTGATGCTGGGATTGGCCATTGCATTCGGCACAGGCGGCAAGGAGTTGGCACAGCAATTTCTAGAGAAGAGGTTTGGTCGGGGCAGGAAGGATGAAGGAAAAGAAGACGAGCTGTCGCCGCTCTAGCCGTTTCACGAGGCAAGGTGCGCTACTGATAACTCTGTGTGCAGGGCAGCGTTCCGCTGGCGGTGCCAGGTGTCAGACTGTTTATCAATGTCGAGTTGACAAGCACTCCGTTCTGGTAGTGCTTCCATTGCCATAGCCCATATCCCAAGGCGAGGAAAAACTGCTCTTCGTTGCCGCAGTTCTGAAATGCGCTGTCGCAGTTGTAGCGATAATGCAGAACGCGCGTGGATAACTGCCCCACGTTGCCTCCGGTATTCATCAGCACCGGCGCATCTAAATCATTGAGTGCAGTTCCCAGATTGCTGGATTTGTACGGACTGCACGAGGAGAAGTACTGGAAGCTGGTATCGGCCACCTGAATTTCGGGTCCGGGAGCGTTGGAAGCCACACAACGAGCAGCAATTGGCAAATCACTGACAAGTCGTTTGAAGGTCGTGTTGTCGGTCCAAACCAGCTCGGTGGAGCGAATGTAGACGTAATTCTGGTCGAAAGCCTTGACATCGAACCCGTGCGCGCTCGCACTCTTGAGCCAGAACCAATAACCGCTGGCGGCAAAATCCTGATCGGGAAATACCTCCGTGTAGATGGGGTTCGGTTGTCCATTCATGAATTGGCTATCCCTGTTTTGCTTGCTCATCACGAAATACTGCATCACATCAGTCTGACCCGATGGACAAAGAAAGCTCTGCGCAATCGGCGGGGAGGGTGCCCTTCCTCCACAACTGCAAAGCAGCCTGCAAAGAATAAGGATTGAAATCGAGAGAACTGGGGATCTTGGGTTGCGCAACATCTCTCCTGATAGCAGCGGCGATTGCGCTATGTTGTTCAAAGCGTCTGTTCCTTCGCCCGCATGGCGGGCACCCCCGCACCTTCCACGTAATCTAGGCAGCAATCCCCGGGATGTCCTCCGTCCCTACTGCTCGATGGTCGTCTCCGACTTGACCGGTTTCTGGGTCACCTGCTGCGTGCTCGGCAATTGCGAACGATCCCACCCGCCGCCCAGGGCCTCTACCAATGCCACGGCGGAGGTCATCTGTTGCACCTGAAGAGCATTCAAAACTTGCTGGTCCGCCAGTACCGTGTTCTGGGCGATCAGCACGTCGACGTAGGGATCGACGCCCGTCTCGTACCGCGCCTGTTCGAGTTTGAGGTAGGTTTGAGCCAAGTTCACTGCCTGCTGCTCTTGCTGGATCTCCTTGGATAAGATGCGAACTTCAGCCAGAGAATCTTCCACTTGTTGAAAGGCGGCAAGCACGGTCCGACGGTAGCTGGCCAGATCCGCATTGTAGGTTGCGACGTATTGTTGGACGGTGGCGCGTCGCAATCCGGCATCGAAGATAGTTTCCGGGATCGACGTACCCACGGACCAGAAGCGGCTCGGCCAGGAAAGCCAATTATGGAAGGCGGAACTTTCGAAGCCGCCTGCCGCGGTCAAAGTCAGGTTCGGATAATAGGCAGCGTAAGCGATACCGACGGCCGCATTCGCTTGAGCCATGGTGCGCTCGGCGGCGGCGACGTCGGGCCGGCGCTCGAGCAGTTCCGAGGGCATGCCGACTGGAATCGGTGGCGGAGCAACGGTCATCGGCTTCACGGGAATGGAAAAATCGGAAGCGGACTTGCCGATGAGTACGGCGATTGCGTGCTCGTATTGCGCCCGCGCGATTCCGACATTGGTTGCGCCCGCTTGCGCGCTCTGCAGCGTGGTTTCGGCTTCAACCACGGAGATCTGGTCGTCGATTCCGGCTTCGTAGAGCGCACGGGTCAGGTCGTATGCTTTTTGATCCGCCGCAACGGTCTCGTCGTAAATCTTTTGCAGTTCGTCCTGGCCGCGAATCTCGAAGAAATACTCCGCCAGGCTGGCCTGCTCAGTCAGACGCTCGTTCTCGAGATCGGCGGCGCTCACCTGGGCAGCGTACTGGGCTTGGCGCACCGTGTTGCGGACCTTGCCCCAAAGGTCGGGCTCCCAGGACGCTTCGAACGGCAAGGAGTAGACGGTACTTTGCAGTTGTTTGGCGGCGGTGCCCGTGCCGGAGGTATTGACGGGGGCCGTGTTCAGGCTCCCCGAGGTTCGCGAGCGGTTGAATGAGGGCGCGGTCGACAGCGTTGGAAAGTATTGCGCGCGGGCTTCGCGCACAACGGCCCGGGCTTCCATGAAGTTCTCGAAGTATTGCTTGATGCTCTGGTTGTTAATATCCAGTTGCTCTTCGAGTGCGTTCAACTCGGGGTCGTTGAAGATCTCCCACCACTTGCCGCGCAGCTTGGCGTCCGCGGGCTGTGCTACCGTCCAGCCTTCAGTCTCCTTGAACTGCGTGGGGGATTCCTTGTACTCCGGCGCGGGCGCCTGCGGCAAAGGTGGATGGTATTTCGGCCCGACGACGCAGCCCGCCATGACTAACACGACCAACAGGAGCGTAACTGTACACAGCAGCCGAGTCATGGCGTTCACTATCATGACGCCTACTGGTTTTCGCATAAAGATCTTCATAACGTTTACGCCTCACCAACTGTTCATATCAGTCCACCGCGTCAGATGGCCTCCGGAGCCGGGGAAGTATGGCGCGCGGTCTGTCCCTCCATGCGCAGCCGCAGCCGGTCGAACGCCAAATAGACGACCGGAGTGGTATAGAGCGTGAGCAACTGGCTCAAGATCAGCCCTCCCACAATCGTGATGCCTAGCGGTCGGCGGAGCTCAAAACCCGTGCCCGTCCCCAGCGCTAACGGCAAGGCGCCCAACAGCGCAGCCATCGTCGTCATCAGGATCGGACGGAAGCGCAGCATGCACGCTTCAAAAATCGCATCCTTTGTGCTTTTGCCCTCCTGGCGTTCTGCCTGTAGAGCGAAATCGATCATCATGATGGCGTTCTTCTTTACGATTCCAATCAGCAGCACAATGCCGATGATGGAGATGATGTTCAAGTCTTGCTTAAACAGCATCAGGGCAAACATCGCGCCTACGCTCGCTGACGGCAGACTCGAGATGATCGTCCAGGGATGGACCAGGCTTTCGTACAAGATACCGAGAATGATGTAGACCGCCAGCAGCGCGGTCGCGATCAGCCAGGGCTCGGTGCCCAGCGATTGCTGGTAGGCCAGCAGCGTCCCGGCAAAAAAACCTTGCAGCGTGGAAGGCGTGCCCAGGCGCTTTTGCATCTGGGTGATGGCCAATGTGGCATCGCTCAAAGAGACGTTCGGCGCGAGGTTGAAGGATAAGGTGACTGATGGGAATAATCCCGTGTGGTTAACGGCCAGGGGTGTGGTATTGGCCTGGCCGTTTGCCACCTCGCTCAGAGGAATGTTGCCGCTGCTGGATTGAAGATAGATGTCTTTCAATCCTTCCGGGCTTTGCCAATACTGGGGAGCAACTTCCAGCACCACGTAATACTGATTCAACTGGGTGTAGATGAGGGACACTTCCGACTGGCCGAATGCGCCGTAGAGTGCCGAGTCCAGCGTCTTCACGGTAAGGCCGAGCTTGGCCGCGGTGACGCGATCATAGGTCATCAGCTCATCCAGGCCGCCATTCTGCTGGTCTGAGCTCACGTCTTGCAGACCGGGCAGGCGCTTCATCTGGGCGAGCATGATCGGCCCCCACTTGGAAAGATCCTGCACAGTGTCGGATTGGATCGTGTACTGGTACATCGCATTACTGGACCGGCCGCCGATGCGCAGATCCTGGACGGGTTGGAGGAAGGCCGAAGCGACGGGAAGACGGTTCAATTGGGGGCGCAGGCGATTGATGATCTCAGTGGCGCTGACCTTGCGCTCCGCCAGCGGCTTGAGCGCAATGTAGAGGGATCCGTTATTGGTGGCGCCGCCGCCGCCGGTGAACGCAATCACATTCTCGACCGCAGGATCGTTCTTGATGACCCGGCCGATCTGTTGAATGGAATCGTTCATGGCTGCGAAGGATGCATCCTGCGGCCCGCGTACTGAACCGGAGATCGATCCGGTATCCACCGTCGGGAAAAACCCCTTGGGTATCCTGTAGATCAACACCACGTTGAGCGCAATGGTGACGAAGAGAACGACGAGGGTGAGGGTCGGATGGTCGAGCACCCAGTGCAGGCTCTTCCGATACAACGACAGCACCCAGTCAAAAACCTTTTCGCTCGCCATATACATACGGCCGTGTCTTACCGCACGCTCATTCTTCAGCAGGTACGCGCACATCATCGGCGTCGTAGTCAGAGAGATGATCATGGATACGAAGACGGCAGTCGAAAGAGTGACCGCAAACTCGCGGAAGAGGCGGCCCACGATTCCGCCCATCAGCAGAAGAGGGATAAATACGGCAATGAGCGAAATGCTGATGGTGAAGACCGTGAAGCCGATTTCTTCGGCGCCCTTAAGAGCCGCGGCAAAAGGCTTGATACCGTCTTCCAGATGGCGCGAGATGTTCTCCATCACCACGATGGCATCATCGACCACAAATCCCGTCGAAATGGTCATGGCCATGAGCGAGAGGTTGTCCAGCGTGTACCCCAACAGATACATCACGGCGAACGTACCGATCAGCGAGACCGGCACCGCGACGGCAGGAATGAGCGTGGCGCGGCCGTTGCGCAGGAATACAAACACCACCACAATGACGAGGGCAATGGAAATCAGCAACGTCCTCTCGACATCACTGACCGAGGCGCGGATGGTGGTCGTGCGATCCAGAACGATAGTAGTGTCAATGCCGAGCGGAATGGACGCCTTGATAATCGGAAGTTGCGCGCGGACGCGATCGACCGTCTCAATGATATTGGCGCCGGGTTGACGGAAGATGATGACCGTAATCGAACGCTTGCCGTTCAAGTAACCGGCAGCACGGACGTTCTGCACCGAGTCCGTCACCTGGGCTACGTCGGAAACGCGGATCGCCGCGCCCTTCTTATAGCCGATGATGAGTGGCTTGTAGTCGTCCGCATGTGAGATCTGGTCGTTGGCAAGAATGTCGGCGGTCACCATGCCGTCGGAGATTTGGCCTTTGGCCAGGTCGGAGTTCTGCAGGCTCAGCACCGACTGCAGATCCGCAAGAGTAAGTCCATAGCTGGCCAATTGTGTCGGATTAGCTTCCACACGCACAGACGGCAAGGCGCCGCCTCCGACAGAGACCTGGCCGACGCCCTGTATCTGCGACAATTTTTGGGCGAGGACAGTGGAGGCCTCGTCATATATCTTATCGGGGCCGAATTTGTCGGAGGTAAGGCCGAGGATCATGACCGGCGAATCTGCCGGATTGACCTTGCGATAAGTCGGATTGCCAGGCAGGTTGGCGGGCAGATAGGTGCGCGCCGCATTGATGGCGGCTTCCACGTCGCGCGCCGCGCCATCAATGTCGCGGCTGAGGTCGAACTGAATGGTGATGGATGTGCTGCCGAGCGTGCTGGCCGAGGTCATCTCCGTCACTCCTGCAATATGACCGAGTTGCCGCTCCAGGGGAGTGGCGACGGACGACGCCATAATGTCGGCGCTGGCTCCCGGCAATCCGGCACCGACTGAAATTGTAGGGAAGTCGACCTCGGGCAGCGGCGCTACTGGCAACGCCTTGTACGCCACAGCCCCGGCCAAGGCAATCGCCACCGTGAGCAGCGTGGTTGCCACGGGCCTTTGAATGAAGGGTGCGGAGATGTTCATGCCGGCCCTGCCTGTTCTGCCTCTCCCGTTTCCGTTTGACTCGCCTTGTGTCCCAGGCGTTGCGCCAGATTGTCAAAAAAAATGTAGATGACGGGCGTGGTATACAGCGTGAGCACTTGGCTCAGCAACAGTCCGCCCACCATGGCTATGCCCAGCGGCCGGCGCAACTCAGAGCCAAAACCAGTTCCGAGAGCCAGCGGCAGCCCCGCCAGCAGCGCGGCCATCGTGGTCATCATGATGGGACGGAAGCGCAGCAGACAGGCGTCGTAGATTGCGTCGGTCGCGTTCTTCCCGTGCTTGCGCTCGCCTTCCAGGGCGAAGTCGACCATCATGATGCCGTTCTTCTTCACGATGCCGATCAGCAGCACAATGCCGATGATCGCCACCACGCTCAAATCCTGGTGAAAGAGAATCAGCGCAAGGAAAGCGCCCACGCCCGCGGACGGCAGCGTGGACAGAATCGTAATCGGGTGGATAAAGCTCTCATACAACACGCCAAGCACGATGTACACCGTGACCAGTGCGGCCAGAATGAGCAACGGCTCATTGGAAAGCGAATTTGTAAACGATGCGGCGGTCCCTTGAAAACCGGCCTGGAGGCTGGGCGGCATGTGCATGTCGTTCTGCGACTTGTTGACCGAAGCAATGGCGTCGCCTAGCGAGGCATTGGGCGCCAGATTGAACGACACGGTGATGGCCGGAAACTGGCCTTGATGGTTAATCGAGAGCGCCTCGGTTGTCTTCTCGAAGTGCAAGAAAGCGCTTAGCGGCACGGCATTGCTTGGGGTCGAACTGGTGGCGCCTGCTGAGGTGGCTCCTTTGCTGGACGAAGCCGTGGAGGCGCTCGTCGAAAGCGCGTTCAAAGGAGGAGCAAGCGTATTTGCTGCCGGAGTGTACTGTGCGGAAGCCGTTAGGGCATTGGAACCAGCCGATGAAGATCCGGAGGACGCGAATGAGGAGGAGGCTCCGGTACCGGTCGCGCCGGAAGACGCATTAGACTGGATGTAGAGCTGGTTCAGCCTGTTCGGGTCCTTCTGAAACTCAGGGTCACTCTCCAGCACCACGTGGTACTGGTTCACCTGCGTATACATGGTGCTGATCTGCCGCTGGCCGAAGGCGTCATACAAAGTGTTATCGATGGTCGTGGGTGCAATGCCCATTCGCGAGGCGGTAGCCCGGTCGATGACCAGAGATACGGCCAGCCCTCCCAACTGTTGATCGGTGGCTACGTCTTCCAGTTCCGGCAACTGCTTCAACCGGTCGACGAAACGATTGGTCCAATCATTCAATTCATTGGCATCGGGGTCTTCCAGCGTGTACTGGTATTGCGTGCGACTCACCCGGTCATCGACGGTAATGTTCTGCACCGGCTGCATAAACAACTGGATGCCCTGAACCTGGTCCAGTTTTGAACTAAGCCGGCGAATCACGTCGGAAGCACTCAGCTTGCGCTGGGCGAGTGGCTTGAGATTGATTGACATCCTTCCGCTGTTCGTCGTTGTATTGGTTCCATCTGCGCCGATGAACGATGAGAGGCTGTCGACCGCCGGGTCATCCAGCACTACCTTGGCCAGCTCCTGCTGCTTCTCCGCCATGGCCTTGGACCCAATCGTCTGGGGCGCCTGCGATATACCCTGGATCACGCCCGTGTCCTGCACCGGGAAAAATCCCTTCGGGATGATGATGTAAAGAAAAATCGTAAGCAGTAGTGTGGCCAGCGCGATGAACAGCGTAACGGTCTGGAATCGGAGGACAAACTTCAGCGTGCGGCCATAGAAAGCGATCATCCCCTCGAATGCACGCTCCGAGGCTCGATAGACACGCCCCTGCTGCTCTTTGGGCTGGTGCCGCAGGATTCGCGCACTCATCATGGGGGTGAGCGTAAGCGAAACCACTGCCGAAACCACGATGGTGACGGCCAGGGTTACGGCAAACTCTCGAAACAGGCGCCCCACCACGTCGCCCATAAATAACAGCGGGATGAGGACGGCGATGAGCGACACGGTCAGCGACAGAATGGTGAAACCGATCTGCTCCGCACCTTTCAGCGCCGCTTCCATGGGCGGGTCGCCGTCTTCGATATAGCGCGCGATGTTTTCGATCATCACGATGGCGTCGTCCACCACGAAGCCGGTCGAGATGGTCAGCGCCATCAGCGATAAGTTATCCAGGCTGTAACCGAGAATGTACATCGCCGCGAAAGTGCCGATCAGTGACAGCGGCACCGCCACGCTGGGGATAATGGTGGCATAGAGACTCCGCAAGAAGAGGAAGATGACCAGCACGACCAGGCCGACAGTCAACAGCAATTCGAACTCAACGTCGGAAACGGATGCTTCGATGGCAGTTGTAAGATCGGTGAGTGTGGTCACCTGAATGCCGGTAGGCAGATTGGCCTGAAGCTGCGGCAGGAGTTGCTTGATGCTCTTGACCACGCTGATGGTGTTGGCTCCAGGCTGGCGTTGCACATTCAGGATGACGGCCGGAGTCTGATTCATCCACGCGGCCTGATTACTGTTCTCTACGCCATTCACAACGTTGGCTACATCGGTCAGCATCACGGGCGCACCGTTACGGTAGGCAACGACCACCTTGCGATAGTCGTCGCTGGTGACCAGCTGATCGTTGGCGTCGATCTGGTAATCCTGGCGCGGCCCGTCGAAGTTTCCTTTGGCGGCGTTCACGCTGGCCTGAGTCAGCACTGCGCGAAGATCCTCCAGGTTGAGGCCATAGGAAGACAGCGCCCTGGGGTTGGCCTGAATGCGGACAGCGGGCTTTTGCCCGCCGCTGATGGTCACCAGACCGACCCCGCTCAGCTGCGAGATCTTAGGCGCAAGGCGCGTGTCCACAAGATCCTCGACCTGAGAAAGCGGTATGGAACTTGAGGTGATGGCCAGGGTCAGTACTGGGGCGTCGGCTGGATTCGTCTTACTGTAAGTCGGCGGCGCGGGCAGAATGGAGGGCAGAAGACTCTGCGACGCGTTGATGGCGGACTGCACCTCTTCCTCAGCGACATCAATATTCAGACTCAGGTTGAACTGCAGCACTATGACGGAAGTACCTCCGGAACTGGTGGAGGTCATCTGGCTCAAACCCTGCAGTTGGCCGAATTGGCGCTCCAATGGGGCGGTCACCGTGGTCGCCATCACGGTCGGGCTGGCTCCGGGATAAAACGTGAGCACCTGAATGGTGGGATAGTCGACTTCCGGCAAAGCCGAGACCGGCAGTTGGAAGTAGCCAACCAGACCAACCAGCAGGATCGCAGCCATCAGCAACGAAGTGGCTACCGGCCGCAAAATAAACGGACGAGATGGACTCACGGGGCGCTGCTCCCGCTTGGGCTGGCTGCGGCCGGCTTGGTCGAAACCGGCTTCGTCGAAGCCTGGTTCGAACTGACCACTGCTACTTTGTCCTGCAACTTATCGAAGCTGCTGTTCGCGACAACGTCTCCAGGATTGATGCCATCCACCTGCGTTAAGCCGCCGTCGGTGACTCCCGGTTTTATGCTGCGCATTAGGGCGACGTTGTTTTGAATCACATACACGAACGATGCCTGGCCATTCTGTTGAATGGCGGACGCTGGGACGAGTGTCACCCCCTGCAGCGTATTCACCAGCAGCCGCGTGTTTACAAACTGGTTGGGAAAGAGCGCATCATTCTTATTGTCGAAAACGGCGCGCCCTTTCACGGTGCCGGTCGTAGTGTCAATCTGGTTGTCGAGCGCCAGCAGCTTCCCGCTTGCGATCTTTCTCTGCGCAGTCCGATCCAGGGCATCGACGGCCAGCGTAGCCTTCTTGCGGAGACGGGACTCAACCGGGCCCAGACTGTCCTCTGGTACTGTGAAAATTACAGTGATCGGATCCAACTGCGTGATGACCGCGAGGGTTGTGGTTCCTGAAGACTGCACCACGTTGCCCGGATCCACCAACCGTAAACCGACGCGGCCAGCGATGGGTGCAGTGATGTGGCAATACTCGACCTGAATCTGGTCATATTGCACCACACCCTGGTCGTTTTTTACTGTGCCCTCTTCTTCCAGTTCAAGCTTCTCCTCGTCATCCAGGATTTGTTTCGCAATGGCGTTGCGTGCCCAAGCGCCACGGTATCGTTCCAGGTCCATCTGTGCTTGGGAGAGCAGGTTCTGGTCGCGCTCCAGCACGCCTTGCGCTTGTAAAAGCGTCGCCTGGTAGGGACGCGCATCGATGTCAACCAGAGGATCGCCCTTACTTACCAGTTGACCCTCCTTGAAATGCACGGCCACGACCCGGCCATTCACTTGACTGGAAATCGAAGCGGTATAGACCGGAGTGACTGTACCGATAGCGTCAAGGTAAACGCCGATGTCACCTTTCGTAGCCGTCGCGGTCGTAATGTTGATCTTCGGCGGCGCGGGCGCGACTTTTTTCGCGGCATCGTGATGGCGCCATACCAATACGACTGCAAGCACAAGCACGAGCAACAACACAATTCCGATGATGATCCACAGCACTTTATGCCGGTGAGATTCCGAACCGTGCGCCGTGAGTTGATGGCCACGCTCGATGTGGGGCTGTTGGTTGGTGTCAACGGTCAAAAGGGATCTCCTTGGTCGGCTCCGAAATTGTTCAGGAATTATAGCCGTGGAAAAGGGATTCCAACTCGCAATCGTGATGCCCTATGCCCTTGCTCCGCAAAAGTCCGAAGTGAGCAATTCTGCACAGTATTTGGAGAGGGATTGAGCAAATCTGATGGGTAGCTCAGACAGCAGTTTAAGGCGCCAACCCGACGACCTATCTGTGATATAGGGGGGCGGCCGCGTGAGGATTCTGCCTTTTGCCGGTCATGTGCCGGATTCTGTAAGGTTTTACCGAGGAGGTTCAGGAACATGAACATTTTCAAACGTGCCGCAGAATTCTCAAGGCCTCGAGTGGGCAAGCAGACTTTGGTTTCTCTGTTGTCGTTAGTTCTGTTGTTTGCGGCTTGGCCGCAGAAGCTGGCGGCGTCTCAAGATGCGCAAGCGCCGGCGCCGCCGCAAGACGCTCAAGCCCCAGGGCAAGATGCGCAGGCTCCGCCCTATACGCAACAGACCCCTGGACAGCTGCAGCAGTTGGTGGCGCCGATTGCTCTGTATCCGGATTCGCTGGTGGCGCAGATTCTCGCCGCGTCCACGTTTCCCGAACAACTGGTCGAGGCCGACCGATGGGTACAAGACCATCCTGATTTGAAGGGCGATGCTTTGGGTCAAGAGGTGGATCAACAGCCCTGGGACCCGAGCGTCAAGGCGCTGGCTGCATTTCCGTCCGTCTTAGGGAATATGGACAAGAACCTCTCATGGACCTCATCTCTCGGCGATGCCTACTACAATCAGCAACAGGATGTGATGGATGCCGTGCAAGTGATGCGCCGGCGGGCGCAAGAAGCCGGCAATCTTAAGAGCACGCCGCAGCAAACCGTAGCGACGCAAGACTCGAACATCAGCATTGAGCCTGCCAGCCCGGACGAGGTTTACGTCCCCGCGTACAACCCCTGGCTGGTTTACGGAGGGCCCGTAATGGCTTGGCCGGGATGGTATCCGTATCCCGGAATCTGGTTTGGCGGCCCGTATCTGTCTTGGGGCCCGGGCTTCGGAATCGGCTGGTACGGCGGTTTTGGATGGGGATGGGGTCACTGGGGATTCGATTGGCATAACCACTACGCAATGTACAACCACGGCCGGTACTACTCTGGGAGCAGAACGTTTTATAACCGGGGCAACGCCTACCGGGCAGGAGGGGGCCGCGGCGGATTTAACGGTGAGCGCGGTCGTCCCGGCGCCTACGCAGGAAACCGACCGGGCAACAGCGGCGCGCGCGGCGGAGTCTACAACCGTCCCGGCGCAACTGCCAGGCCTTTCAACGGAAACAGGCAGGCGGCTCGCGGATATGCTGCACCCCGCGGCCAGAGCGGCACACGGTCGGGTGCGTTCAGCGGCTACGACCATGGCGGGCAGGCAAAGAGCTATTCGTCACGCGGCAGCGCCAGCGTCAGTCACGGAGCAGCGCGTGGCTCCGGTGGATCTCATGGTGGCGGGGGATCTCACGGTGGTGGTGGCCATGGCGGTGGCGGGCGTCATTAAATCGGGGTTTCGGATGTCCCTGGGTAGCGTGTACAAGTTGGAAATGGAGAGAACCCATATGCAGCGAACCAAGCTGAACTTCGATCGATTTCATTGGGGCAATACTTCCAAGTTAACCGCGGTCGTTATCCTTCTGACGGCGTGCTTTTGCATCCGTTCCATGGCGCAGCAACCGGGCCAGAAGACTTTTTCATCGCCGGAGGACGCAAGCAACGCACTCGTCACGGCAGCGCAGAGCAACGACGAAAAAGCGATGCTGGCAATCCTCGGACCTGACGGAAAGCAGATCGTCTCGTCGGGAGACGACGTCGAGGACGCCGAGAGCCGCGCTAATTTCGTAAAGCGATATCAGGAAATGCACCGTCTGGTGAAGGAATCGGACGGAACTACCGTCTTGTACATCGGCGCGCATAATTGGCCTACGCCCATACCGCTCGTGAACAAAGGCAATTCGTGGTATTTCGAGACTGAAGCAGGTAAGGAAGAGATCTTTTACAGGCGAATTGGCCGGAATGAAATCTCAACCATTCAGGTTTGCCAGGAGCTTGTGGCCGCGCAAAAGGAATATTACGCCGCGCAGCACAACGAGTATGCCCAGAAAATCCTCAGTGATGAAGGTCAGCACAATGGCCTGTATTGGAAAGCTGCTGACGGTGAACCCCAGAGCCCCGTCGGGCCGCTGGTGGTATCGGCCTTTGCCAAGGGCTATGCCAAAACCCAGGACGGGGCTCCCATTCCTTACCGCGGTTACTATTACCTCCTCCTGACGCGTCAGGGTAAGAATGGCCCGGGCGGTACGAAAAGTTACATCGTAAACGGCAAAATGACCGAGGGTTTCGCTTTCGTGGCCTATCCGGCGGAATACATGTCGTCGGGCGTGATGACATTCATCGTCAACCAGGATGGAGTCGTGTACGAGAAGGATCTCGGTAAGAAGACCGATGTTCTCGCCAAGGCGATGAAGGAATTCAACCCCAATTCCAGTTGGCAGAAGGCTGAAGAGCAGCAGGAGGAGACTGCTGGCGAGCCGAAAACCAAGTGAAAGCATTCACACGCTCAGAACTGGAATCGGCACCGCAGCAGCGCGTTAACGGATGTGCCGTATGCTTCCGCAAGCTTCTGGACCTCGGGAAAACAGGCACGAGAATCCCGGGCCGGTTAGTGAGTCAGGTCCGCGATCTGCACGTGATACGGCTCCAGCAGCTCGCCGGTGGCATGATCGAGGCCGGCCACCGCCAGTTGGTAGTTGATTTGGGCTTGCAGCAGACTTAGCTCGGCGCTGGCCAGCTCGGTTTGCGCTTCCAGCACAAAGAAGATCGTCTCCGAACCCAAGTCATACTTGCGCTGCTCGGCGGCCATGGTTTTCTTGGCCAGGTCCAGGGCTTCCTTTCCGGCAGCGATGCTGAGCTTGGCCTGCTCGAGTTGATGGACGGCGTTGCTGACGTCGAGCTCAACCTGTTCGCGAAGTTGCCGTTCGTTGTACAAATCGCTGCGACGCGATACCAGCGCGTTTCCCATCTCCGCCTTCGCGGCCCGATTCCTCAGAGGAAGAGTTAACGACAACTGTCCGTAATAAGTTGGGTAGTTGAAGCCGGAGAGCTGACTCAACGAGGATTTCGTAATCCTCTGAACTGTAGAACCCGTGCTGTTGAACTCGGTGCCGCCCAGGCCGTTACTGGCGTACTGGCCGGTCAGGTCGAGTTCGGGCATTAGATGATTATGCGCCAGGCGAATGCGGGTTTCGTCATTGGCGAGGGATGCGTGGGCCGCGTCAAACTCAGGACGTTTCGTCAGCGCTTGCTGCAACGCGGTGGCTGTGTCGATGGTGCGCAATTCGCCCACCGGGTCGGGCTTTTCGGTAAGTTCCAGATCGAGAGCCTGAATATTTGGATCCTGATCGGCGCCGATGGTCATGCGGAGCGCATCCTCGGCTTGCTTGAGCGCGTACTCGCTCTGAATGACCTGCACCCGCCGCGACGCCACCTGCGACTCCGAGCGGTAGATGTCGAGCGGCGGCAACGCGCCTAATTCCAGCGCTCGTTTATCGCGCTTGTAGGTGACTTCGGCCGCATCCATCGAACTGCGCGCAACGTCCAGGTTTCCGTGCGCTTCGACTACCGCCCAGTACTGTCCGACGGCCTGCAAAATGTTGTTGCTCACCTCGGCGGCAAAGTTGGCCCGCGATTGCTCAAGGTTACGGCGCGCAATCACCAGCGGAGCTTGATTGGCGAACAGCCAGCCATTTTTCAGAAGCGGCTGCATAAACTGAAAACTCAGCGTCGAACTGATGTAGGGATTAAAAATGTTGTACGAGCTGTTGGCGTAGCTATTGTTGCTGGTCAGCCCTGCCTGCACGTTAGTGCCGGTCTCAAAGGTTTGCGAGTAGTTGAACTGGGCATTTTGCGTCGTCGAGTTGACGGTAGGCGCGGTTCCCGTTCCTTGCAACTGGGTGTAAGGCGGAGTCGTCGTGCTGTTGATGTTGTAGGAACTCGTGAGCAGCGGATCGAAGGGCGAGTGCGTGCCCAGCAGCGCAAATTTCGAGAACTCCACCTGCGTTTCTTGAATCCTCACGAAGCTGTTGTTTTCCAGCGTCAGCACGACCGCATCGCGCAAGCTGAGCGTCAGCTTTCCGTCCACCACGTAAGTGCGCAGGTGCTCGGGCGCCACCAGTTTGTCGGAGCGGACTTGCGGAGTAGCCATGTCGCTGTATCCCTCGCCTTTTTGCGCCCAGCTGGGCGGAGCGAATAGCGACGTGAGCAGGATGAGGAGCAGCAGCGGACAAGAGAAAGACAAGAGCGCCAGGCGAGTACGGTTCATTCCTCAAATCCTCCAAGGTGTATTGAGTGCTGCGGTGAAGATGTCGGCCCGGCGCCTACTCCCAGCGAATGGCTTCGACCGGATCCAGACGCGCAGCTTTGACAGCAGGGTAAATCCCGAAAACCAGTCCCACGGTGATCGAGACGATAAATGCCAACAGGATGGAACTCAGCGTCACAATGGTTGACCATCCTGCCAGCCAGGCGATCAGGCGCGACATTACGAAGCCGAACATGATGCCGAAACTTCCGCCCACAAAAGAAATCAGCGTGGCTTCGACTACGAACTGGCGAATGATGTCCGACTGCCGCGCGCCTACCGCGCGGCGCACGCCAATCTCGCGGGTGCGTTCCAAAATGCTGGCCAGCATGATGTTCATGATGCCGATGCCGCCCACCAGCAGGGAAATGGAGGCGATCGCGACCATGACGGTGTTGAATAGCCGTTCCGTCCGCTTCTGTTCGGCGAGCAGTTCGGCGGGGACAATCACGCTGAAATCGCCGGCGGAATGATGCGACGAATCCAGAATAGCCCGCACCACCTGCGCCACCGAAGCCATATCCGCGCTGTCGCGAATGTTCAGATAGATGCCGTCAATCTCATCACGCACTTCGCTGTAGTTATCCTCCAGCCGCAGAATCGCAGAGTTCAGCGGAACGTACATGATGTTGTTGAGATCCTGCGTGGGCACGCCGGCCACTTCGGTCTGCGAACTGAGTTGCGGCGAGGCCACACCGATGACCCGGAACCAGGTTTCATTGGCCTTCACATACTGGCCAATCGGATCGGCGGAACCGAACAGGCTCGACCGGGCGGCCGCGCCCAGCACGACAACCGGCGCAGCTCGGGTTTCTTCGTCCTCGCTGAAGAATCTGCCTTGCAGCACGTGCAAGCCTGCGATTCTCAAGTAGTCGGGATTGACTCCGTACACGGTCGGCGGATCCTGCTGGGATTTCGGAATCGTCTTCGACGGAGTCATCCGCTTGCGCGGCGTGGCCGCGACGATGTCACTCACATCATCGCGGATTACGCGATAATCCTGAAATGAGAGTCCCGGAGAAAGCTTGCGAACTTTCTGATGCGCCTGCCATTCCGTGGTTTCTTTCGCCTCCACGATCAGGTTGTGGACGCCCATCTGCTCAATCAGCGCCATGACTTTCTGCCGCGCGCCCGCGCCGATCGACAGCATCGAGACCACGGCCGCGACGCCAAAAATCATGCCCAGCATGGTCAGCAAAGAGCGCAGCCGGTGCAGCAGCAGGTTCTGCAGCCCCAGCTGCAGGTCGGGCAGCCACTGCTGATACCCGTGCGGCAAGCGCACGGAAGGAGTGGATTCGGCAGCGGCCATTAGATAGTGCCTCCGCCCGGTGAGGCCGTGCCGGAATTCGCTGCTTTCCTCGGCGCAGTCGGATCGATCAGCGCGATCTCAGTGCCAGCGCTGATGCCATCGATGGCCGCGCGGCTCTCATTCTCGGCTTGAATCTTCACCTCGCGCGGCTCGAAGCTGTTTCCACTGCGCACGTAAATGATGCGCTTGTTCTCTTTCAAAAACAGCGCCTGGCGGGGCACGTAGAGCACGTCTTTTCGCGGATCGCTATTGATAAAAAGGTGGGCCGTTAGCCCCGGCCGCATCCGCGGATCCGTTGTGGCGAGCGTGATCGTCACCTCGAACTTGGTGCTCGTGTCATCTTCCCAAAACATGCGGGTGTTGTTGCCACCGACCGTCTTGACCTTGCCATGAAACTTAGTCTCCGGAAACGCATCGAGCTGGTAGTCGACCGACTGTCCTGCCTTGACGTTGTTCCGTTCAAGTTCTCCAACCTTGGCCACCAGTTCCATGCCGTTGGGATCGATCACCTGCCCCACGCTTCTGCCGGGTTCCACCTGGTCGCCCTCGTGATATTCCGGCATCGTCATGCCCGGGAAGCAGCAGAAGCCGCCCATCGCGCCCTGGTTTTTTTCCAAAGCAACCAGGCCATCCATGGGAGCCACGACGCGCATTTTGTCGATGTTGCTCTGGGCCTGGTCCATCGCCAGCTTTGCCTTGTTCCGTTTTTCCTCGGCCAGCGAGATGGTGGCTTGGTTCGAGGCGCTGCGCGACTTTACGTCTTGCTCGAGTTCTGTCAGCACTCGCTTGGCTTGATCCAGGGCGAGATCGTTTTTCCGCGCATCGATGGTGCTGATGAGTTCGTTCTTCTGCACGTCCAGTTCCGCGCGTCGTACATCAAACCGCGCCTTGAGCAAGGCGACTTTGTCTTGGGCCGTGACAACCGCCGCGTCGGCCTTGGCCTTGGTAATCTCCTGTTCGGCCTGCAGTAACTCCGATCGATTTTGTTCCAGCTTGAAATGCTGCTCGCTGGGATCGAATTCCATCACCAGGTCGCCCTTCTTGACGGTCGCGCCGGTGTGCAGCAAATGCGTGAGTTGCAGCGAACCTCCGCCGATCTGCGGCGCAATCAGGATCTCCGAATGGCTCGCGCGTAATTCGCCGGTGACGAACACCTTCATGTCGAGATCGCCGCGCTTCACGAGTCCGGTTGGGACCTTGTCGCCCGCGGCAGCCGGCGCGGCGCGGCGCACGGCGGCCACGACGCCGACGGTGGCGCAAAGCACCACCGCTACCACTGCCCACGTGATGGCACGCCGGCTTCTCATTGCGACTGCGTCTACTCCTTCACAGTAGGATCTTTCAGCGCGATTTGCTCTCCGGCATTCACGCCTTTGGCGACCATGATCCTGTCGCCGCTCTTTCTTCCTACCTCGATGTTACGTTCCTCAAACTCGGTTCCTCGCCAGACGTAAGCCACATTCTGTCCTGACTTTTGAAACATCGCCTGCGCCGGGATCGTGATCGCATCCGGCACGCGGTCCACGATCACCGTGACCTGCCCTGAGATGCCGGGCTTGAAGCGCGAATCCGTCTGATCGAGAACGATATCTAGAATAAAGTTTCGCGTAATCGGCCAGCCACTGGAAAAATCCATGGTGGCGATGGCGCCGATCTGCCCGACGCGTCCGGTGAATTGCCGGTCGGGTATGGCGTTCAACTGCACCGTGACGGGTTGATTGGCGGCGAGCCGGCCGCGCTCGGTTTCATCCACTCGAGCTGAAATCCGCAGGGTGTTCGCATCTGGCAATAGGGCAATCGGCGCTCCCGGCCAAGCCCGATCTCCCGGCCGGTACGGAGCATCATTGGAGCCGGTCCAGTGCTGCAGAAGGCTGATGGTTCCAGGCGAGGGCGCGCGCAAAGTCATCTGCGACAAAGATCGTTCCGCGCGCGCCACGTCGAACTTGGCTTTCTTGCTGGCTTCCTCGGTGCTCTCGATGGTGGCTTTGTGGAGACTCTGGTCCGACTTCTGCTTGGTCTCCGCCTCGCGCAGTTTCTGCTCGGCGTCGGCGAGTTTCAGATTGGCCTCTTCGCCTTCAATCTTGGAGACGATCTCCTGTTTGCTGGCCTCCAGCTTGGCCGCTTCCACGTCGTAGCGCGCTTTGAGGACGGCGGTTTTGTCTTCTTCTTCGGTCAGACGCGCCTGGGCGCGGGCTTGCTCGATTCCTGCTTCCGCCGACTTGAGCGCGGACTTGTATTGCGCCAGGTCCTGCTCCGTCTTCGTCTTGTCGAACTCAACCACCACGTCACCCGGTTTCACGACCGTACCTTCGGACGAAACCTTGATGATCTGCAAGTCGCCCGCTTCCGCTGGCGCGCTGATCGTCACTGACTTCAGCGCCTTCACTTCGCCGCGAAATTGCAGCGAGTCGAGAAACTCTCCGCGCTTCACTTCGTAAGTAGGAACCGTGGGCGTTCGCTTCCCCAGGCGCACTGCTCCGAGCACAACTCCGCTTCCGGCGAGCACCAGGATCACGATGGCCATCGCCTTGCCTCGCGTCGAAAGCTGGCGGAAGCGTTGAATCATTACGAACCACTCCGTGGGTTCTCTCCGTTGTTCTGTCCGACGTTCTGTCCGGCGCTCTGCTTCGTGACGTCCACGTCGACCGCGGCGGAGAGATCGGGCATCAGCTTGGGGTCATTTCCCTCGATCGCCACAATCACCACGAACGAGCGCACCTTGTTGGAAAAGTCTCCGCCCTCGCCGATCGGAGCCAACTGATCCAGCTTGGCCGGGAACACCATCTCCGGATACGCATCCAGCCGGACCTTTGCCGTCTGCCCGACATACAGGCTGGGAAAGTCCTGCTGGTTCGCCATGACGCGTACCTGCATCGCCGAGGGATTCACCACCTGCATGAACGGCACGCCGGGACGCACCTGGTCGCCCTCCTGCACTTCGCCCATGGTGCCCTGCTTCCAGATGGTGTTCAGCACCACGACGCCGTCGAGCGGCGAGCGGATCTGCATCAGGTCGGCATTGGCCTGGGCGTGCATCATGGTCTGTTGCGTGCGATCGCGTTGAATTTCCAGGATGCGGATTGCGGCCTGGGCCGCCTTGCGCTTCAAGTCAAAGGTTTCGCGCAGCTGATCGTACGTGGCCTTGGCTTCGTCGAGATTCTCCTGATTCTTTTCCGCATCGATGCGCGACACGATCTCCGCTTTCTGAATTTCCAGTTGCGCCTTGCTCAGAGCGTCCTCGGCTGCCTTCAGCTCGGTTTCATCCTTGGCGCGAGCGGCATTCTCTTTCGCCTGCTCCTCGGCGACCTGATCCACGAGCTTGGCGTAGTCGGCCTGCTTGTCGACGAAGTCCCGCATCTGGGCCTGCCGGTCAAATTCCACCAGCAGATCGCCTTTTTTCACCCGCGTCCCCGCCGGCGTCAGATGAATAATCGTGAGGGTCGGAACCGACTGGCCCGCCAGCAGTGGGGCAAGGACGGCGCGCGACTGCACAGCCTCAGTGGTTCCTTTGAGACGCAAAACTTGACTTGAAGGAATGGATGCCGACTGCGCAGAGGTTGCGGCCGCGGGAGTTTTGCTCCGCGTCACTGTGAACAGAATGGCGACCAGCACGGCCGCAGCTGCGACCACCACCATCCAACCGCGCAGCCAACCTGGATGCGAGCCGTCGTTCCCGGCTTGGCCCGGTGGTTCCGGTTCTGTGGGTTCCGATCGAGTTCCCGGCTGGTCTGGTTGAGACTCAGAGTCGGGAGTGACTGCCGCAGGAGCTGAGTGCATGGGTGAAATACTCCCGCCGTAGGAATCTGGTTGCACGGCAAAAGTTGCCCGCCCCTTCCGGCGTTACTAGGTTATCTGAATGAGCGCCTGCTTCCAAGCCACTCTTAGATCGCGGAAGGTAGTCTGTTCTTGCGAATCCATTCCATTTTTTTCTGCCAGGGAACAACCATCACGAAGGTTCGGCGGGAGATCAGAAAGGCCACTGCGCACTACTTCGCGAGATGGCAACTCCCGTCGCGCGGCTGCGTGGAACACGGGAACACGCGCGACCATGACACGGCATCATGGCCGCCCTTTGACCCCGCGGGAACGCGCCCGGAATGGCGCCGTTCCCCAACAATGACACTATTGCACTTCGTTCAGTTTCTGGTAGATCACCATCGCTACCAGTACCAGCAGAAACACTCCGGACCCGATGCTGAATACCCACATCGGAACCGTCAGCCGGTTCACTTTGACCAATAATTCCGTCTGCTCTTCCTGCATGTGCGAATTGTTGTCATCGAGAAATAGCTGGTCATCTTCGTGCATGGTGAGTGTGCTCTTGTAAATCAGGAGGATGATCAGACCAACGGCGAACACTCCGAAAACTCCCCCAACGATCTCAATCGGCGTCATAAGCCACCTCGGCAGATTCCAAAACCCAAGTGCAGCGGCATTCCACTTCGTGGTGGGGGCACGCAGAACCCCGCACCCAGTCCCGGGGAAGGCCCTAACGCCCCGATTATAGCCCCGTTCGCAAGCCTTGGGCACTGAATAAATGCCTTTGTTCCGAGTCTGTTACAGGAGCGGGAAGAATGCGTCTTCCCGGTGCTGGGCTGCATCCAAATGATAGTCCGTTCCGCAAAGGGTAGTTAGCAGATCAACTCTTGTGGCGGAAGCAAGATTTGCTATAATCTAAACAGCTTTAAAGCCAAGGAGATACCAATGGCCACCACCACCGTCCCTGGAGTGTCGAGCCCGGAAGTACCCAAAAAGGCCGCGCCCGTCACGCTCACCGCCAACGCTGTCGCCAAAGTGAAAGAGATCATGGGCCAGCAGAACCCCGTTCCCGCCGGGTTGCGCATTGGAGTCGTGGGCGGCGGATGCTCCGGTTTCTCCTATTCCATGCAGTTCGAAAATGGCGCCGGAATGATGGACAAGACTTTCGACATGGACGGACTCAAGGTGTTCGTCGATGCGACTTCCGTTATGTATCTGAATGGCTGCATAGTCGACTACGTCGAGACCCTGGAAGGCGCAGGCTTCAAGTTCGAAAATCCGAACGTGAAAAGCACCTGCGGCTGCGGATCGTCCTTCAGCGTGTAAAGCGGGTCAGGAAAATTCCTGGAAATTGAAACGGCCTCATCGTCAGCGATGAGGCCGTTTTTCATTTGACGCGGGCATCGAACCATGCGCCCGGCGGACGCATACGGCGATTTCTCTTCCTGCCAAGTTCACTGTTGCTGAGGCGGAGTGCTGGGCGGGTTCGGCTGCCCGAAGCCTCCACTCGACGGCGAGTTCGGACTGTTCCCAAACCCCGAAGAAGATGTTCCGAAGCCGCTGCTGTTCCCGAAACCGCTGCTGCTGCCGTTCTGCCCGTTGAGATTTGGCGTGCCCTGCGGTCCGAATCCCTGCAGTAGTTGAGGCTGATAGGGCGTTGTGATCAAGCGTCCCTGATCCTGCGCCGGATCGTAGACAAACACCCAGTCCTTGTACTTCTTCTTGTGATTGAATTCCCGGATGGTCGGGTCTTTGATAAGGGTGTTGCTGGCGACTCCTATAATCGGCCCGCCGATGATTTGGCCAGAGCCGATCTGATTGCTCCCGGCGTCGCCGTTCCCAGGTGCCGACGGGTTCGTCGCATCCCCCGTCCCAACCGACGGAGTCTGCGAGCCCGGCTGCGAGGGATCCGTTCCTGTCTGCGGACTCTGGCTAAAGGCTGAATTGGAATTCGTGCCAAACCCGCTGTTGCCGCCCAATGCGGAAGTCTGCGAGAACCCACCATTTGTCCCGATCGGACTTGCGCCGGGAATGACCCCGCCGCCGATTCCGCTGAGCGCCATCTGAACTTCGCCGAAGTGGAGCAACTTGAAATCCGCGCACTTCGACTCCTTGCAGTTCAGAGGATCTTTGTAGCGCTTGCGCAGAAACCGGATGTGGTTGGTGTTCTCCAGGTCCTCAATCTTCACCGGATAGCGCCCGAATTTCTTGTAATAGGCGCGGATGGCCCGCGAATATTGCACGCCGCGATGAATCATCTCCTCTTCACGATCGCGCCTCATCTCAAACTTGAGGTCGGAGACGATGATCGCCGCGAAGATGGTCATCAAGGCCACCGCTAGTAGCAGTGTCAGCATAATGTAGCCGCTGTCGCCTCGCCGGGAACGTTGTCGCATTGGTGAATGGGAACGCATGTAAGTATTAACCCTGGGTCAGCGGGATGTTCTGCGGCGGCCCGCTGTACACCATGTCCTGAATCGAAACCGATGTGGGCGTAATATGAATCACTTTGTAGCGCCGGTCAACGATCTCGCCTTCGCCCGCGACGAACACATCGTCGTTCAGCTTCAGGAAGATTTTTTTCGACTCTCCGGCTGAGCTGGCGAAGCCATAAAACTTCAGTGGAATGGTCGGCGGCGGTGAAGGCATCTGCGGAGTGTAGATGATGTTCGCTCCGGCCACGCCTCCGTCTTTTCCAACGTCGGTGCGCCCAGGAGCGCCGGGCTTCGGGATTACAACGTCTGCTCGCGAAGTAAAAATGTTTACTCCCGTGCCTTCGTACTTTGTCTGCTCGCTGGCGGCCAGCAAGTCCAGCCGCAGCGTTGGATCCAGATTCTCCACCCGCGGCTTCTTCCCGTGCTTCGCTCCCGGACGCGCCGGCGTGTGAGTGGACGTCACCACCGGAGCCGCGGCCTCCGCGCTCGCAGTCGGCGTCGACGACCCCATGAACATGGGGACAACCTCGTACGCCAAAACCACAATTGCCACCACGCCGAGCACGGCAGCCCAGATGGTTTGCTTCTTGTTTTCGAGTCCCAGCTGCACTACGATCCCGCCTTCAAATATGTTTCCAGCTTCACGCCCAACTTTACCGGGCCTTGTTGCTGGCCGCCCAGCGTGACGCTGTTGATGATGAAAAATACCTGGTCCCGTTCCAGCGCGTTGATGAACTTTGCCAGCGAAGTGTAGTTGCCGGCAAAGTCTGCGTCCATTTCGACCGGCTGCAGCCCGCCAACTTCCGCATCTTTTACCTTATATTTTACCTGCTCGATCGACACCCCATTGGCGCTGGTGAGTTTGCCGAGTTCGGCCAAAATCTGCGATTCCTGGGTAGGGAAGCGTTTCTTGTAAAAGTCGTTGATCTGATGACTGGCCAGAACGACTTTCTGCGGCAAATCCTTCAGCGGCGCTACTTGGCGTGTTTTGGTAACGAGCTCGACCTGCAGCGTGTCCAGTTCCTGGCGGCGCGTTTCCGGGGAACCAATCAGCGGCGAAAAATAAATGGCGGCAGCCAGCAGATCGATACCCACCATGATCGCTAGGGCGGTCTTCAACTTCTTTCGGGTTCGCCGCAAGTCGGGCATCAGGGCTTACTCCCTTTCGGCGCAGCCGGCTTCGGACTTGCTTTTGTTTTTGATTTGCCGTCTGCCTTCGACGGTGCGGAGGCAGCGGGTGACGGCTCGGGAACGTAAATTGCTTCCATGTCAAACTGCTCGTTTTCGCCGGTAGTGCTCTGCTGGAGGCGTTCGCCTGTGACGTGCGTCTGCGCGAAGCTCTTCGAGTCTTCCATGCGGCCGACCAGTACCTCCACCCGGTCCCGCGAATCGCCTGCCACCGACATCTTCAGGCCGAGACGGTTGTCCTCATCCGGTTCCTGACTGATCGCGATTAGGTGCACGCGCGGCGGCATCACCTTCTCCAGACTTTCCAGCACGCGTGTCCAGGAGAACGCCTTGCGCTCGATCAGCTCGTTCAGAAACTGCGATTCATCGCGGGTGGCGCGGTTTTCCGGCAGGTTGAGGGTACGCTCGGCTTCGGCGCGCGTCCGGTCACGATCGGCAATCATGGCCTGCGTTTCGGCGATGGCCGCCTGATCGCGCCGGGCGTTGACCCAGCCCGTGACGTCCAGCGTGAGCAGCACCAGCGTGAGCAGGGCGACCGCGCCCATACCCGTGCCCCAGCGCATCCAGAACTGTTGCGCATCTTCGTAGGGCTGGCTCGCGAGATTGATATCGAGACGCATAAATTATCTGCGTAGCCCCGGACGCATTCGTCCGGGCGGTTGCTATGCTGGCGGACGAATGCGTCCGCCGCTACGCGATCAGTGCTCCCACTACTCCCGCCATTCTCCAGCGCGGCACCGCCCCGCCGGTGCTCGATCCCAGTTGCGCCGACGAGACCAATTCCTGCACGTCGGCTCCGGTCTGCGTCCGCAGCGCGGGCGCCGCCCCGCCCGACTCCGGCAGGCCGGCAATATAAATCTGCTCAATGTTCAGGTGGTACGTGTCTTGGAAAAAAACTACCGACGGATAAACTTCCTCCGCCAATTGCTCGCCAGTGATCGTGACCCCGCGCGTGTTTTCCAGAGTGCGGAACAATTGCAGCTGATTTTCATTCAGGATCGCGATGCTGGTAGTGTGCGCGTCCACCTTGATGACCAGCGTCGGCTTCTTTGCGTCGGCCGCGCCCAGGGCCGCCAGCGTGGACGGCAGCACCACGCCCGGATTGAACCCCGCATCGCGGAACGCACCCTCATAATCTTCGATCACGCTTGCCATGGCCACGGCTGCCACCACCCGCACTTCGTCTTTTATTTTCTGTGCATGATACGAAACTTTCGCCTTGTCCACGTCAAAGGGCAGTGACTTTTTGAGCCGGAACCGCACCACGCCCAGAGCCTCTTCCGGATCGGAGGGCAGAGTGTCGAATTCCACCAGCATGACGCGCACCGCGGCGTCGGGCACGATCGCGATCACATCCTTCGAGCGGCCGGCAATTGCGCCCAGCGCCGATTCAATGCCGGTGCGCACGGCTTCGTGCTGGCGAAGGTTGTTTTCCACCAGATCGGGAATCACGCTGCCCGGCGCCAGTTCGCGCGCGGACGAAGCTTCCAGCCCGTCTCCCCGGTCGGTGAGACGACCGGCGAGCACGCGGTCCGCCGCAATTTCGCAGGCCAGCTTAGGCTTAGGTATGTGTGAAGTTGGACTCATTCCCGAGAACGCCCTTGAGAGAAACCCTTCTGTAAATCAGAACTCGAATCACCTGCAAATGCAATAGCTGAAAGGGCACTTGGGAAGGTTTCAAGGCTGCAAAGTTTCAAGGTTTCAAAATTACTGCATCGGGCCGAATACTCTGAAACCCTAAACTCTGAAACTTTAGAACCTCGCTCCTATCTCATGGTCTCGATGAACGTGACCTTGTTGATCTCTTTCAGCGTGGTCATGCCCAGCCGGACCTTATCCAATGCCGACTCGCGCAGGAAGCGCATGCCTTCGTCCCGCGCAGCGCGCCGGATTTCCGACGTCGGCTTCTTGGCCAGAATCATCTCGCGAATGCGGTCGCTCAAATCCAGCAGTTCGTGAATCGCAGTTCGTCCGCGGAATCCCGTGCCTGCGCACTCGATGCAGCCCGGCCCTTCATACATGGGAACATTGCCCCACTGCGCCGGATCGAGTCCACTGGCCTCCAGCACGTCAGGGGCATAATGCACTTCGGTGCGGCACGACTCGCAAATCAAACGCACCAGCCGCTGCGCCAGAATGCAGTTTAAGGCGGAAACAAAGTTGTAAGGTTCGACGCCCATGTTCAGGAAACGGCCAATCACGTCGACGACGTTGTTGGCGTGAACCGTGGTAAACACCAGGTGTCCGGTCAGGGCCGACTGAATGGCGATCTGCGCCGTCTCCGCGTCGCGGATTTCGCCGACCATGATCTTGTCCGGGTCGTGGCGCAGAATCGACCGCAACCCGCGCGCGAACGTCAGCCCTTTTTTTTCGTTCACAGGAATCTGCGTAATGCCGCGCAGCTGATATTCCACCGGATCTTCGATGGTGATGATCTTGTCTTCGTCGGTCTTGATCTCGTTGACCGCGGCGTAGAGCGTAGTGGTTTTGCCGCTGCCCGTCGGCCCCGTGACCAGCACCATGCCGTAGGGCTCTTTGATGTAACGCCGGAACCGCTTCAGATCGTCCTCGTCAAAGCCAACCACGTCCAGCGTCAAACTCTTAAACTTCTCGCTCATCGACTCTTTGTCGAGCACGCGGAGCACGGCGTCTTCGCCGTGAATCGACGGCATGATCGACACGCGGAAATCGATGGCGCGCCCGTTGTATTTCACGCGGAAGCGGCCGTCCTGGGGCACGCGCCGTTCGGAAATGTCGAGCTCGCTCATGACCTTGATGCGCGAAATTACGGTGGAATGGTGCTCTTTGCCGATGGGCGGCATGGCCTGCGTGAGCACGCCGTCAATGCGGAACTTGATGACCACTGAATCGTCGCGAGTCTCAATGTGAATGTCGGAAGCGCGCCGCTGCAGTGCAGTAAAAATCGTGGTATCGACCAGCCGGATGATGGGGCTGGTGTCGCCCGTGGCCGTCAGCTTGTCGATCGACAGCGTTTCTTCCGCGCCCGTGTTCTCGTCTTCGCGAATGATCTGGAAGCCTTCGCTGGCTTCCTCCAGCACGCGCTGCGACTGCTCGGTTTTGGTGAGAATGTCGTCGATCTGCTTCAGCGTGGAAACTTTGGTGACGATGCGTTGTTTCAGCAGCAGGCTGATCTCGTCGATCATCATCAGCTGGCTGGGATCGGCAATGGCGATCGCCAGCTTGCCGTCCGCGGTTTCTTCCAGCGGAACAAATTTGTAGCGGAACATCAACTCGACCGGAATCTTCTTGAACAGCTCGTGATGGAGTTCGAAGCCCGACAGGTCGACGAATTCGCAGCGGTAGCGCCGCGCCACATCCTGGGCGCGCTCAAGATCTGTGAGGGGATTGCCGGTCGGGCTGAGAGGCCCGCCGTTCCCGCCGCCTACGAATAACGATTTTTTATCGGCTGTTGCCATTCGTTTGCCTGCGTCCGCTTACCAAACTTGTCATTCCGACCGAAGGGAGGAATCTGCTTTCCTCCGCCGTTAGTGCACTCCCATGCTGAAGATCGGCAAATACAGCGAAATCAATACTCCGCCCACAAAAACTGCCATGATCATCAGGATGAGCGGCTCGATCAACGCCATCGCCGCACCCAGCGCGGTCTGCACGTCCTCCTCGTAAAACTCGGCCACCGAATTCAGCATGGCTGGCAGCGCTCCGGTGGATTCGCCCACCTCAATCATTTCCACTGCCAGATCGGGAAAAATCTTCTGCTCTTCCAGGCTGCCCGCGAGTCCCTGCCCCTCGCGCACCCGGATGCCCGCCCGCGCCACGCCTTTCACGATGCGCCGGCTGCTCATCGAAGCACCCGCCGTTTCCATGGCCGGCACCAGCGGCAACCCGCCCTGCAACAATGTTGCGAGCATGCGCGCAAAACTTGCCAGCTGGTGCTTTAAGCGGATGTCGCCCAGCAACGGTATGCTCAAGATGATCCGGTCAATGCGGTCTGCCCCGCTGTCGGTATCTTTCCAGCGCCAAAACACAAACCCCAGCACGATCGACCCCACGAACACAAATGGAGCGTACTTCTGGGCGTTCAGCCCTACGGTGAGCATGAACACAGTGATCGCCGGCAGTTTCTGATCCAGGCTGTTGAACAGATCGGCGAACTTGGGCACAACATAGGTAAACAGGAACGTCACCATGATCAGGACCACGGTGATCAGCAGCGTGGGATAAATCAGCGACACGAACAACTTCTTGCGGAACGTCATCGCCAGCCGCTGGAAGCTGATGTAGCGCGTCAGCACCTCGTCAATGTTGCCGCTCTTTTCACCCGCCATCAGCGTGGTGGTGTAAATCTTGGGCACAATCCCCTGCGCTGCGAATGCGTCGGAAAGCAACTCTCCGCCCTTCACGCGCTCCCGCACGTTCTCAAGGATCTGCTTGAGTTGCGCATCTTTCTGCCGCTTGATCAACAGTTCGAGCGAATTCAGGATGGGCAGCCCGGCCCGAATCAACGTCAGAAACTGCTGGTTGAATACCAGAAACGTGCTCTGCTTCAGTTTCCGCCGCCGCCGCAACGAAATTCCACCGGTCAGCACTCCCTGGGGTTTGACCCAGTAGACGAGATAGCCCTGCTGCGAGAAGCGGTCGCGCACTTCGGCTTCCGAGTAGCCCTGCTCGATGTGCTGCTGCACGCGCCCGCGCTCGTCCGCGATTTTTACTTCAAATTCCGCCATTTGACGACTTTTCCGCCAGTTTTCGCGAGTTCTGCCCTGCCGCTCAGTCTAACATTCCAGTTACCATTTTAAGCCGCCGACCGACTCCCAACTCGCCCCGGTCAGTACGCAAGTAACCATCGCCGAGGTCGTCACTGGCACGAGCCCTACGGCTCCATTCCCTCCACCGTTTCAGTACCGGCCGGAGGCCTGAACTCAAACCGCGCATCCCCGATGGCCACGTCTTCCTTCATCCCGGCAAACCGGTATTCCGTAGCCGCCCCATCCACTTCCTGGATGACAATGCGCGCAATCTGGTGATCGGGCGTGATCTCCAACAGAATTTCGCTTACCCGATCCGCCAGGGCCTGCGGCACTCCCCGCAGAACCACATTTTCCGCTGCCAGCGGCTCTATATCCGGAGCTAGAGACAATCCTTGCAACTCTTTCTCCAGCTTAGTCTTACCCAGCAAGAAGGCCAACGGAGAGCGAGCGTCTTCCAGCTTCTTCGCCGCCGTTTTCCGCGCCTGCCGGTCGGCCGGGACATAGAACCACGCATCTCTCCCATCGCTCACAAACAGCTTCTCTCTGGGAGAACGGTACTCCCAGCGCATCTTGCCGGGTTTTTTCAGCCAGAGCGTTCCGCTCTCGGTCCGCTCCATCCCCGACCCGCGATAGACTTCGGTAAAGTCCGCCTCCAGCGAGCGCAGATGGTTGTAGTGTGCGTCCACGGCCGCCGCCACAGTTTTTGCGTCGGCGGCAAAGCCAGCCGCAGCGAAGACTGCAGTCATCAGACACCACACCGTCGCAAAGCGCAGCCAACGGACTCGCATCTCGATAATTTTTCACCGGGTACCCGCCCGCGTGTCAGCACCCTCGCGCAAACTGGGGAGGGAAACACAGGACAGGCTCCTACGGGAGGGCTCCTGCGATGATTGTAAGCTGCGCGGCTGGACTTGTCATTTCATCGAGGCGAATATTCGCGGCCGGCGGTACGCCCCGATTGCTATTGAATTTCTCTGCGGAAAACCGATAGGATGCCTGCGGTTCGATTCGGGGCGTGCTCTCGTTCGGTTCGAACGAACCGGCGCGGGGGACTGCAAAGTCCCCCGCAGCTTTTTAGTGGTGGACGGGCGCGGAGAGAATCAGCGGGTTTTTTCCGGAACCACTACGCGGACCGCCCCCGGGCCGTCGCAGTAGCGGCAGCGTCGATCGCCCATGAGCTTTCCACTTCCGCGGCACTCCAGGCAACTCGCCACCAGTTCGAACTTTACGGGCTCACTTTCAGTAGGATTCCGCGAGCCCTTAATGAGACGGGCGTTGTGGAAGCTGCGCAACCAGAATACGAGACGTCCCTCAGTTTTCTGGACGTCCTCACAGCTCATCTGCTCACGACGCGAAGGCCACCATGCGGGAATACATCCGAAGCAAACCAATTCGCCAGCGCTGCCAAACAATGCGCCGGGATCGGAAGCGCGGAAAAAACTCTTGCACAGGGAGCACCGCTTGACGCCGAGCAGACTCAGGCCCTGCGCCAGGTCGTTCAGGCTTTGTTCGACTCGGGTGAGGATTTCCGTTACCTGAGGCTCCTGTCCTCCCCGCACTTCGCCACCATCGATTCGCAACTCGCTGCCCCTCGCAGATGGATGCATCATTCACCTCCAAAAACTTGCCCGTGCCCAAAGATCGAAACCGGCCATGTGATGTGGAGGCGGCGTTTACTTGCCAACGGCTGGACGCACCCGCATTCTCGATTGCAGCAATTCTTTAGGATCCAGCTCGCCGTTATGGTTGGTGTCCAAGCGATCGAACTCATCCGACATAAACTTCATCCATTCTTCCTTGGAGATCTTGCCGTTCTTGTTGGTGTCCATGGCGAGCATGAGTTGCTTGGCGGCCTCGGTCGCGGCCGCCAGCTTCTGTTCCCGTGCAGTTTTTTCAGCGGCCGTGGTCGGAGCGACTGCGCCGGTCGATTTCTCGGTTTGAGCTTCGATTCGATTCACGAACATGGCTCCGGCCACGAAGATCGGAGCCATGATCGCGAAAGCAATCAGCCAGGGTCTTAACATGGTTTCACCCCCGCTCTCGAAAATCGCCCGCCCGAAGGCAAGCGTTTCTTGCGTTCACTAGAACTTCACCATGATGTCGATATCGATCAGGGACTCATTCCTGCGCAGATCGGGGAACCAAACCGTGCTGCCCTGCGCGGCGCAGGCCGCCTGCGCGGGAGCGAGCGTCAGTGCTCCCGATGTATTTCCGTCATTGCAGGCGAAGAACTGCGGAGATCCGTTGTTGGTGTAAGGCACTCCACCCGAACCCGGCGGCGTGACTCCGCCCTTGCCCGACCAGTAGGGCACACTTGCGTGGCGATAGTCATACTCCCAGCGGAACGTGAGCCACTGCCGCGGCATGTAATCGTAGGTGATGGAAGTATCCCAGGCCTTGAACGGGTCGCCGGGATTGCCGGTAAAGTAAGGTGCGTTGATGGCCGCCGACGAAGCCGTCTCGCCATTGATGGGTGGCAAAAGCACCAGATAGCGTCCCGGATTGTTAATCTTGCCGCCGCCGATGGTCAGTCCGTACTTATCTTTCTTGAACCAGGAGCGATCGTAAAGCATGTAGCCGATAAAGCTCTGCTTGGGATCGACGCCACCCTTTGGAAAATTGGCGCTCGGCTGCGCCAGCGGGTCCCGCCGGTTGGTGTAGCAGCTCACGCCTGCCAGCCCGGAGGTCGTGCTGGGACCATATTCGCAACCCATGTCGCCAGTGAAGGAGAACGCCATCTTGTCGAGGAACTGGCCTGGCTTGTCGTAATACTTGATCTCGACGCTGTCGTCGGTGTGGATGCGGCCGCGGTTTGGTATGTAGAGGTCGTCATGGCCGATGCCGTAATTGTTGGAGATGAAGTTGATCCAGGGTTTCGGCGTCCACTTGATCTGTCCGCCCAATCCCTTTCTTGAGTTCGATGAACCGTACGATTGCCAACCGTTAATGATCCACGGCTCGATCTTCAAGTGGGGATTCGGGAAAACCTGGATGCGAATGCCCTCAAAGAACCACGGGGTGTTGGAGGAAACGTAGGAGGGTTGATACGCCCAGTTGTCGAAGTTGTAATAACTGAACAGGCCTACGTACGACATGAAGATGCCGGCGTCAATGTTAATGCCGTCCAGCACGTCGAGATGGTAGCCGCCGTAGGCTTCCGATAAATAGCGATCCGCATCGCCGATATTCCATTGTCCCTTGGAGTAGCTGGGGTCATTGCGGATGGTTGCCGTGGAATACATGCCAAATTGCGTCATGAAGCGGGCGCGGACGTTGTCGAGGTGGAAGTCGCCGCCGATGCCGAGCTGCTCCAGCTGAATTTCGTTCGAGCGGAACAGTTCGCTCGACCCGCCCATGGAGTTGTCTACAGGCTTGTTGAAATCGTAGGTGTAGGTAACGTCGGCGCGGATCTCCGGGGTAAAGAATTTCGAATCAAAGGCTGTGTCTTTGTTGCGCGGATTGCCATTCAGCCAGGTCCAGTCCCAGTCGGAGAAAGGCGCGATCTTTTCTTTCTTGGCGGGCGCCGCGGTCGCGGAGTCGCCGGCTTGCGCCACGGCTTTCTCGATCGGCGCCATCGATGGGGATGCCTCGGCTACCCTGATTTCTGGCGCCGGCGCAGGCGTAGCCGCGGGTGCGAACGTTGCTGGCGGGGCGGAGGTCGCTGCCACAGCGACAGGCGCAGCCGGAGTCGCAGGAGCTGGCGCCGCCGGCTCAACCGCGCCGCGACTTTTCAGTTCCGCTTTGAGCTCCTCAATCTCTGCCTGCAGGGCGGCCAGTTGTCTTGCAACCGCGGGCGGCACGTCCGGATAAGGCGCGACGGCGGGCGCGGCGCTGACAGGCTTACTACCGCTTCCGTCATGGGCCACGCCATCGGCCACCGGTGGATGCAGGGCAGCCACTGTGGTCTGAGTGCCAGGCTGTGTCGGCGTTGTCTGTGCCTCAACGCGCTGGGCAGGAGCACAGACCAGAATCAGCCCGAGGGCTAAAGGTAAAGCGGCAGTTCTGAACGCCTGATACGAATGAGTTTTCATGATGTACGCCCCGATCTCCTGCTGATTTAGATTTGGTTTGCATCGCGCGCGCGGCACATGGCGACTGCGCGGTGCAGTAATTTCCCGCGGTATTCCCGTTTGGACGAACGCCAATTACATCCAGAAAGTCATAAAGATCGCGTAAAGCAATCGTATGAAATGTGTAAAGCTCTGAAGGGCGAGCGTCCGGGTCAGAGAATCATGCTTGCCGCCGGCCATCAGCGCGTCTTGCAATCATTAGGTTGTCGGTAAAAATAGACGGCATCAGCCCTTGAGTCCAATGAAGATTTTTTATGGACATCATTCAGAAACTGAGGGGTACTTCGACTTATCCGTGTCGCGGAAGCGCGCAGGATTGGGGGCCGGCTCACCACTGGCTGGTGAACAGCGAGTATTGATGCGCCGTGACGATCTTCTTCAGCCGCCCGTTCTCGCTCAGCACATGTTCCAGCAGCGGGTTGTGATAGAGCACGTACACCGGCCTGGGATGCGCGCGCAGAGTTTGCTCCAGGTTTGCAGCGACCAGACGCATTCCCGACTCCGGGAACGGATTGAAAAGATAAATCACGAGCGGACCCTCGGGAAAAGGGAAGGCCGTGGCGTCGGCGCAGATTGCGTCCATGGCGAAGCATTTCTGCGATTCGCTTGTGTACTGGCGCAAGTTCTCGATCGCGATTTCGTGCAACGCGGGCAGAAGTTCCACACCCACGATACGGCGGAAGGGATAGTCCGATGCCATCAGCAGCGTGCGTCCCTTGCCCGACCCGAGATCGACAAACGTGAAGTCGCGAAAGTTGAGACTAGTTTGGTCGAGGTTCGGCGTCTGCTGCAGTGTCTGATGAAGAGCGTCGAGCATCTCGTGAAACGCCGCCGGCTCGGTGGGCTGGTACGCGGAATGGAACATGCCCAGCAAACGGTCGCGCCATCCGACTGCGCCGCTCGTTGTGTTCACGCGGTAGTCCCAGTCGTAGTCGGCGTCGCCGAAGCGTTGCCGCAGTCGCTCGGGAGTGGAGTCGCGGGCGAACTCCCACAACACCCCGGCGAGGCGCCACGTCGCAGCAAAGCTGCCCTCGTACGCGGCCGCGTACCTCCACCATTGCCACGCAGTTTTGAGCACGCTGATGGGCGGAGGCGAGTCCATGTGAGGAGTAGAAAGGTCTAGACATCATACGGGGAAATAAAAACGAGTGGCCAGTGGTCAGTGGTTAGTGGCCAGTCAAGTCGTACGCGCGAGCCAAGAACTGGCCACTGATCACTGTGCTAGCTGTGGTTGTGGAATTTTGGTGGGCCGGGCATGTATCCCGGAGGCAAACCTTTTGTGATGAAAGGGAAATCGTCAGGGGTTTCGACCAGGACGCGGCCTTCCGGCGTCAGCTTGTAGGCGTCGCCGTCGGGATCGACGGGGATGCCACGCAAATGCGCGGCCGCCACCAGTTCGGCCATGCTGGCGGGAAGTCGTCCGGTGCGCTCACCGAACTGAGTGACGAGGGCTTGAAGGTTGGTGATGTCTTCATCCACCCGGATCGCGCGCAAGTGTTCGGCTGCGTTCTGGCGGATGTTGGATTCGCGGGCGGTCTCGTAGGTCGCGCTCCACAGCATGCGTGCAGTGGCGAAATCGCCGGCGTGCAGGGCCATCTGCGCGGCCAGAATCTTCATGAAGGGATGCGCGTTGGGAACCCTCGATCCGCGCTCAAACACTTCGCCAGCTTTGCGGTAGTCCTTGAGTTCGGTGTAGTAGACGAAGCCGAGATTGTAGTAAAGCTGCCAGTCGTCGGGATTGTTCTGGATGCCATACTCCATGAGATGAATGGCGCGCTCCGGCTGGCCGGCTCCGCCCGGCGGTTTGGGGGCCAGAAAGCTGGCGCCGAACTGATATGCGGGCAACAGATGCGGATCGAGCGCAGTGGTGATTTCCAGCAGCGGAGCCAGTTCGTTGTAGGTGTGCGCGTATTCGAAATGGCGGTGGCCGAAATACTGTACCGTGCGCGTCCAGTAGATGCAGGCCATCAGGCCGTCGAAGCCCAGGCTGGCGCGCTTCACCATTTTCGGGGAGTTGATATAGAGCGCATCCTCAATGCTGGCTTGAGGACGGATCTGGTCAATGTGCCGCAGCAGCAGAACACTGGCGGCCATCGAAACCGCCAGGCTCACCGCGGCGATAACGGTAGTGCGCTGACGGGCGGTTCTCATTTCAGGTTCCTGCGCTCGAAGATCAGGACCGCCCCGCTCAGGGCCATCGTTGTATAGAACAGGGCATAGAGCGTGTTTTGCAGGATGAGCTGCGAATTCATGGGCTGCTGATGCGCGACCGCGCTGATGACGTTGAGTGCCGAGAAATTGGGCACCAGGTAGGCCGCTCCCGTGGCCACCCAGCGCGTGACGCCGTGAGCCATGCCGGCAAATCCGCGCAGGTCGTCGGCGAAACTTCCGATCACGAACAGAGAGAACGCGAAAACCGCGGAGAGCAGCGGCGAGGAGAATGACGAGAACAACAAGGCCAGCGAACAGATGACCAGGAATTCGAGGATGATGAAATAGAGCGCCACCAGGATGAGCGCGTCCGGCTTGGAGAACTTGTGCACCACGTAGAGCAGCGCGCCGAATACTCCGATGGCCATGAAGAACGTGTTCACCACCAGCGTTCCGGCTAACCCGAAGAACTTGCCGACAATGAACTCCCAGCGGCGAACGGGACGCGACAGCACGGTGTACAGAGTGCGCTTCTCGATTTCTTTCGAAACCAGCCCGATGCCGATGAAGATCGCGATGACCACCCCGAAAAGCGACACCGCGGTGAGGCCCAGGTTAATGACCACCAGGCGCTCGATGTCGATGGAAATCTGGCCCACTAAAACGGCCGCGCCCGAGAGCAGCAGGGCGAAGCCGATCAGGTTGTAAAGCACGCGGTCGCGGACCGCTTCCCGAAAGGTGTTGGCGGCAATGTGGAAAATGCGTGCGTTCATACGGCGGTTCCCAAAGTTTTTTCCGTAGCAGTTGGAGAGAGCTGTAGCTTCTCGACAAAATACGCTTCCAGTGAAGTGCGCAGCGGAGTGAGGGCGATCAGGCGGATGCACTCGCGGCGCAGGGCGTCGATGGCGGCGTCCTGCTGGTTTTCAGGAATCACGGCGCGGACGGTGTCTCCCGTGACGTGGCATTCCGCGCCCAGAGCCTTCATCGATACTGGGATCTGTGTGCCTTGCCAGACCACTTCCACTTTGCCCTGGACCGTTGCGGTCAAGTCCGCCACCGCACCCACGCCCCGCAATTCGCCTTTGTGGATGATGGCGACGCGGTCGCAGAGAGCCTCGGCGTCCGACAGAATGTGAGTCGAAAAGAATACCGTCTTGCCTTCCTGCTTGAGTTGCTCCATCAGGTCGCGAACTTCACGGCGGCCCAGCGGATCGAGTCCCGACATCGGTTCGTCGAAGAAGACTAATTTCGGGTTGTGAAGAATCGCCTGCGCGATTCCGGCGCGCTGCAGCATGCCCTTGGAGAATTTGCGCAACTGCACGCCTTTAATATCGGTAAGCCCCACGCGCTGCAGCACCTCTTCGATGCGGCGCTTGCGGTCCTTGCCGGGAACTCCCGAGAGCTGGCCGTAATAATCGAGCAATTCGTGAGCTGTTAGGTAGTCGTAGAAATAGGGCTGCTCGGGAAGGAATCCGATCTGGGCCTTGACTTCGGGGTCGGTCCAATCGTGGCCCAGAATGCGCGCTGTTCCGGCGGTTGGGAACACCAACCCCATCAGTATTTTCAAGGTCGTGGTCTTGCCCGCGCCGTTGGGGCCGAGGAATCCGAAAATCTCTCCCTCTTCGACGGTGAGCTGCAGCGGCTGCAAGGCCCGCTTGGGGCGCTTGCGCCAGAATCCCACCATGTAGGTCTTTTCCAGTCCAAGGATTTCAATTGCGGCCATGGTGCATCAGACTTCCGGTAGAAGTATTGTCGAAAATATTATAAGCACGAGAGCGCGGAAAAACATCCCTATGCCAGTTACGACGGTCACTGTGTGCTCGAGATCTAAATTAATGTCAGAGTTTTGTGGAGCGACGAAACCGTCCAGGCCGCGCGCGATTCTCAACTTGGGATGAGATTCGGATTCCTTACTGCGTCACGGGGAATGCCAGACAGGCCGGCAGGGTGTTGACCGGAACGTCGCCGACGCTTCCCAGTTGTGAGCGTAGAACGCCATCGTTGCTGGAACAGTAGTCGTGGTTTCCGGTGGAATGCACGAGCACGGGCGCGGCTGCGGCAACAAACGCTGTGTTGTTGATAGCTCCGGCGTTTACAATGCCGGTAGCCAGATACACGTAACCGCTTTTGCCGCCACTGCCAGGGATGGAGGCGGACAGAAAGCTGTCAAGCAGGCACGCCGTGATGGGTGAAGGAGTGCACGGGGACGCCCCGCCCAGTGCTCCAATGTTGGGGGCATAACCGATCGCGGGATACGCGGTGGTGTAGGTCACCTCCGAACTCTTGATGGCGCTGATGGACCCCACGGCCGAGGCCTCGTTGGCGGCCAGCCGGGCTTGCAGCAGGTTGGGGATCGCGATAGCGGCGATGATGAGAATAATCGCCACCACGATCAGCAACTCGATCAGCGAGAATCCCTTTGTGCGATCCATTCGATGTTCCCTTGAATTATGGTCAAAGTTCATGGGGGACACGCCTTTGCATGGATTAAGGTGCAGTTTGAGCGCCAATTTTACTTCGAAGGCTTGAACCTTAGTAATCCCTAAGACGTGAGGTGAATCAATGGGTTAGCCGCCGGAGACCAGATCAAGAAGGCAAGGTCGCAGTTCGGTCGCTACAACTCTGACAGAAAGTGTCACGCCCGCTGATAAAAAAAGCCTCAGGGCCAGATAATCGGAGCTAAGGCCGCCCCAAGAACCATCCAAAAAGAGCCGAGGAGCAGCGAACTCGAATTCGCTGCTCCGCGCTGTGTGTGCAAAGACTTTGGGATTCAACTTGGGGCCGCTGGGCTCGTTACTGGTTCAGCGGATTGAAGGCTTGAATACCCGCTTCGGTGTTCGAGCAAACTCCCAGGGGGTCGACGCGAATGACGGCATCTTCCTCCGCGCAGAAAGCGCGAATCCCGGTTTGGTTGATCGAAAGCGGAACCCCCTTGACGGTATAGCCGACGTTCACGCCGCCCGCCACGGCGCCGACGCCGCTGGTGAACGAGTAGCCGCTCTTGCCGCTGCCCGCCGGGTTCCCGTTGAGAGAGAGCACCGAGTCAATCAGGCAGGCCGTGGCGGGGGCGATAGTGCAGGGGGACGCGCCGCCCAGGTTGGCCAGAGCCGCCGCATATCCGGTAGTCGGATAAGCGCTCTGGTAGGTTATTTCTGCGGTGGTGATGGTGCGAATGGAAGCGACAGCAGACGACTCATTGGCCGCCATGCGGGCGCGCAGCAAGTTCGGAATGGCGATGGCTGCGATGATCAGGATGATCGCCACTACGATCAGCAGTTCGATCAGTGAGAAACCCTTTTGTTTCCGCATTACTTTTCCCCCAAGGCGCCTTCCTGAATTTGTCTAGACACGAATTTCTCAGTCGGGACGAGTGTTGGACCTGCATGGCCAAAGCCGCGACTGACGCTGGTTCCGGCCGCATCCAGGCAACGCCTGTGTTTCGGCATCGCACGAGAATTCGACTCCATTCTATTCCTTTCCCTGGCGGCCGTGGGGCAAATGTGGCGTCCGTCAACAATCTGCGTCAGTCTGGGAACAGAACGTGACCGTGGCTCGAGCTTGCGCTTTTCCTTATGTATTGGGGAGAGCCACGGCGCCAAAGGATGGCAACACTCTCGGTTCCTGGCCAGAAAAGTAAAAGGGCAGCGAGTGTAACCTCGCTGCCCCTTGGCTTAAACCCGCCCCGTGGTATCGGCCAAAGTAGTGTTACTGGTTCAACGGGTTGAAGGTGAGGACGGTCGCTTCGACGGTCGAGCAGGCTCCCGCTGGGTCGACGCGAACCACTGCATCTTCCTCAGCGCAGAACCCGCGAATACCAGTCTGGTTGATCGACAGCGGAACCGCCTTGATTGTGTAGCCTACGTTCACGCCACCGACGACAGTGCCCACGCCCGTGGAGAACGAGTAGCCGCTCTTGCCGCTGCCCGCCGGGTTACCGTTCAGAGAGAGCACCGAGTCAATCAGGCAGGCTGTGGCCGGAGTGATAGCGCAGGGGGTCGCGCCGCCCAGGTTGGTCAGAGCCGCGGCATATCCGGTGGTCGGATAAGCGCTCTGGTAGGTGACTTCAGCGGTGGTGATGGTACGAATGGAGGCGACAGCAGACGACTCATTGGCCGCCATGCGGGCGCGTAGCAAGTTAGGAATTGCGATAGCTGCGATGATCAGGATGATAGCCACCACGATCAGCAGTTCGATCAGTGAAAAACCCTTCTGTTGTTTCCGCATTTCTTTTTTCTCCCCGAGCTTTTTTGAATTTGAAATCTAATCTGGTCACGAATGACTCAGTCGCGATTGTTGTTGCACTTGCCCCGCCAAAGCGCCAGCGACGCCGAATCCCTTATGGGCATAGGGGAAACCCTGTGTTCTCAGCGGCAAGGCGAACATTCGTTCTTGTTGGACTACCCCGAGGTAACTTGTGCTACCAAAGTGTGGTGGCTCGACTGACAATTAATGACGGCGTAGGACTTCTATGGCAAAGCGGCGGCCGCTGGTGGCAGCCGCGCATTCCCAGAAGGGGACTGTGGGGAAAGGGGAAAGGAGATGACAGCAACTTTTGTCCGTGCGCATCGCGCGGCTAGCTCGTTCTTTGGCCGATCGGAGTCGCGGACTGAATTCGGCGTAGCCGTAAGTACAAATTTGAGCGAGCTTGCGTACTGAGAGACCCGTCGCCCCCCTCGGGGATTCCTTCCGGGCCGAGGGCCGCCGGAAAAAACAAAAGGCAGCGAGCTTTAGCTCGCTGCCTTTATGGCTTATACCCTCCCCCAGGTATTCGCCAGACTTAGCTTACTGGTTCAACGGGTTGAAGGTGAGGACGGTCGCTTCGACGCTCGAGCAGGCTCCCGCTGGGTCGACGCGAACCACTGCATCTTCCGCGGCGCAGAACGCGCGAATACCGGTCTGATTGATCGACAGCGGAACCGCCAAGACCGTATAGCCGGAGTTGACGCCACCCACGACAGTGCCCACGCCCGTGGTGAACGAGTAGCCGCTCTTGCCGCTGCCCGCCGGGTTACCGTTCAGAGAGAGCACCGAGTCAATCAAGCAGGCTGTGGCCGGGGAGATAACGCAGGGGCTCGCGCCGCCCAGGTTGGCCAGAGCCGCAGCATATCCGACGGTCGGATAAGCGCTCTGGTAGGTGACTTCAGCGGTGGTGACGGTACGAATGGACGCGACAGCAGACGACTCATTGGCCGCCATGCGGGCGCGTAGCAAGTTAGGAATTGCGATAGCTGCGATGATCAGGATGATCGCCACCACGATCAGCAGCTCGATCAGTGAGAAACCCTTCTGTTTCCGCATCTCTTTGTTTTCCTCTCGTTTGGTCGGTTTTAACTGCTGGTCACGGATGACGCAGTCGAGTCCCATATTTGCACTTGCTGTTCCAAAACGGGAAGTTACGTTAGTTCTGGTTGCGCGTTCGGGAAGGGCTTTGTTTTCACCGGAGGCTAAACTTTCGTCCCCTTCTTGACCTGCCCGAATTCCCAGGATGCTGGCAAAATTCGGCGGTCATCCTGACAATTCGTGTCAGTCCGGACCGCGCCTGGTTCCATTATGGAACGCAGCCCCAGCCCCGGTTTGCATGCTGTTCTGCGAACTTTTACAATTCGGCGCTTCGGGGCTGGCAGCTTGCCGGCCGCGTAGAATGTTGCGACGAGACTTCGTGGAACGCTGCGCCGGTAACGTTTCGGAAGTAACCATATGGATTTTTCGAAAGAAAAATTGCAAGTCGAAGCCCAGATCGGCCGGGCCTGGACGCTGCCCGCGCCGTACTATACCGACGCCAGCATTTTGGTTGCCGAGCGAGAAAAAATATTCGCGCGAACGTGGCAAGTCGTTGGTCACACCAGCCAGGTCGCGAATCCCGGCGACTATTTCACTACCGATCTGATCGGCGAACCTCTGCTGTTGGTGCGCGGCGGCGATGGCAAGCTGCGCGGCTTCTACAACGTTTGCCGGCACCGGGCCGGGCCTCCGGCGGAAGGCTGCGGTTCGCGCAAGCTGTTTCGCTGCGGATATCACGGCTGGACCTACGGTCTCGACGGCGCGCTGCTGAGCGCGACCGAGATCGAAGGCGTGGAGGGATTTCATCCCGAAGACTTTGCGCTCAAGACGGTCGCGACTGAGGAATGGTTCAACCTCGTATTCGTAAATCTCGATCCCGCAGCGCGGCCTCTGCGGGAGAGTCTGGGCGAGTTGCCCAAACAAGCGGAGAAGTTTCCCTTCGCCGAAATGAAGTTGTTCGAGCGCCGCAGCTACGACATGAAGTGCAACTGGAAGACCTATGTGGACAACTATCTGGAAGGCTACCACCTGCCCAGCGTGCATCCGGGGCTGAACCGCGAACTGGATTACAACGCGTATGTGGTTGAGCCTTACGCGCGGCATGTGCGTCAGTTCAGCCCTATTCGAGGAGCACAGCCGGGCGACGCCACGCCGCGCCGCTACGGGGACGCGCGCGAGGACTTGTCGCCGAATATGACGGCGGATTACTTCTGGATTTTTCCCAACTGGATGTTGAACTGCTATCCCGACAACGTTTCGCTGAACATTGTGTTGCCGGTCGAGGCCGAGCGGTCGCTGGCAATCTTTGAATGGTATTTGCCGGAGCAGGATCATAGCGCTCCAGCAGCGAAGGCTTCGGTCGAGTTCAGCGACCAGATTCAGATTGAGGACGTAGGCATCTGCGAGACGGTGCAGAAGAATCTGCGGTCCCGCAGCTATTCGCGCGGGCGGTTCAGCGTGAAGCAGGAAAAAGGCGTGCACGCGTTTCACCGCATGTACGGCGAGTTCATGCGAGAGTAATTCACGCCACTACTCGCAATTGTCATTCCGAGCGCCTTGTTCTTGGCGCGAGGAACCTGTTTTTCCTTGGCCGGACTGAACAGCAGGTTCCTCCACTACGCCGTCGCGTTCGCTCCGGCTCCGGTCGGAATGACAATCTGTTTACGGTCGCGCCGGAGATTCGCTAGAAACTTTCGGATTTCAGCAGCATGCAGGTGACGTCGTCGTGCTGGGGAGTGTTGCCGACGAAGAAATCGAGTTCGAACATGAGGCGCTTGAGCATTTCGGCGGGTGCCGTGGATTTTCCGGCTTCAATCGCGGCCAGCAGGCGGATCTCGCCGAATTCTTCCTGGCGGAAGTTTTCGGCTTCCACCACTCCATCGGTGAAGATGATCAGCCAGTCGCCCGGCGCCAGCGTGACGCTGGCGGATTCGTATTTCGCCTCCGGCAGGATGCCGAAGGGAAGGCCGCCGACATCGAGACGCTCAATCTGGCCGCTGGCGCGGCGCAGGATGGGATTATTGTGGCCGGCGTTGATGTAGTCAACCGTCCGCCGGACGGGATCGTACTCCGCGAGAAACGCAGTGGTGAAGCGCAATCCGCCCTGGCTGTTGCCGCAGGCGTAGCGGTTCATGTTGGCAGCGAGTTCCGGCAGGGCGACCTGCGCCGTGGAAAGAGTTTTCAGACTGGCCTGAAACGTGGCCATGAGCATGGCGGCTGGAATGCTCTTGCCGGCGACATCGGCCACGGCGAGCACCACGCGGTTGTCTTCATTGATGCGGCCGGGGCGCGGGAAAACATCGTAGTAGTCGCCAGCGACGGTGTTTGCGGGACGAGTGGCGTAGGCGATGGCCAGGCCCGGAATCTGCGGCGGGACGCCGGGCAGCAGCCAGGTCTGGATTTCGCGCGCGATCTGCAGGTCGCGCTTCATGACCACGCGGTCGGCGATCTCGAGAATGAGAAGGAGCAGCAGAAGCGCTCCCGCCCAGAAGTGAAGGTCGAATTCGCCTACATGGACTTCATGGTGTGCGTCTTGATAGCTAAAGCTGCCGCTGGGAAGCACGAGGAGGATTAGAGCCAGGAGCAGCAGAACGCGGCGCGCAGGCGAGAGCTTCTCGAACACTGCCCAGAAAAATTCCTTCACGATGTGCAGGGTGCGGTGGCGTTCAGGAAGGCCTTCGGACGTTTTGGCTTCGACGTCTTTGGAATACAGGCGATAGCTGGTGCGGGCCTCGGATTCGAACTGCGACCAGAGCTGGCCGACCTCGAGACCGTCGGTGACGCGGCGCCAGAACCGGTGCAGCCGCACGCCGAAAGTGGCGGGCTGGCCGGATGGTGGCGCAGGAGGAGAAGCGGTGACCATGGGAACCATCGATTATAGAGGATTGGGGAGGAGAGAATCCTTCGCTTGAGCAACGTTCAAAACAGATTCAGCTGCTCGTCGAAAACCTGCACCGGCCACTTGGTCGCGAAGGCGGAGCGTTGGCGGTGGGCGCGTGTCATTTTGTATTTTTCGCGCAGGCGCGCGACCAACTGCGACAAGCGCTTGCCGTAGGCGGGCGGAAGGAAGGCGCGGTCCTGATAGCGCTGGCGATAATTCTGGGCGAGATGCGGAAAGTTCTGTTCGAGGAAGGGAAGGAACACGGCCGCCGAGCAGGGCTTGAGAAAAAGCGGATTGGCGAAGACGTAGTCAGCGCCTGCTTCGGCGGCGGCGCGAATGACGGCGTCCAAGTCTTTCGGCGAATCGGTAATTCCGGGAACCACCGGCGAACAACTCACGCCGACGCGCAATCCCGCCTGGGCCAGGGCGCGCACGGCATCAAGGCGAAGGTCGGGACGCGGCGCGCGGGGCTCGAGAATCCGCGCGAGTTCGATGTCGAGAGTAGTGACCGTGATGTGGACCGACAGCTGGTTCAATCGAGCGACTGCGCGCAGCAACTCCAGGTCGCGGACGATCAGATTCGATTTCGTGACAATGCCGAGCTCGAAGCCGCGATGGCGGGCGAACTCTTCCAGAATTCCACGAGTGACTTCGTAGCGGCGTTCGGCGGGCTGGTAGGGATCGGTGGCCGTGCCCAGCGCGATGGCTTCGTCGGGCTTCACGCGGCGCAGGTCGTGGCGCAGCAGGCCGGCGGCGTGCTGCTTGACGTAGATCTTCTGCTCGAACTCCATGCCGTCGCGCATTTCCATGAACTCGTGGGTGTAGCGCGCGTAACAATATTTGCAGGCAAACTCGCAGCCGCGATAAGGATTGATGGTCCAGGTGAAGGGCATTTTGCGCTGGCTGACGCAGCGGTTCAGCAGCGACTTGGCAGGCAGGGTGAAGTACTCGACGTTGTGCCCTTCGCGGAGGGACTCGCCCTCCGACGCCAGACGCGCGATGCCAATGAGCCGGGGCTTGTCAGGAAGCGGGAGCAAGGGCAGGGAAGACATATTTGATTCGCCTTTTGTTCGCCTACGATAATATGCCTCGATCAGGCTGTCAAGAGGGAGCAGCGAGGGACCGCAGTTTCGGGCATCGGTGCTGTGCCGGGGCCATCGGGAGGATGGTGAGTCTGTTCTCGCCGAGGTCTGGTTTTCCAGCCACAAAGAAGGGCCTACAGTAGCCCTCGGAGAAATGAAGGACGTTATGGCAGCGCTGGAAGCGCTGCGACACCCAAAGGCTGGCCACCGTCCAGGGATGGCGGCGCTGAGTCCGGCCAAGTCTACGGCAGTCTGTCCGCCAACCCCGGAATCGTCTTCTTCAAATCGTTATAGATCACCATAACGGCGAACAGCACCAAAAAGACGAAGGCGAACTGGTAGACGCGCTCCTTGATGTTCAAGCTGATGTCGCGGCGCATCAGGCCCTCGATCAGCAGGAACAGGATCACGCCGCCGTCGAGGATTGGGATGGGTAGCAGGTTGAAGATGCCAAGATTCAGGCTGATGGCTGCGGTTAAGCCCATCAACGGAGTCCAGCCCTTGCGGCGGGCCGCCTCGCCCGCGGCCTGGCCAATGCGGATCGGCCCTTCGATCGAGCGCATCGACATTTTACCTTGCACCATTTTCTTTACGAGTTCCAGGATCAACAAGGCATTCTGGCGGTTTTCGTGCAGCGACTTGTTTAAGGCCGCGTCGAAGGGCAGGGTCTTGACCTTCATCTGCATGCTGCTGATGCCGATGCGATACGACTTATCGGTAAGAACCGGCTGCACGGTAAATGTTTTCTGTTGGCCGGCGTGCAGAACGGTGATTTCGATGGGCTTGTCTTTTGTGATCTTCAGACTCTCGACCATGGCCGCCAGCGCTGGCACCGGCTTGCCGTCCAGCATCAGGATTTCGTCCCCTTCCCGCAATCCGGCTTTCTCTGCCGGCATTCCGCCGACCAGGTCGGTAATGGTGACGGTTCGTTCTTTCGGCGCCCAGCCGGCGAATCCGATCTGGTCTGGGCCCGAGGCCTCGGGAACCACGGTCTTCTGAAGCATCTGGCCATTGCGATCCACGACCATTTCGAGCGGCTGCCCCGGGCTGAGAGCCTCTTTCAGGTCAACCTGCTCCCAGGTTGGATTCTCTACTCCCTCGATGCTGGTGATGCGGTCGCCAACCTGGAACCCGGCCTTGGCTGCGGCCGAACCCTCAAAGACCCATCCGATGACAGTCGGTTCGTCATACACCGCCGGATACTCGTAATGCACCATGTAGACGGTGGTTAGCAGGACGATCGCCAGCAGGATATTCATGGTCGGCCCGGCAATGGCGATCAGGAAGCGGTGCCAGCGCGAATGATTCATGAACTCGCGCGGATCGTCGGAGCGCTCGTCCATGGGATTCTCGCCGCTCATCTTGACGTAGCCGCCGAGCGGAATCGCGTTGATGCGATAGTCGGTCTCGCCCCGGCGGAAGCCCACCAGCCGCTTGCCGAATCCAATGGCGAATTGCTCCACCCGCACGCCCAGCCACTTGGCCACGGCAAAGTGGCCAAACTCGTGGATCAGGATCATGAAGCCGAGGACCGCAACCACCGCTACGAGGGAAGTCAAGAAGTCAGACATAATCGAGGTACGTACTCTCCAGCTGTTTAGATTCCGAAATCATGCGAAAGATGTAGCCCGGGGCCGTTCAATTTTCTTGCCGTCCGCCACGTGCCGTTGGGCCAGTCGGCGGGCTTCGGCGTCGGCTTCCAGCACTTCCCGAATCGCCTCCAGCTTCCCGGAATTGGTTCCCGCCAGAACATCTTCAATAATCCTGGGAATGTCGTTGAAACCGATGCTGCCCGCGAGAAACGCCGCCACGGCGACTTCGTCGGCTGCATTCAGCGCCACCGTTTTCGCGCCGCCAGCCTCTGCCGCCTCGTAGGCTAAACGCAGACAAGGGAATTTTTTCAGGTCCGGCGGGCAGAAGTCCAGATGACGCAAGTCACTGACCGCAAAGCGCAGATCCGACGGAATGCGCTCCGGATATGTTAGCGCGTAAAGTATCGGCAGCCGCATGTCGGTCACTGAAATTTGTGCGAGCAGGCTGCCATCCACAAACTCCACCATGGAGTGGATGGTGGACTGCGGGTGGACAATGACTTCCACCTTGGCTGGCGGAATGTGAAATAGTCTGCAGGCCTCGATGACTTCAAACCCTTTGTTCATCAGCGTGGCCGAGTCGATCGTGATCCGCCGCCCCATCTTCCAAGTGGGATGCTTGAGCGCTTGCTCGACCGTGATTGAGGCAAACTCGGAATGAGGCAGATTGAGGAACGGACCGCCCGAAGCCGTCAGCCAGATACGCTCGACTTCGTCCATGCGCCCGCCGCGCAAGCATTGATGCACGGCGTTGTGCTCGCTGTCGATGGGCAGCAGCGGCTTGCCCTGCCGGCGGGCCTCGACGGTGATTAACTCGCCGGCAGCCACCAGACATTCTTTATTCGCCAACCCAACGACCTTGCCTGCGCGTACCGCTTCGTAAGTAGCTTCTAATCCCGCCACGCCCACGATGGCGCTGACCACGAAGTCGACTTCCGCGTGTGTCGCGACCCGCACCGTCCCGGCCGCGCCGTGCACGACTTCGACCTCTCCCAGCCTTTCTTTCTTTAGCCGGGCCCGCAGAGTGTCGGCATCGGCTTCCGCCGCCATCGAGATCACTCGCGGCCGCCAGCGCAGCGCCTGCTCGAACGCCGCTTCCAGATTCGACCCGGCGGCCAGCGTCACAATCTGAAAGCGGTCCGGATAAGACTCGGCCACGCTGAGCGTGCTGCGCCCAATCGAGCCCGTCGATCCTAGGATGGCTATGCGTTTCATGAATGGGTGCCGACTCGGCACAGACCTCTTATTTTACGCGCTTCCGGCCTGCATTGTCGGGGAGGCCGCGGGGAGGCTACTGCATCACACGCCAGGCCGTATAAAACCATAATACCGGCGCCGCAAACAGCAGCGCGTCGATACGGTCGAGCATGCCGCCATGGCCGGGGAGAATCGCGCCGGAGTCTTTCACGCCGGCGCCGCGCTTGATCAGCGACTCGGCCAGGTCGCCGAGCTGCGCAGCTATGTTGAGTACGATCGTCAGAAAAATGACCGGCCCCATCGCCGGCTGCTCCAGCCCGAACAACCCGTCGCGGCGCTCGATGAGACCAACGTGCAGAAGCGCGGAGCTTAGCGGCAGAGCGTAGTGAAACAGTAACCATCCCACGCCGACGCTGGCCACGAGCGAGGCCGCCGTGCCCTCCCAGGTTTTTTTCGGGCTGATGCGCGGCGCCATCAAATGCCGTCCGATGGATTTGCCCACGAAGTACGCGAAAATGTCTCCCGCCCAGACCACCAGCAGCAGATACAGCAGATAAAACGCTCCGGCCCACTGCTGCCGAAGCTGCACCAGCATTCCCATAGGCAGCGCGATGTAGGTGAAGGCGAAGACCGAGGCGGCCGCCGCGGGATATCCGCTGCTCAGTTCCTGCCGCCGCATGGCGACGGTCAGAAACAGAAACGGCGCAATCGCCGCCGCAAAGCCCAGGCAGTACACAAAGACGGCAGTCGAGAGCAGCGGCTTCTCGTTCCCCACATTCAGAGCCAGAAGCAAAAAAAAGATTCCGGAGAAAATGTAAGTCGGCAGGCGCAACGGCTGCACGCCGTAGGATTCCGTCAGCTTCAGGAATTCGTGGATGGTGACCAGTGCCATCATGGCGGTGACCACGGCCACTACAGGCACGGGCGCCCGCAAAATGAGCGCCAGCACAATCGGAATGAGGACGACCGCGGTCGCGATGCGTTTTATCAAGGGAAGTAGTGTGAGCTGCAACGGTGGCTTCAGCCGCGCCGTTACGATCTTTGCACGAATTCAAAAATTTAACCACAGAGGTCACAGGGCTCACAGAGGAATTCGGACTTACCCTGTGTCACTCTGTGTCCTCTGTGGTTAAGATTTGGATTCTGAAGCCGCGGATACCTCGAACGCCGCGTGCCCGTCGCCGCGATTGGAATCATGATGATTCGAATCAGGATGGTTCAGGCCGCCGTAGCGCCGCTCGCGCTTCTGGTATTCCGCAATGCCCTCGAGCAGGTGCAGCCCGCGGAAATCCGGCCACAACGTCGGGGTCACATAAATCTCGGCATAGGCCAACTGCCATAGCAGGAAATTACTGAGCCGCATCTCGCCGGAAGTCCGCACCACCAGGTCGGGATCTGGCAGATGCCGCGTGTAGAGATGCCGCCCCACCATGTCTTCATCGATGTGCAGATGCTCGATCCCGCCATTCTGCGTCGCCGCGCGCACCATGGACCGGAACGCGTCCACCAGCTCGCTGCGCGCGCTGTAGTTGAGCGCCAAAGTGAGCACCATGCCGGAATTGCTCGCCGTGGCCTCGCGGGCCCAGGCCATGCGCTGCTGCACATCTTCCGGCAGTTCGTGCTGCCGCCCAATATATTCCAGGCGGATGTTGTTCTTGTTGAGCGTGGGCACTTCCGCCTTCAGATAGCGGCTCAACAGGCCCATCAGGAAACCGACTTCGCTCTTAGGCCGCTTCTTCCAGTTCTCTTCCGAGAAGGCATAGAGCGTGAGCGCCGGAATATGAATGCGCGCCGCCGTCTCTACCGTGGAACGCACGGCCGTCACTCCGGCGCGATGCCCGGCCACGCGCGGCATGTGGCGCCGTTTGGCCCAGCGCCCATTGCCGTCCATGATGATGGCGATATGTTTGGGGAGCCGTCCTGGATCCAGCCGCCGGTAAACTTCGCTTTCCTTGCGGTCGAGCCCCGCAGGTACTTTGTCGTGCAAAGTGGTCACGGTACGAGGCTACCACAGCAGGGAAGGGGATGCAATGACGGGAGTGGCTAGCTGTCGGTAGCACATGATATGTCCGGTTGAGATAGCAAGTGATATGTCCGCTTTTCGGGCGGTGAGGATAGGAGACCATGCGGAGCATGGAAGCTTATCCGAGGGCCGCGATGGAGCGGGCGATGAAAGTACAGGACGTGAT